>Mya_p2__coassemble_538_pt1 | contig 48068 bp, 45 predicted proteins | sample Mya_p2__metabat2_high_PE_023 | metagenome-assembled genome bin Mya_p2 | reverse complement strand
GAAGCAGCTAAAGAAGGTAAATTCTAATTTTATATTAGCTAGAAATTCTTGATTTTTATGGGGGTTTCTCAAGTCGCGGTTCGGCTTGGGAAACCCTATTTTTGTGGACACAAATTCGGTAGACGTTCAATTGGTGATTCATAAATTGAACATATCTTCAGAATTAAAAAATTTTTAAGAAACAGAAAGAAGTCAAAATAAAAAAATAAATCCTCATCTTTTCAATTCCACATCTATGATAAAAAGATTTCTCATGGTATAATTCAATGGAATGATTTGTTCAAGTTTTACTTAGAATGAAAAGGCGAAAAAGGGGAAGAAAACAATGAATCGAGAGGATGTACGTTATCAGGCATATGTTCAGATTTTGAAGGAGGAACTTGTACCGGCAATGGGATGTACAGAGCCGATAGCAATTGCTTATGCTGCTGCAAAAGCAAGAGAAGTGTTAGGTGCATTGCCAGAACGTGTTGAGATTGGGGTAAGTGATAACATTATCAAAAATGTAAAGAGTGTCGTTGTGCCAAATACCAATGGAATGCGTGGAATTGAGGCTGCAGCAGTTGCGGGTATTGTCGGAGGAAATGCAGAGAAGCAGTTGGAAGTAATTGCATCTGTGACAGAACGTGAAAAAGAAGACATGAAAGCGTTTTTACAGACTGTACCAGTGAAGGTAAAAGCAATCGATAATGGAATTATTTTTGATATTATTATTACTTTATATAGAGGAGAGGATTCTGTAGTTGTTCGCATTTGCCAATATCATACGAATATTGTATTTGTAAAGAAAAATGATTGTGTCATTTTAGATACAACGTCTGAAGAACACCAGAATCCATGTGAATGTGAAGAAATTTCTGCTAAGGAAAGTGGATTGACAGATAAGTCTTTGTTAAATATCAAGGATATTCTTGAGTTTGCAGATACATGTGAAATTGCAGATGTAAAGGAAGTGCTGGATCGTCAGGTTCATTACAATACCTTGATTGCAGAGGAAGGTCTTCTTGGAGATTATGGAGCCAATATCGGTTCTACTTATTTGAAGTTTTATGGATACGATGTGAGAAATCGTGCCATTGCAAAGGCTGCAGCTGGTTCCGATGCCAGAATGAGTGGTTGTGAGTTGCCTGTGATTATCAACTCTGGAAGTGGGAATCAGGGAATTACGGTTTCTGTTCCTGTAGTAGAGTATGCAAAAGATCTACACGTTCCAAAAGACAAACTGTATCGTGCGCTTGTAGTATCCAATCTGATCGCAGTGCATGAGAAAACAGGGATTGGAAGATTGTCTGCATATTGTGGCGCAGTCAGTGCTGGATGTGCGGCAGGATGCGGAATTGCCTATTTGCAAGGTGGCGATTATCGTGTGATCGCACATACATTGGTGAATTCTCTGGCCATCGTTTCTGGAATTATTTGTGACGGTGCAAAATCTTCTTGTGCAGCAAAAATCGCATCCAGCGTGGAAGCAGGAATTTTGGGATATCATATGTTCCAGAATGGACAGCAGTTCCGTGGAGGAGAGGGAATTGTTACAAACGGAGTAGAGGCTACTATTCGCAATGTAGGACAGCTGGGAAGAGAAGGAATGCGCCAGACAGACAAGGAAATCGTGAAAATCATGATGAGTGAAGCGAATCAGGAAGAAGAGAATTAGACAGAAAGAAAGTTGAGGAATAAAAAGCATGCGGGAAATGGATTTTACAATAGAAGATGTCAATGCACTCAAGGTTGGTCAGGAAATTGAAGTGATTGAGAGTCAGCTCCCGTCTTCTTATTATTACACAATGGAACATGCTCTTGGTATGAGTGGCAATTTCAAAAGCACAGAGCGATTGAAAACGAGAAAAGGAGTCGTAAAAGAGATCAAACAGACACCACGTTTTCACGTTGCAGTGTTAGAATTTGATGAATAAAAAATTGAAAAAGTAGGGATGCATGAAAATGTGGATATCCCTACTTTTTAATATTGATTTATGTTATAGTATGAATAATACTCCTAACATTAATGGGGTTTTTCGCTTCGCGTCAACAAGAAAGGAGGGAACGTTTTGAAAAGTGTATATGTTTCTCAAATGGTTTGCAACCATATATGGAAGGATTTTCTTGCACATTTTAAAAGCGAAACAACGAGGGCTTCTTACGCATCAGATTTGGACCAGTTAATGAATCATTTTGAAAAGGATTTTTTAAAAATCAATCCAAGAGATGTGGAGCAGTATTATCATTTTCTTCAGAAGCAGGTGGATCAAGGGAGATTAAAGTCGGCAACAATGGCAAAGAAATTTCGAGAATTCCATTCTTTTGCCAATTTTATTTGCGAGAATCGGGAACACTATGGCATTTCTCTGGCATTTCAAGATGGGTTTGAGCCCTATCTGAAAAAGCTGGCGAAGCAGGAAAAGTACACAAAGTCCATTCCTATAGAGCATATGGATCGGTTGTTGGAGGCGGCTATGGAGAATCAAATGGCTTATACCATATTGACATTGTTGTATCGTGTGGGATTGAGTTCTACAGAAATTATATCCTTAAAGAAAGAGAATTTTGTTGCTTATGACAATGGTGTTTATGTGACAATAGAGGGAAGAAGAGAGGCTTCTTTTGTTCCAAAAGATGTATTTGTGATCGTAGAGCAATATTTGCAGGGGCAAGAGAAAAGGGGAAAATTGGAGGAACAAGACAACTTGTTATTTGTCAATGGGAGGGGAAATGCATTGAATCTGATGTATATCAGTCGGATGATGAAGAAATACACGAGTAAGGCAGGTGTTCCTTCTTATAGCGCAGAAAGTGTGCGCAATACTTGCGGAGTTAATTTATTTTCCTATGGTGCAAGTCCTGAGCAGGTAGCGGCACAAATGGGTGTAACCCAAATGCAAATCCAGAGATATCACAACGTTTCTTATAAGGAACAAATGTTGCGGTCAGCCAATGAATTGGTCCGTGTGAAGGTACTTCCGCCTCAGAATAGGAAATAAATGCTTGCACTTTAGTGGGAGAAAGTCTATAATGGAAATGATTTTTTTGAATGAAAATGATCAGAAACTCGTAAACAGAAATAGATGTGAAAAGAGGAGAAAATATCATGAGTATTAGAATTGGAATTTTAGGTTATGGGAATCTTGGACGAGGAGTGGAATGTGCAGTGAAACAGAATCCTGACATGGAAGTTGTTGCTGTATTTACTCGAAGAGACCCAGCAAATGTACATATTTTAACTGAAAATGCGGCTGTTTGTAACATCGCAGATGTGTTGGATTGGAAAGAGAAAATCGATGTTATGATTTTATGTGGCGGTAGTGCAACAGATCTTCCAGAGCAGACACCAAAGTATGCAGAGTTTTTCAATGTTGTGGATAGTTTTGATACCCATGCAAGAATTCCAGAGCATTTTGCAAATGTGGATGCAACTGCGAAAAAAGGTGGAAAAGTGGGAATCATTTCTGTAGGCTGGGATCCAGGAATGTTCTCTCTAAACAGAATGTATGCAAGTGCCATTCTTCCAGAAGGAAAGGACTATACATTCTGGGGAAAAGGTGTCAGCCAGGGACATTCTGATGCCATCCGTCGAATTGAAGGCGTGAAGGATGCAAAACAGTACACCATTCCAGTGGAGGCTGCGTTGGAAGCAGTTCGTAATGGAGAAAACCCAGAGTTGACAACAAGAGAAAAACATACAAGAGAATGTTTTGTTGTATTGGAAGAAGGAGCAGATGCGGCAAAAATTGAGGAAGAAATCAAAACTATGCCAAACTATTTTGCTGATTATGATACAACGGTACATTTTATTTCTGAGGAAGAATTACAGAGAGACCACAGTGGAATTCCACATGGTGGATTTGTGTTGAGAAGTGGAAAGACAGGATGGAACGGGGAACATCAGCATTTGATCGAGTATCGTTTGAAATTGGATTCCAATCCGGAATTTACATCTAGCGTGATCGTCGCTTATGCAAGAGCGGCTTATAAGCTTGCACAGGAAGGACAGAGTGGATGTAAAACAGTTTTTGATATCGCTCCAGCATATTTAAGTGCAAAAAGTGGTGCCGAACTTCGCGAAAAAATGTTATAATCATTTGTAGAAGTTTACGTGCTCGGAATAGGGCATGAGAGAACTGGCAGCATTTTAAATAATTTCAAAAGCAGCAAATGGAGGATTGGAAATGACAACAGAACGTATTGAAAATATGTGTGGCGGAGATGGCCATGTGATTATCAAGAGATTATTGGGTGAAAAAGAATTGAATGGAAAGTGTGGATTGTACGCACAGGTAACTTTGGAACCTGGTTGTTCCTTAGGATATCACGAGCATCACAATGAGAGTGAAACTTATTATATCATTGCTGGTCAGGGAGAGTACAATGACAACGGATTTCCTCGTGCAGTCTCTGTAGGAGATGTTACATTTACACCAGATGGATGCGGTCATGGACTTTGTAATACAGGATTGGAAGATCTTGTATTTATGGCATTAATTATTTTCGATTGATCCATTTGAAAAGGAAAAAGTGAAATGGAAAAAAGAAGTGAGCAGATTGGAAGCTGAGTTTCCATCTGGTCACTTCTTTTATTTTTGAAAAATATGTTTTACAGGGAAATGCTGTACTTTCGAAACAGACAGGAAACAACACCTGCAAGACACAATCCAAAGAGTACATTGTGCATGGAACCAAACACATCCAGAACTCCTTTCAATCCTTGCAGAATCTCATGAGATTCTGGCACCCATCGATAGACGATGAAGGAAGCATAGGAGCAAAGGAAGAGGAATACGAAGGAAAACAATCCTCTTCCTACGTCTTCCTTATAGGTTCCGCGGTCATCTCTTACACGGACACGGGTCATAGCCCAAAGCATGGAGATAATCTCGTATAAAAGAATCATAGCAACGACTCCAAAATAGACAGCCAGCTTCAATGTATAGGTATTAGTTGCAATGGAAGTTTCAATATCTCCGTAAGGAGCACTGCCTCGCAAGAAATTATAGCCCATGTAAATGGTGATGGCAATCATTAAAATTAAGGAAAGGTTACGGACAACGGTACGGACAAGTTTCATGACAGCATCTCCACCCTTTTGGATCGGAGCAGCAATTCGTGTCAAAGGCTTGCGGGAACGACGGCGCTTGTAAGAAACTTGTTTTTTTCTTTTACTTGGTCGTTCCTCTTCGTAGTAGTCTCTTTGGTTACGGGAACCATAAGAGCGATTTCTACGGTTTCGAGTATCATAACGATCCTCATAATCGTCAGCATCATAATCATCATACCCATCGTTGTAGTCCTCATCCTCGTCATAGGTATCTTCGTAGTCATCTTCAAAATCGTTTTCTATATCATAGAATTTACATCCATTAAAGTTATGATCGGAAGACATGTCGTTATCCAAAGACAGGTCTTCTTCATAACGAACTTCAAAATCATCATCAAAAAAGTCAGCGTTTTTGTTGCTTGAACGCATGAAAGTCTCCTTTCTAGAAAAAAATAAATACTTTATAAAATCTTAACGTTCACTATAGTAGTATGTTTTTTGAAAAAACTCAAGTGTGAACGTAAAAAATTCATAAACTTATAAGAAATTGTTCTGTGCATGAGAGGTCCCTCATGGTATACTTTTTATCGGACGGAATAACAACAAGAAGAGGTTTTTTTATGAATGTGTTAAATTTAGAACATATTAGTAAGATTTATGGAGAAAAAGTCATTTTTGATGATATTTCCTGTGGAATCCACGATGGAGACAAGATTGGAATCATTGGAATCAATGGAACCGGAAAAACGACACTTTTAAAGATTATTGCAGGTCTGGAAAGTGCAGATGAAGGACAGGTGATCATGCAGAATGGATTGCGTGTGACTTATTTACCACAGAATCCTGTTTTTCCAGAAGAAGCGACGATTCTGTCTTACGTGGCGGGAAATGCATTGGGAGACTGGAATACAGAGAGTGAAGCGAAAACCATTCTCACAAGATTGGGAATTCTGGACTTTGAGGAACCCATTGAACATTTATCCGGTGGCCAGAAGAAGCGTGTAGCATTGGCAGCTGTGTTGGTGAATCCGGCAGATGTGTTGATCTTGGATGAGCCGACCAACCATTTGGACAATGAGATGGCCTCCTGGTTGGAAGACTATTTGAATAAGTTCCGTGGTGTTGTCATTATGGTGACCCATGATCGATATTTTTTGGATCGGGTGACAAATCGTATTTTGGAAATCAGCCATGGAAAGCTTTATTCCTACACTGCAAAGTATTCGGAGTTTTTGGAGCTGAAGGCACAACGAGAAGAAATGGAACTGGCTACAGAACGAAAACGCCAGAGTGTTCTTCGTATGGAGTTGGAATGGGCGAAGCGTGGATGTCGTGCCAGAAGTACAAAGCAAAGAGCACGTCTGGAACGATTAGAGGCGCTGAAAAATGGAAAAACACCGGTCACAGATGCCAATGTGGAGCTGGACTCTGTGGAAACAAGAATGGGCAAGAAGACCATCGAGTTGCATCATATCTGTAAGCGCTATGAGGATAAAATTCTGATCGATGATTTTGACTACATTGTTTTAAAAAATCAGCGATTGGGAATCATTGGTGCAAATGGCTGTGGAAAATCTACTTTGATGAAGATTATTACTGGAAATGTACAACCAGATTCTGGAGAGGTGGAAATCGGCGACACTGTTCAGATCGGATATTTTGCTCAGGAAGCAACGGAGATGGATGATAATCAGCGTGTTATTGATTACATCAAAGATACAGCAGAATTTGTTCCTACAAAGGAAGGGCGGATTACAGCATCTCAGATGTTGGAGCGATTTTTGTTTGATGGAGCAATGCAGTATACTCCCATTGGGAAGCTTTCCGGCGGCGAAAAGAGACGTTTGTATTTATTGAAGGTGCTGATGGAGGCACCCAATGTTTTGATTTTGGATGAGCCGACCAATGATTTGGATATTCCAACATTGACCATTTTGGAGGATTATTTGAATTCTTTTGCGGGCATTGTGATTGCAGTTTCCCATGACCGTTATTTCCTGGATAATATGGCGGATCGTATTTTTGCCTTTGAGGGAAATGGGAAGTTGGTACAGTACGAAGGTGGTTATACAGATTATTTGGAAGCTTATGAAAGAAAATATCAGTGTACACCAGATCAAAAAGGCAATACAGGCGCCAAACAAGAAACAAAAAAGGCAGATAAAAAAGATTGGAAGCAGAATCAGCCAACGAAATTAAAATTCTCATTTAAAGAACAGAGAGAATATGAGACCATTGATCAAGATATTGCAGATTTGGAAGAAAAGATTGAGCACTTGGATGAAGAGATGGTCGCCAACGCTACCAACTCGGCAAAATTGTCTGAATTAATGGCAGAAAAGGAAAAAGCGGAACAAGCTTTGGAAGAAAAAATGGATCGCTGGGTGTATTTAAATGACCTGGCAGAAAAAATTGCAAATCAATAAGAAACATAAGATGCAACATTTTTACATATAGTTGCACGAATTTTGTATGTACTTTTAGAGGAGACTATCTTATAATACAAGTAACAGAAACGGTGAGATTGAAAAGGAGGATATCATCATGCAGAAGCCAGTATTGGTTATTATGTCAGCGGGAATGGGAAGTAGATATGGAGGATTGAAACAGATCGATCCCGTGGATGCAGACGGACATATCATTATGGATTTTTCCATTTACGATGCAAAAAGAGCAGGATTTGAGAAAGTCGTTTTTATTATAAAGAAAGCAATTGAAAAAGAGTTTAAAGAAAGCATTGGCAATCGCGTAAGCCAGTATATGGATGTGGAATATGTATACCAGGAGTTGGAACCATTGCCAGAAGGATTTGAAGTACCAGAAGGACGTGTGAAACCATTTGGAACAGGTCATGCAATCTTGAACTGTAAAGGTGTCATCGACGGACCATTTGCAGTGATCAATGCAGATGACTATTATGGTGTGGATGCGTTCCGTGAGATTTACGATTACTTGTCTACGCACGAGGACGATGACAAATATCGTTATGCAATGGTAGGTTACATTTTGTCTAATACATTGACAGAGAATGGTTACGTATCCAGAGGAATCTGCGAGACAGATACAGAAGGATATTTGACAGGAATCACAGAGCGTACACAGATTGAGAATCGTCCAGAGGGAGTTGCATACTCTGAAGATGATGGTGCCACATGGACTCCAATTTCTGGAGATAGCATTGCGTCTATGAACTTGTTCGGATTTACAGCAAGTATGTTGGATGAGTTGGAAGCAGGATTTCCAAAGTTTCTTGAAAAAGGTTTGAAAGAGAATCCATTGAAATGTGAATACTTCCTTCCATCTGTTGTTGGAGAGTTGATTGACAATGAGAAAGCAACTGTTCAGGTGTTGAAATCTACAGATCGTTGGTATGGAATCACATACAAAGAGGATAAACAGGCGGTAGTAGAAGCAATCAGCCGTTTGAAAGCAGAGGGTGTTTACCCAGAGCATTTGTGGAAATAAGGTAGCTCATCAATTAAGATTTACAATAAAAGGAGAAAAGAGATATGGCAATTTTAGTAGCAGGTGGAGCCGGATACATCGGAAGTCACACATGTGTAGAACTTCTTGAGAGAGGATATGAAGTTGTAGTTGTAGATAACTTGTACAATTCCAGTGAAGTTGCTCTTGAAAGAGTGCAGGAAATCACAGGTAAAACATTGAAATTTTACAAAGGAGATATTCTGAACAGAGAAGATTTGGAACCAATCTTTGAAAATGAAGATATCGAAGCTGTTATTAACTTTGCAGGTTTGAAAGCAGTTGGAGAATCTGTGGCAAAACCATGGGAGTACTATCATAACAACATTACAGGTACATTGATCCTTTGCGATGTTATGAGAAAACACAACTGTAAGAACATGATCTTTAGTTCTTCTGCAACTGTTTATGGAGATCCAGCAGAAATTCCAATTACAGAGAATTGTCCAAAAGGTGAGATCACAAACCCATACGGACAGACAAAGGGAATGTTAGAACAGATTTTGACAGACCTTCATACAGGAGATCCAGAGTGGAACGTGATGCTTCTTCGTTACTTTAACCCAATCGGAGCTCACAAATCTGGAAGAATTGGTGAAGATCCTAAGGGAATTCCAAACAACCTGGTACCATACATTGCACAGGTTGCAGTTGGCAAGTTGGATAAATTGGGTGTATTCGGTGACGACTATGATACACATGATGGAACAGGTGTGAGAGATTATATTCACGTTGTAGATCTTGCAATTGGACATGTAAAAGCAATCGAAAGAATGAAAGTAGACAAAGGTGTTCATGTATATAACTTGGGTACAGGAACTGGATATAGCGTATTGGATGTATTGCATGCTTATGAAAAAGCATGTGGAAAAGAAATCCCATACGAAATCAAGCCACGTCGTGCTGGAGATATAGCTACATGTTACTGTAATGCAACAAAAGCAAAAGAAGAGCTTGGTTGGGTAGCAGAGCGTGGAATCGAAGAGATGTGTGAAGATTCTTGGAGATGGCAGTCCAACAACCCAGACGGATACCGTGCATAACATGAGAAGTATAGGGGAAAGGTCCCGAAGACATAGAAAGATGTCTTCGGGACCTTTCCTTTTTTGATAAACAAAGGTTGATAAATCAATATCAAAACAATTGATTTTTTATTTTTAAAATGTATTGACAATTCAATAGAATATTGATATTATCATAAAAACAGAACGCACTCTGTTTTTGGAATAAAAACAACATATTTCGAGAAAGCAGAGTAAACGGCCAATGAAATAGAAGGTAGGAAAAGAATATGAGAAAACAGGTATTTTCATTGCTGGTTGATAATAATCCGGGCGTATTAAGTCGAATCGCGGGTTTATTTAGCAGACGTGGATACAGCATTGACAGTATTACGTCAGGAACGACTTTGGATTCCGGTTTTACAAGAATTACAGTTGTAGCAACAGGAGATGAGGTGATTCTATCGCAGATTGAAAAGCAAGTCCGCAAGTTGGAGGATGTGCATGAGATTAAAGTGCTGAAGGATGGCGAATCAGTATTTCGTGAGTTGATCATGGTGAAGATTCGTGCCAATGCACAGCAACGAACGGAACTTACATCCATTGTCGATATTTTCCGAGCAAAGATCGTAGATGTGGAAAAGGATTCATTGATCGTAGAATTGACAGGAGATCAGTCCAAGTTGGATGCATTTTTAAATCTATTGGATGGCTATGAGATTTTAGAGTTGGCGAGAACGGGAATCACTGGTCTGGCAAGAGGAAGCAAAGATATCACAATCTTCTTATAGGAAAATCAAATAATATGTAATACAAAAAGCAGGAGGAATGTTAAAATGGCAGCAAAAATTTATTATCAGGAAGACTGTAACCTTTCTATGTTAGAGGGAAAAACAATAGCAATTATCGGATATGGAAGTCAGGGACATGCACACGCATTGAACTTAAGAGATTCTGGATGTCATGTAATCATCGGTCTGTACGAAGGAAGCAGATCCTGGAAGAGAGCAGAAGAGCAAGGATTTGAAGTATTTACAGCAGCAGAAGCTGCAAAGAAAGCTGACATCATCATGATACTGATCAATGATGAGAAACAGGCAGCTATGTACAAAAAGGACATCGAGCCAAACCTGGAAGACGGTAATATGTTGATGTTTGCTCATGGTTTTAACATTCACTTTGGACAGATTGTTCCACCTGCCTATGTGGACGTTACAATGATCGCTCCAAAGGGACCTGGACATACAGTAAGAAGCGAATACGAAGTGGGAAAAGGTGTTCCTTGTCTGGTTGCAGTGGAACAGGATGCATCTGGAAAGGCATTGGACAAAGCATTGGCATATGCTGCAGGTATTGGTGGAGCAAGAGCTGGTGTGTTGGAGACTACATTCAGAACAGAAACAGAGACAGATTTGTTTGGTGAGCAGGCAGTTCTTTGTGGTGGAGTTTGTGCGTTGATGCAAGCTGGATTTGAGACATTGACAGAAGCAGGATATGATCCAAGAAATGCATACTTTGAATGTATCCACGAGATGAAACTCATTGTAGATTTGATTTATCAGTCTGGTTTTGCAGGTATGAGATATTCCATTTCCAATACAGCTGAATATGGTGATTATATTACAGGACCTAAGATTATCACAGAAGAGACAAAGAAAACAATGAAGAAAATCTTGAAAGATATTCAAGATGGTACATTTGCAAAAGACTTCTTATTGGATATGTCTGATGCAGGTGGACAGGCTCACTTCAAAGCAATGAGAAAGTTAGCTGCAGAACATCCATCTGAGAAGGTGGGAGAGGACATCAGAAAGCTTTATAGCTGGAGCGATGAGGATAAGTTAATCAACAATTAATTTCAGAGAAAAAGCCAGGGACTTTGCATTTGCAAAGTCCCTAGTTCTTTTTTACAAAATGTGATCAAATAGAAAACAGAAAAATAGGCACAAAAAAACATCTGCCATGACGGTAGCAGATGTTTTTGTTCTTGTTCAATTATATAATTAAGCAATGAAATTAAGCAATGCTGTCTACTGCTTTAGAAAGACGAGCAACTTTTCTGGAAACAGTGTTTTTGTGATATACACCCTTTGTTCCAGCCTTTGTAATCTCAACGATAGCAGCTTTCAAAGCTGTTTTAGCTGTTTCAACATCTTTTGCTTCTACAGCAGCCTCAACTTTTTTTACAGCTGTTTTAACTTTAGACTTGATTGCTTTATTTCTAGCAGCCTTTGTCTCGTTTACTAAAATTCTTTTTTTAGCGGATTTAATGTTAGCCAATCTGTACACCTCCAACCATTGTGATTTTCAAAAGTAAATTGTTCTGTTGGACTCGGACACGGACGTCCCAACCGAACATACTCATTTATTTTATGCTATCAATGTGTAGTTGTCAATACATAATTCAGAAAATATTGCAAAAATCACTTGTAAATTAAGGGGAACTGGGGTGAACTCAGGGGAATAGGCTTGAAATGGCAATTGTTTGTGTGCTATGATAAGAAAACTATGGAGAAAAGTGGAAAACTTTGTAAATAACCGAGCGGGAGGCAGATTTATGGCAAATAAAAATACATACGATGCGGACAGTATTTCGGTATTGGAAGGCTTAGAAGCCGTACGAAAACGTCCGGGAATGTATATAGGAAGTGTTTCTACCAAAGGATTGAACCATTTGGTTTATGAAATTGTAGATAACTCAGTAGATGAGCATTTGGCAGGATATTGTTCTGAAATTCGAGTGACTTTGGAAAAAGATGGTTCCGCTACAGTGGAAGATAATGGCCGAGGGGTACCGGTGGGAATGCACCAGAAAGGCATTTCAGCAGCACGTCTTGTGTATACAACTCTTCATGCAGGTGGTAAGTTTGACGATTCAGCCTATAAGACAAGTGGAGGTCTTCATGGAGTAGGTTCTTCTGTTGTCAACGCTCTTTCTACTTATATGGAGGTGTGGATCAGTCGTGAGGGATACATTCATCACGATCGATATGAAAGAGGTGTTCCGACCATTGAATTGAAAGATGGTTTGCTTCCAATTACAGGAAAAACGAGAAAAACAGGAACGAAGGTGAATTTCCTTCCTGATGACACCATTTTTGAGAAAACAAAATTCCGTGCAGAAGAAATCAAAAGCAGAATGCATGAAACAGCGTATCTGAATCCTTCTCTCACTATTGTGTTTGAAGATAAACGTGGAAGTGAGCCAGAGGTGATCACCTACCACGAGCCAGATGGGATTCTTGGGTTCATTAAGGATTTGAATCAGCATAAGGAAATATTACACGATCCCATTTATTTTAAGGGAGAATCGGATGGGATTTCCGTGGAAGTGGCACTTCAGTATGTCAACGAATTCCATGAAAATGTGTTGGGATTCTGTAACAATATTTACAACTCCGAAGGGGGAACCCACCTGACTGGATTTAAAACCACATTTACAACAGTCATGAACCAGTACGCAAGAGAACTTGGAATACTGAAAGATAAAGATGCCAATTTTACAGGAGCGGATATTCGAAATGGTATGACAGCTATTGTGTCTATTAAGCATCCAGATCCGCGTTTCGAGGGACAGACGAAGACGAAGTTGGACAATCCGGATGCAGCAAAGGCTACGGGAAAAGTAACAGGAGACGAGATCGTTCTCTTTTTTGACCGAAACATCGACACATTGAAAACGGTGTTATCGAGTGCGGAAAAAGCGGCGAAAATCCGTAAGACAGAGGAAAAGGCGAAGACCAACTTGCTGACCAAGCAAAAATACTCCTTTGACAGCAATGGGAAGCTGGCCAACTGCGAAAGTCGAGATCCGAAGAAGTGTGAGATCTTTATTGTCGAGGGAGATTCTGCCGGAGGTTCTGCAAAAACAGCGCGAGACCGGAATTATCAGGCGATACTTCCAATCCGTGGAAAGATTCTCAATGTGGAAAAGGCCAGTATTGATAAGGTGCTTGCCAACGCAGAAATCAAGACAATGATCAATGCCTTTGGATGTGGATTTTCCGAAGGATATGGAAATGACTTCGATATTACAAAACTTCGTTATGATAAAATCATCATTATGGCCGATGCGGACGTAGACGGTGCGCACATTTCTACCTTATTATTGACATTGTTTTATCGATTTATGCCAGAGTTGATCTACGAAGGACATGTGTATATTGCGATGCCGCCTCTTTACAAGGCTATGCCGAAAAAAGGAGAAGAGGAATATTTATACGACGATGCAGCTCTGGAACGTTATCGAAAAACCCATGAAGGACCATTTACCTTGCAACGATACAAAGGTCTTGGTGAAATGGATGCACAGCAGCTGTGGGAGACTACACTGGATCCAGAACGACGTCTATTGAAGCTGGTAGAAATTGAGGATGCACGTATGGCCTCCAGTGTGACGGAAATGTTGATGGGAACGGAAGTACCGCCAAGACGAGCATTTATTTATGAAAATGCAACAGAAGCGGAACTGGATATTTAATCATCCTGAAGGAGAAGAAAAATGAGTGACAAAGAATCACAGATCATCCGAACAGAATATTCGGACCTGATGAAAAAATCATACATTGACTATGCTATGAGCGTTATCATTTCGCGGGCCCTTCCTGACGTAAGAGACGGTTTAAAACCGGTACAGAGAAGAACTCTTTATGATATGTACGAATTGGGAATCCGTTATGATAAGCCTTATCGAAAGTGTGCCCGTATTGTAGGAGATACCATGGGTAAATATCATCCTCACGGAGATAGTTCCATTTACGAGTCCTTGGTTGTAATGGCCCAGGATTTTAAAAAGGGAATGATCTTGGTGGATGGACATGGTAACTTTGGCTCCATTGAAGGAGATGGAGCAGCTGCCATGCGTTACACGGAAGCTCGATTGACAAAGTTTACCCAGGAAGCATATTTGGCCGACCTAGATAAAGATGTGGTGGATTTTGGACCAAACTTTGATGAGACGGAAAAAGAACCAATGGTTCTGCCTGCCCGTGTACCAAACTTACTGGTCAACGGAGCAGAAGGAATCGCTGTTGGTATGGCAACCAGCATCCCAACCCATAACCTAGGGGAAGTCATTGATGCGGTTAAAGCATATATGAAAAACAATGACATCAGTACAAAGCAACTGATGAAATATGTAAAAGGACCAGATTTCCCTACAGGAGGAATCGTGGTCAACAAAGATGATCTACTTTCTATTTATGAGACGGGACAAGGAAAAATAAAAATTCGTGGGAAAGTAGAAGTGGAAGAGTTAAAGGGAGGAAAGAAGCAACTTGTAATTTCTGAAATTCCTTACACCATGATCGGAGCTGGAATTGGAAAGTTCTTAAATGATGTGGCAAATTTGGTGGAAACAAAGAAAACAACCGATATTGTTGATATTTCCAATCAATCCTCAAAGGAAGGAATTCGAATCGTGCTGGAATTAAAGCGCGGTGCGGATGAAGAAAATCTGAAAAACATGTTATATAAGAAGACACGTCTAGAAGATACCTTTGGAGTGAATATGTTGGCAGTTGCCAATGGAAGACCAGAAACACTTGGATTGAAAGCCATTATTGAGCATCATGTGGATTTTCAGTTTGAGCTGATGACGAGAAAATATCGCACCATGCTTGCGAAAGAGCTGGAGCGAAAAGAAGTACAGGAAGGTTTGATCAAGGCCTGTGATGTGATCGACCTGATCATCGAGATTTTGCGTGGAAGTAAATCGGTGAAAGATGCAAGAGCATGTCTGGTACATGGAATTACAGAAAATATCAAATTTAAATCCAAGATTTCTCAGAAAATGGCAACCATGCTTCGCTTTACAGAGCGTCAGGCGACTGCAATTTTGGAAATGCGCTTGTATAAGTTGATCGGTTTAGAGATTGAGGCACTTCAGAAAGAACATGAAGCGACATTGAAAAATATTGAACGCTATGAAGATATTTTAAACAATTATGATTCTATGGCAAATGTGATCATAGAAGAACTGGATGCCTTTAAGAAAGAATATGGAAGAAAACGCCGTACTGTTGTGGAAAATGCAGAAGAAGCGGTTTACGAAGAGAAGAAGATTGAAGAGCAGGAAGTTGTCTTCTTAATGGATCGCTTTGGATATGCGAAAACGGTGGATGTTTCTGTATACGAGCGAAATAAAGAAGCAGCAGACAAGGAAAATAAATACATTGTACAATGTATGAACACAGGACGGATCTGTATGTTTACCAATACTGGAAAAATGCATCAGGTAAAAGTACTGGATCTTCCATATGGTAAATTTCGTGACAAGGGAACCCCGATTGACAATGTAAGTAATTATTCCAGCGCAGAAGAATACATCGTGATGGTTTGTGATTCGGAGCAGATGCGGTTTGCAAAGTTGTTGTTTGCAACCAAACAAGGTATGGTGAAAAGAGTAGAAGGAAGTGAATTCCAAGTATCCAAACGTACTGTGGCGGCAACGAAACTTCAGGAGGCAGATGAGCTTATTGACGTACAAGTGGTGCAGGATAATCATCAGGTGGTGTTACAGACGAAAGATGGTTTCTTCTTGCGATTCCCATCTATAGAGATTCCAGAAAAGAAAAAAGGCGCAGTGGGCGTTCGTGGAATCCGTATGAAACAGGCGGACGAACTGGAACACGTCTATCTCTTTGAAGAAGGGATAGAACAGAAAGTGACTTATGGAGAAAAAGAAGTCACATTGAATCGTTTAAAAGTTGCAAAACGTGATGGTACTGGAACAAAGACGAGAGTGTAACCCTAAGAATTTGGGCGAATCCCTTGCATTTCCCAGAAACTAGTGTTATACTATGCAATAGTTACATAAGAAATTTGGCAGAAGAGTGAACGAAAGTTCACTCTTCTTTGTTGATATGCGCAAATATCAAGGGAACAGATTTCGCGTAGATGGATTATGAAAAAGAGAAGAAAGGATGAAGATTGTGTCAAAGAAAGAACAGTACGAACAGCAAGCAGAACATTTATTAGAACCAATTGTAACTGGATTTGGATTTGAACTTGTAGATGTAGAGTACGTAAAAGAAGCAGGCAACTGGTACCTTCGTGCATACATTGATAAACCAGGGGGAATCACAGTGGATGACTGCGAAGCAGTCAGTCGTAAATTCTCAGATATTTTGGATGAGAAAGATTTTATTCAAGATGCATACATTTTGGAAATCAGTTCTCCAGGACTTGGAAGACCATTGAAAAAGGAAAAAGATTTCCAGAGAAGTTTGGGAGAAGAAGTAGAAATCCGTACCTATCGTGCCATTGAAAAGCAGAAGGAATTTACCGGAATCTTAAAAGAATATAATCAGGAATCTGTGACCATCGCTTATGAGGATGACACAACACAGACTTTTATGAGAAGCGACATCGCATTGATACGATTAGCATTAGATTTTTAATTAATACAGGTTTCATTTAAGGAGGAAATTAAGAATGAACACAGAGTTACTGGAAGCTTTAACGATTCTAGAACAGGAAAAAAACATCAGCAAAGAAACAATGATGGATGCGATTGAGAACTCTTTGATCAGTGCATGCAAGAACCATTTTGGAACTTCCGATAATATCAAAGTGATCATGGATCGCGAGACATGTGATTACTCTGTATTTGCTGAAAAAGAAGTTGTGGAAGAAGTTTTCGATCCAGCTATCGAAATCAGCTTGGAAGATGCAGAAAAATTGGATTCTTCTCTTCACCTTGGTGACATTGCACAGATTCCAGTGGAGTCCAAATCTTTTGGACGTATTGCAACACAGAATGCAAAGAACCTGATTCTTCAGAAAATCCGTGAGGAAGAAAGAAAGGTTGTATTTGATCAGTATTTTGAAAAAGAAAAAGATATCGTAACAGGTATTGTGCAGCGTTATGTTGGAAAGAATATCAGCATTAATCTTGGTAGAGCAGATGCAATGCTGACTGAAAATGAGCAGGTAAAAGGAGAACACTTCAATCCAACAGACCGTATCAAATTATATATCGTAGAAGTTAAGAACACACCAAAGGGACCAAAGATTTTAGTATCTCGTACACATCCAGAACTTGTAAAACGTCTCTTTGAGGCAGAAGTAGCAGAGGTGAAAGACGGAACAGTTGAGATCAAGAGCATCGCTCGTGAAGCTGGTTCCCGTACAAAAATGGCAGTTTGGTCTAACGATCCAAACGTAGATCCAGTAGGAGCATGTGTTGGTTTGAACGGAGCTCGTGTCAATGCAGTTGTAAATGAACTTCGTGGTGAGAAAATCGACATCATTAATTGGGATGAGAACCCTGCACTTTTGATTGAAAATGCATTGAGCCCAGCAAAAGTTATTTCTGTTGCTGCAGATCCAGATGATAAGACAGCAAGTGTAATCGTACCAGATTATCAGCTTTCTCTTGCCATCGGTAAAGAAGGGCAGAATGCAAGACTTGCAGCAAGATTGACAGGATATAAGATTGACATCAAGAGTGAGACACAGGCAATCGAGTCTGGAGAACTTCCAGCAGATTACATGGATCAGATGGCAATGATGGATGAAGAAGGATTTGTTGGAGAATACGAGGAAGTTGTAGAGGAAGAGTACGACGTAGACGAGGTTCCAGAATTCGAATTCATCGAAGAAGAATAAGAACTTGAATAAATAAGAGGTGATATAGTTGGCAGTAACTCGAAAAGTACCACTTCGTAAATGCGTTGGCTGCGGAGAGATGAAACCAAAAAAAGAATTGATCCGTGTACTTCGTACCGATGACAATGAATTTGTGCTTGACGTAACCGGAAAAAAGAATGGACGCGGTGCATACATTTGCAATTCGAAGGAATGCTTTGAAAAAGCAGTAAAGAGCAAAGGATTGGAACGCTCCTTTAAGCAGGCTATTCCAAAAGAAGTTTATGAGCGTCTGGAAAAGGAGATGAGCGAAATTGAAGCAAGATAGAGTGCTGTCTATGATCGGTCTTGCGACAAAAGCAGGACGTACGGTCAGCGGTGAATTTATGACAGAGCGTGAAGTGAAGTCAGGCCGCGCGACCCTTGTGATCGTGGCTGGAGATTCATCAGATAATACAAAAAAGAAGTTTTGTGATATGTGTGAATTCTATCAAGTTCCAATTTATTTCTACGGAGATAAAGATAGTCTGGGACATGCAATGGGAAAAGAATTTCGCGCATCTATGGCAGTATTAGATGAAGGCTTTGCAAAGGGAATTCAAAAGCAATTGGGAACAGACCAGGGAACAATTGTGTAAAGGAGGTCGCAAAGGGTATGACAAAAATGAGAGTTCACGAACTGGCGAAAGAGCTGGGCGTTGACAATAAGACACTAATGGAGAAACTGGAAAAAAAGCAGATAGAAGTAAAGAGCCATATGAGTTCTTTGGAGGAAAATGTGATAGAAGATTTGAGAAAAGATTTTGATAAAAAACCAGCAACGGCTGGCGAACAGGAGAAAAAAGAAGAGGGCGCACCAAAGAAGAAAACAATCATGCAGGTGTTCCGTCCACAGAATGCAAAAAATTCATCAAGAGGACAGGGCCGTTCCGGTCAGCAACGTCCACAAGGACAGAATGCAAGACCAGGACAGCGTCCACAGAGCAATCATACAGCTCGTCCAAATACACAGGAGAAACCAGCTGCAGCAAAGGTTGAAAAAACACAGGAAGTAGCTGCACAGGAAAATAAACAGAATACACAGGCGACTGCACCAGAACAGCGCACAAGAAATACAGAAGGACGCCCACAGGGAGAACGTCAGGAAAGACGTTATGGGGACAATGATCGTAGAAATAACCGCGGAGACAACCACGGGGATCGTAACGAGCGCAATGACCGCAGTGATCGTAACGATCGCGGACAGGGACGTTCACAGGGAGATCGTCAGGGAAGACGTTTTGCAGATGGAGACAGAAATGGCCGTCCATCAAGAAATGACCGTGGAGATCGCAATGACAGAATGGATCGTGGAGATCGCATGGATCGCAATGATCGCAATGATCGCGGGGATAGAAATGATCGTAATGATCGTGGACGCTCTCAGGGAAGACGTCGTGATGACCGTGATTCTATTCCAGCACCAATGGTAGAACAGCAGAAGACACAGAGAAACAAAGGAAAAGATAAAGAAAAAGACAACAAGAAGAAAGAACTTCGTGAAGGTGAATTTGAAAACAAAGGTAAAAAAGGTCGTAAACAGAAACCAGTTACTGAAATCAAAAAACCAGAACCAAAACAGGAAAAAGTAGAAGAAATCAAACAGATTGTTCTTCCAGAAGTTCTGACAATCAAAGAACTTGCAGATAAGATGAAAATCGTACCTTCTGTAATCGTGAAGAAGTTATTTATGCAGGGTAAAATTGTAACTGTAAACCAGGAAATCGACTTCGAAACAGCAGAAGAAATTGCAATGGAATTTGATATCCTTTGTGAAAAAGAAGAAGTGGTAGATGTAATCGAAGAATTGTTGAAAGAAGACGAAGAAGATGAAAGCACAATGGTAAAACGTCCACCTGTTGTTTGTGTTATGGGACACGTTGACCATGGTAAAACTTCTCTTTTGGATGCAATCCGTGATTCTCGTGTTACAGACCGCGAGGCGGGTGGTATTACACAGCACATCGGTGCGTCTGTCGTAGAAATCAATGGAGAAACAATCACATTCTTGGATACTCCAGGGCATGAGGCATTTACAGCAATGCGTATGCGTGGTGCTAGTTCTACGGATATTGCAATCCTTGTAGTTGCGGCAGATGATGGTGTGATGCCACAGACAGTGGAAGCTATCAACCATGCAAAAGCAGCTGGAATTGAAATCATTGTTGCAATCAACAAGATTGACAAACCAAGTGCAAATGTAGAACGTGTAAAACAGGAGTTGACAGAGTACGAATTGATCCCAGAAGATTGGGGTGGAAGTACAATCTTTGTGCCAGTATCAGCACATACAAAAGAAGGTATCGAAGAACTGTTAGAGATGGTACTTTTGACAGCAGAAGTGATGGAATTAAAGGCAAATCCAAATCGTTCTGCACGTGGTCTTGTGATCGAGGCACAGTTGGATAAAGGAAAAGGTTCTGTAGCAACTGTACTTGTTCAAAAAGGTACACTTCATGTAGGTGATGCCATCGCAGCAGGAAGCGCACATGGACGTGTTCGTGCAATGATGGATGACCGTGGAAGACGTGTGAAAGAGGCAGGTCCTTCACAGCCAGTAGAGATTCTTGGTTTGAACGATGTTCCTAATGCAGGTGAAGTATTCGTAAGTTGCGAGTCTGAGAAAGAGGCTAGAAACTTTGCGGAAACATTTATTGCACAGAACAAAGTAAAACTTCTGGAAGAGACAAAGTCTAAGATGTCTTTGGATGATCTGTTTAACCAGATTCAGGAAGGAAACTTGAAAGAGTTGAATATCGTTGTAAAAGCCGATGTACAGGGTTCTGTGGAAGCATTGAAACAGAGTTTGTTGAAACTTTCTAATGAAGAAGTAGTCATCAAGATCATTCACGGTGGTGTAGGTGCCATTAACGAATCTGACGTGATCCTTGCATCTGCATCCAATGCCATCATCATCGGATTTAACGTTCGTCCAGATATGACTGCAAAAGATATTGCAGACCGTGAGGGTGTAGATATGAGATTGTACCGCGTTATCTACAGTGCCATCGAAGATGTGGAAGCTGCTATGAAGGGTATGCTGGATCCAGTTTTCGAAGAAAAAGTGCTTGGGCATGCGGAAGTACGACAGACATTTAAGGCATCTGGAGTTGGAACAATCGCTGGTTCTTACGTACAGGATGGTATCTTTGAAAGAAATTGTAATGTACGTTTGACTCGTGATGGTATCGTAATCTTTGACGGACCACTTGCTTCCTTGAAGAGATTTAAGGATGATGTAAAAGAAGTAAAAGCCGGATATGAATGTGGATTTGTATTTGCGAACTACAATGATATCAAGGAAGGTGACCTTGTAGAAGCCTATAAGATGGTAGAAGTTGAAAGAAAATAGGCTGATCCCAGCCTGTTTTCAATAGACAGGAGTTGGAAATATGAGAAAAAATAGTATTAAAAATACAAGAGTAAATGCAGAAGTTCAGAAAGAGTTGAGTAATATTTTACGTGGGGGCATCAAAGACCCACGCGTTGCTCCAATGACATCTGTTGTTGCAGTAGAAGTTGCACCGGACCTGAAAACATGCAAGGCGTATATCAGTGTGTTTGGAGATGAACAGGCGCAGGCAGATACGATCAAAGGGCTGCAGAGTGCGGAAGGATTTATCCGTCGTGAATTGGCTAGAACATTGAATATGCGTAATACTCCAGAAATTCAGTTTGTACTGGATCAGTCCATTGAATATGGTGTGAACATGAGTAAAAAGATTGACGAGCTGACCAAAGATTTGAAAGACGGGGATGAAGCATGAATATTTCACTGAATGAAATTTTAAGTGGAAAGCAGACTGTTGCACTGGGCGGACATATCCGCCCAGACGGGGACTGTACAGGGTCCAATATGGGGCTTTATAACTACTTAAAAGAACAGTATTCAGAAATTGAGACGGATCTATATTTGGAACCGATTCCAGATTATTTTCAGTTTTTGAATCGGACAGAAGATATCAAGCACGAGATCGATGAAACAAAGGTCTATGATCTCTTTATTTGCTTGGATTGTGGAGATGAAGGAAGACTTGGGTTTTCAGCACCATTGTTCCGCAATGCAAAGCATACCTTCTGTATCGATCATCATGTAAGCAATGTTTCTTTTGCGGAAATCAATTACATTGTTCCAGATGCAAGCTCTACTTCTGAGTTGGTATTTCGATTGTTGGACAAAGAAAAAATCAGTAAGGCAAGTGCAGAAGCATTGTATATGGGAATGGTCCATGATACTGGAGTGTTCCAGTATTCTTGCACGGCTCCAGAAACAATGGAAGCAGCGGCGGAGCTGATGAGAAAAGGAATCAATGGAAGCGAGATCATAGAAAAAACATTTTATGAGAAGACATATACACAGAACCAGATTCTTGGAAAAGCTTTGCTGGAAAGTATGCTTGTATTAGATAAACAGGTAATCGTTTCCTATGTGCCAATGAAATCTTTGGACTTCTTTGGTGCAAAGCCGAGTGACCTGGAAGGTATCGTCAGCCAGTTGCGTCAGACAAAGGATGTAGAAGTTGCCATGTTCTTATATGAGCTGGAACCACAGGTTTATAAGGTGAGTCTGCGTTCCAAAGACAAAGTGGACGTGAGCGTAATCGCGAAGTATTTTGGCGGTGGTGGACATGCCAAGGCGGCAGGGTTTAATATGACAGGAACTCCTCATGATGCAATTACAAATGTGAATAAGCAGATTGCGTTACAGTTGAAAAGGCAAAGCGAGGATGAAGAGTAACATGATAAACGGAATTTTGAACATTTACAAAGAAAAAGGATTTACATCCCATGATGTAGTTGCAAAGTTGCGTGGTATCGTGAAGCAAAAGAAAATTGGTCATACAGGAACTTTGGACCCAGATGCGGAAGGAGTACTTCCTGTTTGTCTTGGCCGAGCAACCAAAGTGTGCGAGCTGTTAAGTGATAAAGATAAGGTGTATGAGGCAGTTCTTTTATTAGGAAAATCCACAGACACACAGGATATCTCCGGCGAAGTGTTGGAGGAACATGAGACAGGACATTTGCAGGCGGAAGAGGTTCGGGCTTGTATCGAAAGTTATATTGGAGAATATGAGCAGTTACCACCTATGTATTCAGCGTTAAAGGTCAATGGAAAGAAGCTTTACGAGCTGGCCCGTGAAGGAATCGAAGTGGAACGAAAAAAACGGAAGGTTACGATTTTCGACATTGAGATTCTGGAAATGGCATTGCCGAGAGTGCGCATGCGGGTACATTGTTCCAAAGGAACGTATATCCGTACCCTTTGCCATGACATTGGACAGGATTTAAACACAGGGGGATGTATGGAGTCTTTGCTTCGTACAAAGGTCAGTTGTTTTGAATTGCAGGACAGCTATACCTTAGCACAGGTAGAAGAATTGGTTTCCAAGGAACAGTTGGATGAGATTTTGTTGCCGATTGATGAGATGTTCTCTGATCATAAAGCAATTTATGTAAAGAAAAAATACGAGGCGCTTGCAGTGAATGGAAATCCATTTCCTATTAAGGCAGTGGAAAATCCAGAAAACTATGAGAACCAGGAAACTGTTTGTGTGTATGACGGAAATCACCGTTTTATTGGATTATTTGAATATCGAGGTGGAAAACAGGACTTTAAAGTGAAGAAGATGTTCTTAGATCAAGAAACGGGAAAATGAAATGAAACGAGTTAAAGAGGAGAGTTATGCAATATTTTACAGAGATGAATTCATATCACAATGAAAAACAATCCGCAGTGACTCTTGGAAAATTTGATGCCCTTCATCGAGGACATCAAAAGTTGATCGAACAAGTCTGCAAATATGCAGACGATCAGACAGTCAGTATTGTCTGTGCATTTGACATGGGAAAACAGGCGTTGCTGACAAAAAATGAGAAACGGGAGCAGTTAAAGGAGAAGGTAGATTACTTGATCTTGTGCCCCTTTACAAAAAAAATTCGTGAAATGGAAGCGGAGACATTTATCCAGGAAATTCTGGTTAACCGGTTTCACGCCTCCCATCTTGTGGTTGGAACGGATTTTCGATTCGGCCATGGGAAACGGGGAGATGCACGAATGTTAGAACAATATGCAGAACAATATGGATATCAGGTGGATGTAATCGAAAAAGAGACATTGGATGGCAAAATCATCAGTAGTACATATATTCGAGAATTACTTGCTGAAGGGAATATTGTTCGAGCAAATTTGTTGCTCGGGTATACATACCAGCTGTCTGGAACGGTCAGACATGGGAAACAGTTGGGAAGGACATTGGGGTTCCCAACTATGAATGTGATACCTGAGGAAGAGAAAATCATGCCAAAGTTTGGCGTTTATACGTGCCGGATTTTTGTAGATGGAATCTGGTATAATGGAATAGGGAATGTAGGAGTAAAACCAACTGTAACGGAGGAGCAGAAACCTTTGGTGGAAGTGTATGCTTTTGACTTTGAAGGGGATGCCTATGGCAAAGAAGTTACAGTGGAATTCTGCGAATTTGTCCGCCCGGAACAGAAGTTTTCTTCCATAGAAGAACTGAAAGCCCAGGTGGATGAAGATATTAATAGCGGGATGGGATTTTTTAAAACGAAAGGTATGTACAAATGAGTGTAACGACAATCTTTTTATTGTTAGGTGGTCTGGGATTGTTTTTGTTCGGAATGAAACTAATGAGCGATGGATTGGAGCAGGTTGCGGGATCTAGAATGCGTTCTATTTTGGAGTTCTTCACAAAAAACCGCTTGATTGGAATGTTTGTAGGTATTTTATTTACAGCCATTGTACAATCATCCAGTGCTACCACGGTTATGGTTGTTAGTTTTGTTAATTCAGGACTGATGAATTTGTTTCAGGCAGCTGGAGTTATCCTTGGTGCGAATATCGGTACGACGGTTACTGGTCAGCTGATCGCATTTAACTTGTCTGATATTGCGCCATTGTTTGTGATCATTGGAGTGGTTATGTTTATGTTCTCCAAGAATCAGACAGTGAAAAAGACAGGTGGGGTGTTACTTGGATTTGGTATTCTTTTTATGGGACTGAGCACAATGAGCGATGCCATGTCTTCTTTGAAAGAATCACCACAGATTCGCATGATGCTCCAGTCTTTGACAAATCCATTGGCAGCAATTTTAGTAGGATTTGTGATCACAGCAATTTTGCAGAGCTCGTCTGCAACCGTTGGTATTGTTATCTTGATGGCAAACCAGGGAATGCTGGAGTTTGCAATTTGTCCATTTTTGATCCTTGGATGTAATATGGGATCATGTGTATCTGCACTTTTGGCAAGTCTTGGTGGAAAGAAAGATGCCAAACGAGCAGCTTGGATCCATTTCTTATTTAACATCATTGGATCAACCATTATTTTTGCAATTTTAATGTTGGCATTGAATCCAATTGCAAATGCATTTATGAGCATTTCAGGAGGAAATCCAGGACGTGCAGTGGCAAATGCACATACAACGATCAAGATCATGGAAGTAATTTTGCTCTTCCCATTTATGACATGGATCGTAAAGGCAACTTACAAAATTATTCCAGGGGAAGATGCCAGCACAGAAGACGAATATCAGTTGCAGTACATTAGTAATACTGCACAGCCGATTCCTGCAACAGCAGTGTTTAATGTAATCCACGAGTTGCTTCATATGGGAGAGTTGGCAAAAGAAAATCTGCAGACAAGTATGGAAGCACTTTGCAATCCAAATGAGGAGCAGATTAAGGAAGTCTATCAGAAGGAAAAATACATTGACTATTTGAATCGAGAAATTACAGATTATCTTGTAAAATTGAATGCTCTGGAAATTCCAATGGCAGAGGCAAGTTTGCTCGGTGGATTGTTCCATGTGGCAAATGATATCGAGCGTATTGGAGATCATGCAGAGAACTTTGCGGATTCTGCAAAAGAACGTTTGGAGAAGAAAATTGCATTTAGTGATAAGGCCATTGAGCAACTTTCTGAACTGAACGAAATGGTTGTTCAGGCTTTGGATTATGCTTTGGAAATGTTCTCTAAGAGAGACAAGGAGCATATGCAGGAGATTCTGGATTTGGAAGATACTGTAGATGAAAGGGAACGTAAGATTCAGAAGTCTCATGTAAAACGTCTTTCTAAAGGAAAATGTTCTGCTGAGGCAGGAATGTTGTACTCCGATGCGGTGTCCGGTTTGGAGCGTGCAGCGGACCATGCGACGAACATTGCATTTGCAATTTTAGAGCCGGAAGACTTAAATGAAGTCGATGAAGATGAGGAATAGGCACTGTACAAGGGCAGAAAAACAGAATCGAAATTCAAATGCATTTCGAGTAAAATAATGCTTTACACCGGAAAATATGTATGATATACTATGCGAGGTGTAAATAGCCGATGTTCGGTGATTGGAAACTCCAACCGTCACTTAATGTCAGGCGATTAGCTAAGAAGTATAAGGAGGAAAACAAAAATGATTTCTAAAGAAAAGAAACAGGCAATCATTGCTGAGTATGGCAGATGCGAAGGCGACACAGGTTCACCAGAGGTTCAGGTAGCTATTTTGACAGCTAGAATCAACGAGCTTACAGATCATTTCAAAGCAAACCCAAAAGATCACCACTCTAGAAGAGGACTTTTGAAAATGGTAGGACAGAGACGTGGTCTTCTTGCATACTTGAAAAAAGTTGATATCGAGAGATATCGTGCTCTGATCGAGAAACTTGGTCTGAGAAAATAATCAGTAACAGTAACAAAAGAAATTCATATAGACTCACAACACAACACAACAAGAGGAGCAGAGCAATCTGCTTCTCTTTTTTTGGAAAAGAGAAGAGAATGCCCATGGAAGAAAAATGAAAAATGGAAATCGATGAAATAAAAAACAAAAAGATTGTAACCCCTTTGTATCTGTGGTACAATAATCTAGATTGTGAGCAGAAGATATGTTCCCGAGACCACTGAAAAGTATATTTTCAGAAATACTGGAAAAAAGTGTATTTTTCAGTAGTTTCGGACACTTCTGGCCTACGAACGAGTATAGAAAATAAAGGAGAACAAATAATGTTTAAGAAATTTGAAATGGAACTTGCAGGAAGAACACTGCGAGTAGATGTTGGCCGTGTTGCAAAACAGGCAAACGGCGCTGTATTGATGCATTATGGTGATACAACTGTACTTTGTACAGCAACTGCTTCTGATAAACCAAGAGAAGGAATCGACTTCTTCCCACTTAGCGTTGAGTACAATGAAAGAATGTACGCGGTTGGAAAGATTCCTGGTGGATTTAACAAACGTGAAGGAAAAGCTTCTGAGAATGCAGTATTGACTTGTCGTGTAATTGACCGTCCAATGCGTCCACTTTTCCCAAAAGATTATAGAAATGATGTAACACTTGAGAACTTGGTTATGTCTGTTGATCAGAACTGTAGCCCAGAGCTTACAGCAATGTTGGGTGCAGGTATTGCAACAAGCATTTCTGATATCCCATTCGACGGCCCAATCTCTACAACACAGGTTGGCCTTGTAGATGGAGAGTTTGTATTCAACCCAACAGCAGAGCAGAAAGCTGTTTCTGACCTCGCTTTGACTGTTGCATCTACAAAAGAAAAAGTAATCATGATCGAAGCAGGAGCAAATGAAGTTCCAGAAGCACAGATGATTGATGCAATTTACGCTGCTCACGAATTGAACCAGAAAGTAATCGCATTTATTGATACTATCGTAGCAGAATGCGGAAAAGAGAAACACGCTTACGAAAGTTGTGCAGTTCCTGAAGAATTGTTTGCAGCAATCAAAGAGATCGTTCCACCAGCAGAGATGGAAGAAGCTGTATTTACAGATGATAAACAGACAAGAGAAGAGAACATTCGCGTGATCACAGAGAGATTGGAAGAGGCTTTTGCTGAAAACGAAGAGTGGCTTGCAGTTCTTGGAGAAGCTGTTTATCAGTATCAGAAAAAGACAGTTCGTAAGATGATCTTGAAAGATCACAAACGTCCAGATGGTCGTGCTATCGACGAAATCCGTCCACTTGCAGCAGAGACTGATTTGATTCCTAGAGTTCACGGTTCTGCAATGTTCACAAGAGGACAGACACAGATCTGTACAGTAACAACTCTTGCTCCACTTTCTGAAGCACAGAGATTGGATGGTCTTGATGAAGCAGAGACTACAAAGAGATATATGCACCACTACAACTTCCCATCTTACTCTGTAGGTGAGACAAAACCATCTAGAGGACCAGGACGTCGTGAAATCGGACATGGTGCATTGGCGGAGAGAGCTTTAGTTCCAGTATTGCCAAGCGAGTCTGAGTTCCCATATGCAATTCGTACTGTATCTGAGACATTTGAGTCTAACGGATCTACATCTCAGGCTTCTGTATGTGCATCTAGTATGTCATTGATGACAGCAGGTGTTCCAATCAAAGCTGCTGTAGCTGGTATTTCTGCAGGTCTTGTAACAGGAGAGACAGATGAGGATTACCTTGTACTTACAGATATCCAGGGATTGGAAGACTTCTTTGGTGATATGGACTTTAAAGTAGCTGGTACACACAAAGGTATCACAGCAATTCAGATGGATATTAAGATCCACGGATTGACAAGACCGATTGTTGAGGAAGCAATCGCTGCGACAAAGAAAGCAAGAACTTATATCCTCGATGAGGTTATGAACAAAGCCATCGCTGAGCCAAGAGCAGAAGTTGGAGAGTTTGCACCTAAGATTATTCAGATGCAGATCGACCCACAGAAGATTGGTGATGTTGTTGGTCAGAGAGGAAAAACAATCAACGCAATTATTGAGCAGACAGGCGTTAAGATTGATATTGATGATGAAGGTGCAGTATCAATCTGTGGAACAGACAAAGAAAAGATGGAAGAAGCTGCAAAGATGATCCACATCATCGTTACAGAATTTGAGGCTGGACAGGTATTCGAAGGTACTGTTGTAAGCATCAAAGAATTCGGTGCATTCGTTGAGTTTGCACCAGGAAAAGAAGGAATGGTTCACATTTCTAAGATTTCCAAAGAACGTGTAAACAAAGTAGAGGATGTATTAAGCCTTGGAGATAAAGTAAAAGTTGTTTGCATGGGTAAAGACAAGATGGGACGTTTCAGCTTTAGCATGAGAGATGTAGCTGAATAATCTATTGAATCAGAATCAAATAAAATGAAGAGGAAAGAAGGATATGAAAGGCAAAAGGTGTTTTTCATATCCTTTCTCAAAGTTTGTGCATCTGATGCACATTAGGAACATAAATGGATTAAAAAGAGATACAGGAGAGATCAACACATGTCAGATATTACGAATGAAATTAAAAAACGCCGCACATTCGCAATCATTTCACATCCTGATGCAGGTAAAACAACATTAACAGAAAAGTTCCTTCTTTATGGAGGTGCCATCAACCAGGCTGGTTCTGTAAAAGGAAAGGCAACTGCAAAACATGCAGTTTCTGACTGGATGGAAATTGAAAAGGAGAGAGGTATTTCTGTTACATCTTCCGTGTTGCAGTTCAACTACGGCGGATTTTGTATTAACATCTTGGATACTCCAGGACATCAGGACTTCTCAGAGGATACTTACCGTACATTGATGGCAGCAGACTCTGCGGTTATGGTCATCGATGCATCAAAAGGTGTTGAGGCACAGACAAGAAAATTGTTTAAGGTATGCGTTATGAGACACATCCCTATCTTCACCTTTATCAATAAAATGGACCGTGATGCCATGGATACTTTTGAACTGTTGGATGACATTGAAAAAGAGTTGGGAATCGCCACCTGCCCTGTGAATTGGCCAATCGGTTCTGGAAAAGGTTTCAAAGGTGTGTATGACCGTGCAAATCGTGAAGTGGAATTGTTCTCTGACACACAGAAGGGAACAAAGATGGGAGAAGTGCAGACAATTTCCGAAGATGATCCAAATCTGGAGTCTATCATTGGCGCAGAGGCAAAAGCAATCTTAGAAGATGAGATTGAACTTCTGGATGGAGCTGCAGCTGAGTTTGATCAGGAACTGGTGTCCAAAGGAGAATTGTCACCAGTATTTTTCGGATCTGCATTGACAAACTTTGGCGTAGAAACCTTTTTAAAGCATTTCTTGAAAATGACATCTTCTCCATTGCCAAGAATGTCTGATCACGGAGAAATCGATCCAATGACAGAAGAAGATTTCTCAGCTTTTGTATTTAAAATCCAGGCAAATATGAATAAGGCTCACCGAGATCGAATTGCATTTATGAGAATCTGCTCTGGTAAATTTGAGGCAGGTATGAATGTGTATCACGTGCAGGGTGGAAAAGATGTGCGTCTTTCTCAGCCACAGCAGATGATGGCCAGTGAGCGTAAGATTATCGAGACTGCTTGTGGTGGAGATATCATCGGTGTATTTGATCCAGGTATTTTCTCCATTGGAGATACATTGACTACTTCCAAAGAGAAGTTTGCCTATGAAGGAATCCCAACTTTTGCGCCAGAGCATTTTGCAAGGGTGCGTCAGGTGGATACCATGAAGAGAAAGCAGTTCGTAAAGGGAATCAACCAGATTGCTCAGGAAGGTGCCATTCAGATTTTCCAGGAGTACAATACAGGTATGGAGGAAATTATCGTTGGTGTTGTTGGTGTCCTTCAGTTTGATGTGTTGAAATATCGCTTGGAAAATGAATATAACGTGGAAATTCGTCTGGAAACACTTCCATACGAACACATTCGTTGGATTGAAAATGAAGAAATTGATATGGCGAAGTTGACAGGAACTTCCGATATGAAGAAGATCAAAGACTTAAAGGATCGACCATTGTTGTTGTTCGTTCATGAGTGGAGTATTCGTATGACATTGGAACGTAACGAGGGTCTGATTCTTTCCGAGTTTGGACGATAGAACCTGGAAACATAAGAATCCGCAGAGAGGATGGATCGAAAATCTTGTTTGCAAATGACAGGATATTTGGTATAATACTAAAAGAGATTCAACCAGACGGGAGGTTTTCAATATGGTAAAAGATGAAAGAAAAAATTATACAATACAGAGCGATAATAGTCTTGGAGAAGTGCAGATTGCAGATGAAGTTGTAGCAATCATCGCAGCATTGGCGGCAACAGAGGTAGAGGGCGTTGATTCTATGGCTGGCAATGTGACCAACGAACTGGTAAGCAGATTGGGAATGAAGAATTTGTCCAAAGGCGTGAAAGTTGATGTATTGGAAGGTGTTGTAACAGTTTCATTGGCATTGATTTTGAAATACAATTACAGCATTGTACAGGTTACAGCAAAAGTACAGGAAAAGGTAAAAGCAGCCATCGAGAATATGACAGGTCTGGAAGTTGCAGACATCAATATTCGTGTTGCTGGTGTAGAGATGGATACACAGGAATAGTTGTATCTTGCCAAGAGATTACTTTTTGTAGTATAATAAGGGATGTCGTAAGACATCCTTTTTGCTTTGCCGTAAAAGTTAAGAGGAGTCGGTAAAGCAGCCCTTTGTCTGAATCTGAGAGACAAAGGTAGGATAAGCAGAAAGGAGCAGTTTATGGTTAGAACAGAACTTCGTGAGCACATCTTTAAGATGGTTTTTCAGCTAGAGTTTCGTACTCCAGAAGAGATTATGGAGCATATGAAGCTGTATTTTGATGAGTTGGAGAGTGCTTCCGATCGAGATAAAGAATACATTCAGACAAAGTACAAGGCAGTAGAAGAGCATGTAGAAGAGATTGATGCTCTTATCGACAGCAAGAGTGAGGAATGGAAGACAAAGCGTATGGGCAAAGTGGATCTGGCTATTTTGCGTCTTGCAGTGTACGAGATGAAGTGGGACGAGGATGTTCCAACAGGAGTTGCAATCAACGAAGCTGTTGAGCTTGCAAAAAAATTTAGTGGAGAGGGTGCGCCAGCATTTGTCAATGGTGTACTTGCACGTCTGGCCGAATAAGGTGAGTTTGTATGCGTAATGTCTATACAGTCAAACAAGTGAACAATTATATAAAGAATATGTTCACGCAAGATTTTATGCTAAGCCGCATATATGTGAAGGGAGAAGTATCGAACTGTAAGTATCATACTTCTGGGCATATTTATTTTTCATTGAAGGATGAGTCCGGTACGATTGCCTGCGTTATGTTTGCAAGCGCAAGGTCCGGGCTTTCTTTTCGTATGCAGGAAGGTCAAACGGTCATCGTGATGGGATCCATCAATGTGTATGAGAGGGATGGAAAATATCAGTTGTATGCAAAAGAAGTGATCCTGGATGGTGCAGGACTTTTGTATGAGAAGTTCGAGGCTTTAAAAAAAGAACTGGAAGAGATGGGCATGTTTGCGCCAGAATATAAGCAACCGATTCCTGCATTTGCAAAAACAGTGGGGATTGTAACTGCACCAACTGGAGCTGCTGTCAGGGATATTATCAATGTTGCGACAAGGAGAAATCCTTATGTGCAGTTGATCTTGTATCCGGCCTTGGTTCAGGGAGAAGGAGCAGTTGCTAGTATTGTCAAAGGAATCCACATGCTAGAGCAACAGAATGTGGATGTGATTATTGTGGGACGAGGTGGAGGCTCCATTGAAGATCTATGGGCCTTCAATGAGGAAGCAGTTGCCCGAGCAATCTTTGAGTGTCGTGTGCCGATCATTTCTGCAGTGGGACATGAAACAGATGTGTTGATTTCAGATTATGTTGCGGATCTGCGAGCACCAACGCCATCGGCGGCAGCAGAGTTGGCGGTTTTTGAGTATCGTGCATTGGACTACACCATGCAAGAGTGGAAATTACGATTGCTTCGCCAGATGCAGCAGAAGATTCAGGTGGAACGGCGGAAGGTAGAGCAACTAACCGTTCATTTGAGATATTTGCATCCAAGACAAAAGTTGAATGAAAAGCGTCAGCTTTCGGTAGATTATGAGAATCGTTTGCGGATGCAGATGAAGAAAAAGTTAGAACAAAGTAGGCATGAATTGGCCTTGTATATAGAAAAAATGCGGAGAGTTTCTCCCATTGAAAAATTAAATCAAGGATATTCTTATGTGCAGAATACAGAAAAAGAGAATATTCGAAGCGTGTCACAGGTGCAGAAAGGGGATCTCCTTCAGATTGCTGTGACAGACGGAGTCATCGAAGCACAGGTGACAAAAGTGGAAAAGGAGGAGTATCATGGCTGAGGAAAAACAGACCGTACAGGAATCCAATCTCGAAGAACAGTTTCAGACATTGGAACAGATTGTGACAAAAATGGAGCGTGAAGAGATGAGTTTGGAAGAATCCTTTCAGCTTTATCAAAAAGGTATGACACTGTTGAAAAAGTGCAACGATGCCATTGATACAGTGGAGAAAAAAGTCTTACTATTGGATGAGGATGGTGAAACTCATGAATTTTAAAGAAGAACAGTTAAAGCGAATCGAAGAAATTGAATCTATTTTAAAGAAAAAACTTCCAAAGCAGGAAGGAATGCAGAAGGTGATCATGGAGGCCATGGAGTACAATCTTCTGGCTGGAGGAAAGCGTCTTCGTCCAATGTTGATGTTGGAAACTTATCGTATGTTTGGTGGGACTGGCGCTGAAATTGAGCCATTTGTTGCGGCTCAAGAGATGATCCATACTTATTCTCTTGTACACGATGATCTTCCAGCGATGGATAATGATGATTACCGTAGAGGTAGAAAAACAACCCATGTGGTATATGGAGAGGACATGGCTATTTTGGCAGGGGATGCCTTGTTGAATTATGCATTTGAGACAGCAACCACAGCGTTTGATTGCGAAGGTGCAGATCCACGAAGGGTCGGAAAAGCATTACAGATTTTGGCCAAAAAAGCAGGAATCTATGGTATGATCGGTGGACAGGTTGTGGATGTGGCATCTACAGGATATGCCATTACTGGCGAGACACTTGATTTCATTTATAAATTAAAAACAGGTGCACTGATCGAAAGCTCTATGATGATCGGAGCAATCCTGGCAGGTGCAGATGAAGAACAGATTTTGGCCGTGGAAGATATTGCTGCAAAGGTTGGAATGGCATTTCAGATCCAGGATGATATTCTGGATGTGACAAGCACAGCAGAAGTGCTTGGAAAACCAATTCGCAGTGATGAGAAAAATGAAAAGACGACATATGTTACATGGAAAGGTCTGGATGAGGCAAAAAAAGAGGTAGAACGTCTTTCCAATGAGGCTGTAGAAGGACTTCGTCAGTTACATCCAGCAGATTCGTTCTTAGAAACTTTGCTACTTTCTTTGATCCATAGAGAAAAGTAGAAACTTGACATGTAATGAGGCCACAGATGTGGATAAAAAGGGGTAAACCGTATGGTTTTAGATAGAATTCAAAAAGAAAATGATATTAAGAATCTGACACCAGATGAATTGGATATTTTAGCTCAGGAAATCCGCCAGTTTTTGATTGAAAAGATCAGCAAGACGGGAGGACATTTGGCATCCAATTTGGGCGTGGTAGAATTGACCATCGCTCTGCATCTTGTGTTTGATCTTCCAAAAGACAAATTGATCTGGGATGTGGGACATCAGGCATACACCCATAAGATCTTAACTGGAAGAAGAGAAGGATTGATTGTCTTCGCTCTTTTGGTGGAATGAGCGGATTTCCAAAACGTGGAGAAAGCCCATGTGATGCCTTTGATACAGGACATAGTTCCACTTCTATTTCCGCTGGTCTTGGAATGGTGGCAGCGCGTAATATTCAGCAGGAAGATTATAGCGTTGTTTCCATTATTGGCGATGGATCTATGACAGGTGGTATGGCTTACGAGGCGTTAAACAATGCCGCTAGACAAAAAGGAAATTTTGTTATTGTTTTAAACGATAACAATATGTCTATTTCTGAAAATGTGGGTGGAATGTCTCGCTATTTGGATGGTCTTCGTACGGCGGAAGCATACACGGAATTGAAAAAGGGTGTAGAAGATACGTTAAAGAAGATTCCAGTACAGGGAGAACGATTGGTTTATCAAATTCGAAAAACAAAAAGCGGTATCAAGCAACTGATTGTACCTGGAATGTTCTTTGAAGATATGGGAATCACTTATTTGGGACCAGTAGATGGGCATGATATTAAGAAGCTGACAAAGATTTTAAAGGAAGCAAAACGATTGAATCGTCCGGTACTGGTGCATGTGTTGACAAAAAAAGGAAAGGGTTATCTTCCAGCGGAAGAAAATCCATCCAAATTTCATGGAACAGGACCTTTTGAGATTGAAACTGGTGCGGCGACTCATCCATCTTCTAAGGATAGCTACACAGACGTATTTTCCAAAGTTCTTTGTGATATCGGAAAAAACAACGAAAAAGTTGTTGCAATTACAGCGGCTATGGCAGATGGAACTGGATTGAGCCGGTTTGCCAAGCATTTTCCACAGCGATTTTTTGATGTGGGAATCGCAGAGGAACATGCATTGACATTTGCAGCAGGGTTGGCAGCAGGTGGAATGAAGCCAGTAGTTGCATTGTATTCGTCTTTCTTGCAGAGAGCTTATGATCAGGCAATCCATGACATTTGCATGCAGAAGCTGCCAGTGATGATTGCAGTAGATCGTGCTGGGCTTGTTGGAAATGATGGAGAAACTCATCAGGGAGCATTTGATTTATCTTTCTTAGGAATGATTCCAAATATGACCATTCTGTCTCCAAAGAACCGTTGGGAACTGGCGGATATGGTTCGTTATTGTGTAGACTTTGATGGTCCAGTGGCACTTCGTTATCCAAGAGGAACGGCCTATGAAGGTCTGCAAGAGTTCCGAGCACCGATCCAGTATGGAAGGAGTGAAATGCTCTATGAGGAAAAGGACATTGCACTGATCTTTGTTGGACATATGGCGGAGCTGGCAGAGTCTATACGTCAGGAATTAAAGGAAAGAGGACTTTCCTGCTCGCTGATTAATGCACGATTTGTGAAACCGTTGGATACAGAGATGATTCAGCAGTTACGTGAAGGACACAAATTGATCGTGACCATAGAGGAAAATGTGATCAGTGGTGGATTTGGAGCAAGAGTGATGGAATACGTCTCCAACGAACGACTTGGAATCCATGTATACAATATTGGCTTACCAGATTCTTTTATTGAACAGGGCAATATTGATGTATTGCGCAAGCAGATTGGATTTGAAAAGTCACAATTGGCAGATCGGATTATCGAAGAATTTGAAAGATAGGAAAATAGAGCAGAAATATAGCATAGATATAAAGGATATAGATAAGATGAAAGAACGTTTGGATGTTCTGCTTGTAAAGCGGAACCTGGCAGAGTCCAGAGAAAAAGCAAAAGCAATTATTATGTCTGGAAATGTGTTTGTAGAAGGACAGAGAGAAGATAAAGCTGGGACAACATTTTCTGATGAAGTACAGATTGAAATTAAGGGGCATACCCTTCCATATGTAAGCCGTGGAGGATTGAAGTTGGAAAAAGCATTAGCGAATTTTGACGTAACAGTGGAAGGAAAAGTATGTACAGATGTGGGATCTTCTACGGGTGGATTTACTGACTGTATGTTGCAGAACGGTGCAGTAAAGGTATTTGCTATTGATGTTGGTCGCGGACAGTTGGATTGGAAACTTCGTCAGGATGAACGTGTTGTATGTATGGAAAAAACAAATATCCGCTATGTTACACCAGAAGATATTGGAGAGCCAGTGGCATTTTCTTCCATCGATGTTTCTTTTATCTCTTTGACAAAGGTGTTAGAGCCGATTCGCAATTATTTGACACCAGATGGGGAAATCGTTGCTTTGATCAAACCACAGTTTGAAGCGGGGAGAGAAAAAGTTGGAAAAAAAGGTGTTGTCCGTGAAAAGAGCACTCATCATGAGGTTATTGAAAAAGTAGCGAACTATGCAAATTCTATTGGATTTGAAATTTTAAATATTGATTTTTCACCGATCAAAGGACCAGAGGGGAATATTGAGTATCTGATCCATCTGAAAAAACACGAAGATGGGGTAGCACCAGAGATTGCAGTGAATCTGGAATCTGTAGTGGATCGTGCATTTGAGGAGCTGCAACACTAGAAGAGGGAGCATTATGGAACGGTTTTACATCATTACAAACAATCTGAAAGACATAGACAATCAAATTACGATGGAGATGAAAACCTATATTGAGGCCAATGGAAAGGAGTGTCTCCTTTGTGAGAAGGATGAAGAGGGACATATTATCCAAGAAAAAGTACCGGATTCCTGCGATTGTGCTATCGTGTTAGGCGGAGATGGGACTTTGATCCGTGCAGCAAGAGAACTGAAGGGACATGATTTTCCGTTGCTAGGTGTGAACATGGGTACGTTGGGATATTTGGCAGAGGTGGAAGTACCACATTACAAAAAGGCATTGCAATATCTGTTTAAGCATACCCCTGAAATTGAGACTCGCATGATGATCAAAGGAAACATTGTAGGAAATATACAGATGGAAAATACGGCAATGAATGACATTGTCATTTCCAGAGAAGGTGGACTTCGAATCGTACATTTCAAAGTGTATGTTAATGGATTGCTGTTGAGTAGCTATCAGGCGGATGGGATTATTGTATCTACACCAACAGGATCTACAGGATATAATCTATCTGCAGGGGGACCTGTGGTGGAACCGACAGCCAGTATGTTTGTACTTACACCAATTTGTTCCCATGCATTAAATGCCAGTAGTGTTGTGCTGTCAGCAGAGGATTGTATTGAAGTGGAAATTTGCGAAGGTAGATATGGACGCACGGAACATGCGCTTGTGACCTTTGATGGGGCAGATACTGTTGCGTTGGAGTCAGGGGATCGAGTGATCATCCGAAAAGCAGAAGAAACAACAAAGTTGATCAAATTAAGTAAGGAAAGCTTTATTAAGATCATGAGAGAAAAAATGAAAGGAAATTAAGGAAATGAAAGTCAGTCGTCATGCAAAAATACTGGAATTGATAAGCCAATATAATATAGAAACACAGGAAGATCTGGCTGAACGCCTTAATAATTCTGGATTTAAGGTGACTCAAGCAACTGTTTCTAGAGACATTCGTGATTTGAAACTTACCAAAGTATCTGTGGATGGTGGAAAGCAGAAATATGTTGTTTTGAAGTCGGCAGATGACAGTTTGAATGAAAAATATGTTCGCGTGTTAAGCGATGGATTTCATTCCATGGATATGGCTCAGAATATTCTAGTTATCAAAACCGTGGCAGGAATGGCTATGGCGGTTGCTGCAGCCATTGATGCAATGGAATGGAACGAGGTAGTTGGTTGTATTGCCGGGGATGATACAATCTTTTGCGCTATTCATTCGGTGGAAGAAACCGAGGCGGTTATGGATAAAATTCTTAAAATTGTGTCAAAAGGGAAATAATTATGTTAGAAAGTCTTCATGTTAAAAATCTTGCACTGATCGATGAAATTGAAGTTGATTTTCGCTCTGGTCTGAATATTCTGACTGGAGAAACGGGAGCTGGTAAGTCTATTCTTTTGGGGTCTGTTAATCTTGCACTTGGAGGACGATATACCGCAGATATGCTTCGTACTGGAGCTAAGTTTGGATTAGTAGAGTTAACCTTTTCCGTTGAAAATGAAACCATAGAAAAACATTTGGAAGAGATGGATATTTTCCCAGATGAGGGACGGATCGTGTTGAGTAGAAAGTTAATGGAAGGTCGAAGTACGAGTAAAATCAATGGAGAGACAGTCAGCATGAGTACCTTGAAGGATGTGGCAAGTATGCTGATTGACATTCACGGTCAGCATGAGCATCAGTCTCTTCTTCACAAGAAAAATCACCTGGCATTTTTGGATTTATATGCAAGAGATGCTGTGAAGGAGTTGAAAAAGCAGGTATCAGCGGCTTATCAACGATATATGACATGCAAGTGTACATTGGAATCATCGTCTATGGATGAAAGAGAACGTCAAAAGGAATTGGATTTGATTCAGTTTGAGGTCAACGAAATTGAAGGGGCGAACTTAATGGACGGAGAAGATGGGGAACTGGAGCAGTTGTATCATCGCATGCTGGATGGAAAGAAAATCACTGAAGGAATCTCAGAGGCATATCAGTATACAAGTGAAGATGCATCTGGAAATTGTAGCGAATATTTAAGTCGTGCCATTCGTGCTCTTCAAGAGGCAGCAGAGTGCGACGAACAGGGAGAAAGCCTGTACAATCAATTGGTGGAAATTGACAGCCTTCTAAATGACTTTAATCGGGAACTGTCTGATTATGCAAAAACTTTTGACTTTTCAGAGGAAGATTTTTATGATACAGAAACGAGATTAAATGAAGTCAATCACTTGAAAGCAAAATATGGAAATTCAGTGGCGGAGGTGCTTGCTTATTGCGAGAAAAAGCAGCAGCGATTGCAGGAATTGGAAGATTATGAGAATTATATTTGCAGTTTGCAGAGTGAGCTTGCAAAAGCTGAGCAAGAATATGTAAAGTTGGCATCCAGGCTTTCGGAAGAAAGAAGAAAAGCAGCGGTATTATTTGTGGAGGAAATTCGTAAAGGCTTGATTGAGTTGAATTTCCTGGATGTGCAGTTTGAAATGCGATTTGAAACGTTATCTTCCTATTCTGCAAATGGTGTGGATGAGGCAGAATTTTACTTATCAGCCAATCCAGGAGAGGCATTGCGACCAATGGGAATGGCAGCTTCTGGTGGTGAGTTATCACGAATCATGCTAGTAATCAAGAGTGTGCTGGCAGATAAAGAAGATACACCAACGTTGATCTTTGATGAGATTGATACGGGAATCAGTGGAATTACTGCTGGAAAAGTGGCAGAAAAAATGCGCTTTATCGGACAATCAAGACAGGTGTTATGCATTACGCATCTTGCTCAGATTGCGGCCATGGCAAACACGCATTATTTGATTCAGAAATCGGCTGAAGATAATAGCACACATACAAGTATTTGCCAATTAGATGAGGATGCATCTATTCGGGAACTGGCAAGATTGCTAGGTGGGGCAACAATTACAGATAATATTTTGCAGAGTGCAAAGGATATGAAGCGTTCTGTAAGCTCTAAATAACCAAGGTAAACCGTTGGGGATGCTAAATCAAAAATCAAGACATGGAGAATTCGAAAGAGTTCCCTGTGTCTTTTTTCATTTCTTTTACAAAAACAACAAGTTGGATTTAACAAAAGAATCCTATACTGGGGCCTACATCATTGAAAATTTGAGGTGAAAAAGAAAGAATGAATTATAAGCAAATACGAAAAAATGAAGAGATCAAAGCATTTATAGAAAAAGGAAATGAAATTTTAGGAACTTTAGGATATACCGACCATTCTACAGCACATACAACTATGGTGGCGGATCGAGCTGGACAGATATTAGAAATTTTTGGATATTCGGAGCATGATGTGGAATTGGCACGAATTGCCGGATACATGCATGATATTGGAAATGCCATTAATCGGAAGGCACATGCGGAATATGGTGGAATACTTGCAAATGAATTGTTGAAACAGACCGATATGGCATTGGAGGACCGCATTAAAATTGTATCTGCCATTGCAAGTCACGATGAATCTACAGGGCGCGCTTTCGATGCAATTTCTGCTGCAGTGATTATTGCAGACAAAACAGATGTGCGTCGTAACCGTGTGCGGAATCAGGATATGGCATCTTTTGATATCCATGACCGAGTGAATTATGCAGTTACCGAAGCGTGCTTAAAAATCAGTGAAAAGAAACAGCAGATTTCTCTGAATTTGCAGATTGATGAATCCATTTGTACCATGTACGATTACTTTGATATTTTCTTGGGACGTATGCAAATGTGCCGTCATGCATCTGCTTTGTTGGGAGCAAAATTTAAGTTAACAGCCAATGGATGTAAAGTATTATGAATAAATGTAAAATATTTAGGGTAATCCGTATTATATTTATAAAAATGTGAAAAATTTTACTAAAAATAGAAGAACCTGTTTGATGTTTATTTTCAAAGTGCTAGAATAGAAAACAGCATAGTGATTAAAGAGGGAAATTTACAACATACTATAAGGAGAAGGTAAAATGAAGTTATTAGAACCTATCAAAGTTGGAAATCTTACATTGAAGAACAGAGTGATGTTTCCACCACTTACAACTGGCTATGAAGAAAGAGATGGATCTATCGGAAAACGTAGTCTTGCATTCTACGAGAGACTTGCAAAAGGTGGGGTAAGTTACGTTGCAATCGGTGACGTTGCACCAGTTAATACAGCATCTCCAACACCAAAGTTGTATGACGATAGTCAGATTCCTACATACAAATTGCTGGCAGATACAATGCACAAATACGATTGTAAAGTTGCATTGCAGTTGTTCCATCCAGAGTATGATGTACCAAGTGTTGGTAAAATGATCAGCGCATCACGAATGGCAGCCATGGAAGGCCAGAAAGCAAAAGCTGCTGGAGATATGGCTACATTTGAAGCTAAAATGGCAGAGGCTCAGAAGTTAAGTGGAGAAGCTTATGCAAAATTACATCATGATATGCAGCATTTTGTAACTGAGGCTACAAAAGAGCAGTTGGATGCAATTAAAGACTCTATTGCTCAGAGTGCAAACAAAGCAATGAGAGCTGGCATTGATGCAATCGAAGTTCATGGAGACCGTCTTCTTGGCTCTTTGTGCTCTACACTTTTGAACCATCGTGAAGACGAGTACGGTGGTCCACTTGAGAACCGTATCCGTTACGCATTGGAAGTAGTAAAAGCAATCAGAGAAGCTGCTCCAACTATGATGATTGAGTACAAATTACCAATCATTACAGTAAACCCAGATGGAACACTTCGTGGTAAAGGTGGTCTGATTGCAGAAGAAGGTATCGAATTCGCAAAAGCTTTGGAAAAAGCTGGAGTAGATATGATTCAGGTTGCACAGGCAAACCACACAGGTAACATGGGAGATACAATCCCACCTATGGGTGCTGTACCATATAACTGGACATTGCCAGTTGCAAAAGCAGTCAAAGAAGTTGTAAGTATTCCAGTAGCAACAGTAGGACGTGTTGTTTCTGTTGAAGCTGGTGAGAAGATTCTTCGTGATGGAGATGCAGACATCATCGGATACGGACGTTCTTTATTGTGTGATCCAGACATTGCAATCAAAGCAAAAACAGGAGAGCCAATCCGTGAATGTATGAACTGTAACAAAGGTTGCGTAGATGCAATTTCTTCTAGAAAATATTTATCTTGCGTACTGAACGCAGAGAACGGTGATGAAGACACAATCTTCTTAAAACCATTGGAAGAAAAGAAAAATGTAGTAGTAATCGGTGGAGGTATCGCCGGATTAGAGGCAGCAAGAGTTGCGGCAAAACGTGGACACCATGTAGATCTTTACGAAAAAGAAGGTCGTCTTGGAGGACAGATCCTGATTGCAAGCGAACCACCAAGAAAGAGCGAACTTGGACGTTCTGTAGAGTACTATGAGAGAATTCTTCCATCATTGGATGTAACAGTTCATTTGAATACAGTATGTACAAAAGAAATCATGAACGCAGCAGATGAAGTAATCTGTGCGATCGGAGCTCATGACTTTATGCTTCCTGTAAAAGGTGTAGACGGAAGTCACGTTGTATCTAGCTGGGATATTTTGAACGGATCTAAGATAGTAAGTGGACACTGTGCAGTAATCGGTGGAGGTCTTGTAGGAACTGAGACAGCTGAGTACCTTGTAGAAAGAGGATGTACAGTCAGCATCGTAGAGATGATGGATAAGATCGCAGCTCAGGAAAGCGATACAGTTCTTCCTTTGATCGAGAAAGACTTCAAAGAGCATGACGTAAAAGAGTATGTAAATACAAAAGTAGCTGCAATCGAAGAAGATGGTAAGAGAGTTGTTGCAACAAACACAGTAGATAACTCTGAAGTTGTGATTGACTGTGATTATGTTGTAATGGCAGTTGGTTCTGTAAAAAATGTTCTTGACGTGGAGGGTGTTACTACAAACATTCAGTATGTAGGAGACTGCTCTGGTGAAAGAACAGCAGCAATTGCAGAAGCAATCAGAAGCGCATACCATGCAGCAAACGAAATCTAAGATTTTAAAGATTATTTTTAAGAAAATCAGTTCAGATGGAATTAGAACGTAAGAGAAAAAGGATTGGAAGTTCGGATGTGAACTTCCAGTCCTTTTCTTGTTCAGAATAGGCAACTGTTGGAATGATCAGTAGCAAGCTTTCAATACTTGAAGGATCTCTTCATGAGTCATATAGTGATAGCTGCCTCCTTCGTATGCGGAGTAGGCGATTTTCTCTAGCATGTCTTCTGTGGCTCCTAATTCTCGTAAGGACAATGGGATTCCCAATTCTTCTGCAAATGCTTCTAAGGCGTCAATACCTGCCACAGCGAGTTCTTCTTTTGTTTTTCCAGTTGGATCCACATGCCATACATTTTGAGCAAAACGAACGAATTTATCCAATCCATCCTTGTAAATGAATCGATAATAGGGCATGGAAACAACAGCAAGTCCTAGTCCATGTGGACAGTCGGTGTAGGCGCCAACCTGGTGTTCAATATCGTGAACTTCCCAGTCCTGCGTTTTGGAATAGCTTGTTACACCGTTAAGTCCCAATGTTGCACACCACATAATGTTGCTACGCGCTTCGTAGTTTTCTGGATCATCAATGGCAATTCGAGCACTGCGGATCAAAGAAGTCATTACACCTTCGATCACATAGTCTGTCGTATTGTCATCATCCCCTGAAAAATATTGTTCCATCAAATGGGACATGATGTCAAAAATACCGCTGACCATCTGATGTTTTGGAACGGTATAGGTGAATTCTGGATTTAAAATGGAAAATCTAGGATTTAAATCAGAAGAGAAAACACGCCCAGTTTTGATCATTTTATCTTCATTTGTGATCACGCTACCGCTGTTCATCTCAGAAGCGGTTCCAGTCATAGTAAGAATCGCACCAATTGGAATCACATGATTGTCAACCTCTTCTTCATCAATCCAATAACGGGTCCAAGGGTCTCCTTTTGCATAGGAAGAAGCAGAAATCCCCTTTGCACAGTCAATGACAGAACCGCCACCTACAGCGAGAATCAAGTCTACCTTATGTTCTCTGACAAGACGGGAGCCTTCCATGACCTGGGCATAGGTTGGGTTTGATTTGATTCCTGGCAATTCGACAACGGTTTTATTGCATGCATGCAATATATCTAATACGGTGTCGTAAAGTCCCATTTTTTTGATCGCATGTTTTCCGTACATCAATAAAACAGTGTCTCCATAAGATTTCAACTCATCGGAAAGGTGATCCATAGCGGTCTTTCCAAAATGAATTTTTGTTGGATTATAACATGTAAAATCGTGTAACATAACAACTCCTCCTGTGATATGTTTTCTTAAGATACTGTAAGCATAAATCCAATTGGAAAGCTTGTAAAGAGGTTAAGAAAAATTTGGAACCAATGTTTTCCTATGGTATAATGTAAAAATATTGTGGAAGAGCGAGGGAACAATGGTGAAAACTCATGAGAACAACAAGAAGGAAAAGAAAGAACAGGAAATACAACTGGAATTCAAAAAGGAACACCTGGACAATAAAAAAGAGCTACGAGCGGAGTTTCATTTACCGGGCCTGTTTGAGTTTTATGAATTCTATTGTGAATTTCTTCCATTATTTGGGACACATCCAGAATATTTCTATGATTGGTGTGAGATTGCTTCCATTTATGGAGCACCATCAGATTGCATATGGGGAGGTGGCCGTGTAGGAGGCGGGGATTATGAGCCAGAAGAAGTGTTGCATCTGATGGAACGCTATGGAATTTCTGCACGGTTGACATTTAGCAATTCGTTATTACAGGAAGAACATTTGCGAGATCCAAGATGCAATCAGCTTTGTGTATTGTTCCAACAAGGACAACAGGAAAATGGTGTAATCGTCCATTCGAATCTTTTACTGAATTATTTGAAAGAAATGTATCCTAAGTTCTACTTTGTCTCGTCGACGACGAAAGTATTGACAGAATTTTCTGATCTTGTGAAAGAATTGCATCGAGAGGAATTTCGATATGTGGTTCCAGATTTTCGTTTGAATAAACGAATGGAACAATGGAACAGTTTGACCGATGCAGAGAAGGCAAAGGTGGAGTTGCTTTGCAATGAGTGCTGCTGGTTTGGATGTAAAGATCGAAAAATATGTTACGAAGCTGTCAGTCGGAGAAATCTTGGAATTAGCGATGAAGAACATCTCTGCAGAGCGCCTCATGCAAAGGAAGGATACCGTTTTTCGAAAGCAATGGAGAATCCAGGATTTGTCTCTGTCAACGATATTTTACATGTGTATCTGCCAATGGGAATCACGAATTTCAAAATTGAAGGCAGAGGTCTTGGAAGTGCAATGCTTTTGGAATTTCTTCTCTATTATATGGTCAAACCACAATATCAGATCCATGTGAGAGAGGCCTTGTATTTAGATTCTATGTTGGATTTGTTTTAACTGAAAGCTTTTTTGAAATGATAAAAGAGAAAACAGAAGCTTGTTTGGAATTTTATTCCAGACAAGCTTCTGTTTTCTAAGGATATCTTATAAGAACCTAATATAATTCTTGATTGTAAACAGCACGTTCTCCACCAACGAATTTTGGTCGTCTGCGGGCACAAATCAAAGTGGCATCACCGATAAAACGAATGGAAAGGTGGAGCGGTACAACTACAGATTTGATGTGCATTCCGATCAAAGTTCCACCGATATCCATTCCAGCGTCGGCACGGATGTGCTCTACAGCAACTGGATTTTGAAATTTTTTATAGGCATTTGTTGCAAAGGATCCGCCGGCTTTTTGCTGCGGAATCACATTGACTTCCTCTAAACCTTGTTTTTCAGCAACAGTACGTTCAATAATCAGTGCACGATTCAAATGTTCACAACATTGTGCAGCCAGGAAAATGCCTTTCTCATTGAGTCGAGAATAAATGGTGTCAAATATTACCTCAGCAACTTCATAGTTGGAATTAGAACCAATGGAGTCTCCGATGACTTCGCTGGAGGAACAGCCTACCACAACAAGATCTCCAGATTTGATTTTGGAACGTTCTATAAACTCGTCTAACGCATGATTTAATTGTTCTCTTATATTTTCTAACATAGTGTTTACATCTCCTCAAAAAATTGTTCTTATAATTTTTCTAATCCTAATAGTATTATTCCAAGAAATTTCCAAACAAGCAAGTGTTTTTGCGATATAATAAGGGAAAATCACTACGCAACAGGGAGTGCAACTGATAATATCGCAATAGTTGCTAGTAGCAACTGCTGAATTTTACTAAGATTTTATCTGCAAAGAGAGGTGAGAAATATGAATTATGAATTTGTAGGAGTTCTCGTGTTCATTGGAGTCTTGCTGATAGGAATGGCAGTGTTGATTGCACCGATCATATTGATCATTTATGTTATCAAAGCATTGAAAAAATATATCCAGTCCAAAGAAGTTAGACAAGAAAAAGAAGTGATCAAAAGAACACTTGGAGAAGTATTAAAGGCACATCGAGAAGAATGTAAAATGACACAGGAATTTGTGGCTGAGGCAATTGGAGTCAGTCGTCAGGCAGTTTCCAAATGGGAAAATGGGACATCTGATCCAAGTACATCCAATTTGATTGCATTGGCAAAGCTGTATCAGATTTCTGCAGAAGAATTATTACAGGAAGTTCAGTAAAAATTAAAACGTAAAAATAAAAGAAATAATTCAGCAGTTCCTTTATTGACAAGAGATAAATTGAGGTAGAATTAGGATGAAAGAAAAGCAGATAAAAAAGAGGAAATTTAAATTCAGATATCTATGGTTTGGAATGTTTGCGGTAGTTGTTTTTATGGCATCTATATACACTTATTTTGGTGGTTTTGGCACGGGAGAGTGTGTAGATGAAAAAGAATTTGCCGCTTATGCAAAAGAGGTGAAGGAACTTACCATTCCAAAAGAGGCAAAAGTGATTGCATTAGGCGAAGCAACCCATGGTAACCGAGAATTTCAAGAATTAAAAAAAGAAGTATTTGAGCAGGTTGTAAATGAAAATGGTGTCAAAGCATTTGCAATAGAAGGAGACTTTGGCGGATGTGAAAAGGTAAATGCATATATTAGTGGTGGTTCTGGAAGCGCAGAAGAAGCAGCTTCATGGATTGGATTTGACATCTATCGCACAGGGCAGATGGAACAGCTTATTTCTTATATGCGTGCATATAATGATAGCGTTTCAGAAAAGGAGCAACTTCGTTTTTACGGATTTGATATGCAAAGACCAGAATACTCTTATGAAATCATAAAGGATGCGTGTGAAAAAATGCAGGTAGAACTTCCATCTTTGGAAAATTTGCAATCAGAGTTGGTTTTATTGGAACAGGTGAAAGAACAGCTTATGGAAAAACAGGCTTCCGAACTGGTTCTTCGGTGCGTGGATATGTTATCACAAGATAGAGAATTAAAATCTGTACCCGAATCAGAAGGTGGAACAATCCGAGATCAATATATGGCGGAAAATATAGAATGGATTTTGAAACAGGAGCAAGCGCGTGGAAATTCTACAATTTTTATTACCGGCCATAATACGCATGTGGGGAAATGGGAAAGTTATGATTCCATGGGTAAAATTTTGTCCGAACATCTAGAAGAACAATATTATGTGATTGGAACAGATTTTTACAAAACTCGATGTAATCTGCCGACAAAAGGGAGAAAGGGGCGAACGGTACAGACCTTCTATTCTCATGATCCATTTGCAAAAGCTGCAAAAGTAGCAGGCATGGAACAGTGTTGGGTGGATTTTAGAGAAGTTCCTAGGGATTCTAGTTTCGGAAAAGAACTGGCTGATTATACATTTCTTGGATCTTTGGGAGAAGGGTACAGTCTGATTATGCGTCTGCTTCCACAGAGTTATCGGATTTTCCAGCCACCGTCACAATTATACGATAGTATGATCTTTGTGACCGAGGCAAATCCTGTGGAAGTAAAGGGAATGTAAAATAGTAAACTAGCACTAATG
>Mya_p2__coassemble_536_pt1 | contig 48234 bp, 41 predicted proteins | sample Mya_p2__metabat2_high_PE_023 | metagenome-assembled genome bin Mya_p2 | reverse complement strand
TTTTATTGCAAATTCTTCTTGCTATTTGTATAATCAAATTAGTAGGTAAAACGAAGGATTCTGATATTTGATGAGGGAAATGTCAGATAAAATCTCACCGACCATGCTAGTGAGAAAAAATATAAATTGAAGGGAGAATGTATCATGAGTACAGAAAAACAGTATTTTGAAAAAATTGCGGAGCACGGACAGTTGATTATTATTTCCGGTCCAAGTGGAGTTGGTAAACGAACATTGATCAAGGAATATATGGCATTGCATCCAAATGCAATGATGTGTACAACCGTAACAACTCGTCAGCCACGTCCAGGAGAGGAAGATGGTAGAGAACATTACTTCTTATCAAATACAGAGTTTGACCGTATGGTTCGTTCTCAGCAATTGCTGGAATATAGTTATTACAAACTGAATGGATATGGAACTCCAAGAAAAGCAGTGGAGGAAGCTCGCGAACAGGGAAGAAATGTGTTGATGATCGCTGATGTCATGGGAGCAATGAAGATTCGTGCAATGTGTCCAGATGCAACATTGATCTTTATCTTACCACAGTCTTGGGAAGAATTGGAGGCACGTGTTCGGGAACGCCATGCAGGTGATGAGAAGATGATTGAGAATAATTTGCTTGCAGCTCAGGAACGTATTCTTTGTGCAGAGCAGTATGATTATATTCTGATCAATGATACAGTGGAAGATACTGTTCGTAGAATGGGACAGATCATTCATGGTAACCGTTATAGTAGAAATTCTATGAAGGCATTTATGGATAGTTACATTTCAAGTGAAATCCAGTCTGATCTGGCAGAGGAGCTTCGCTCTTTGTAAGGAACGCATTCTTGTGAGTGTTTTTATGGAACTGGTATTTTGAGTAAAAAGAGGTATTATAGATACCTAGATTATGTATTGTTATTGACAATACGAATATGAAGGAGGAGATCATGTTGTTATTAAAAGATAAGGTTGCAATTGTAACAGGAGGAACAAGAGGAATTGGATACTCTATCGTGAAAAAGTATCTGGAAAATGGAGCAAAAGTTGTGTTATTTGGATCTCGTAAGGAGACAGTAGACAAAGCTTTGGCATCTTTGAAGGAAGAGAATACAGGTTGGGAAGTAGATGGAGCATATCCAAATCTGACAGATCCAAAGGAAGTTGCAGATGCAATCGAGGCAGTGAAAGAGAAGTTTGGACGAGTAGATATTCTTGTAAACAATGCCGGAATTTCTCAGAGTACAAAAATAGAAGATTATGACCCCGCTGATTTTGAAAAGATTATGAAGCTGAATGTGACCGCAATTTTCAATGCGGTTCAACCTGCAGTAAAGATCATGAGAGAGCAGGGGGGTGGATGTATTTTGAATACAAGCTCCATGGTAAGTATTTGTGGACAGCCAAGTGGATGCGGTTATCCAGCAAGTAAGTATGCAGTGAATGGGCTGACCTGGTCTCTTGCAAGAGAGTTGGGACCAAGCAATATCCGTGTCAATGCGGTAGCACCTGGAATTACAAAGACTGATATGGTTGCAGCTCTTCCAGAGCAGATGATTCAGCCATTGATCGCAAGTATTCCACTTCGTAGAATTGGAGAACCAGAAGATATTGCAAATGCATTCTTGTTCCTTGCAAGTGATCTTGCAAGCTATGTAACGGGCGAAATTTTGTCTGTAGATGGAGCAATGAGATCTTAAGGACTGGAAGATACAATGACTAGAGATGAAACAATCAGAAAATGGCTAGAAGAGCATCAAGAGGAAATACAAAAAACAGCGGACTTTATCTTTGCTCATCCGGAATTAGCAGAGAAGGAAGTTTGTTCTTCCAAATGTCTGGCAGAGTTTTTGGAGAACTGTGGGTTTTCCATTACTTGGGGGATTTCCGGATTTGAAACGGCATTCGTTGCGGAATGGGGAAAGGGACAGCCGATTCTTGGTTTTTTAGCAGAGTATGATGCGCTTCCTGGATTGGGACAGGCATTGTGCCCAGAGCAGAATCCACTGGATGGCCCAGGACATGGCTGTGGTCATAATTTATTAGGTACGGCTTGTGCAGGTGCCGCGGGAGCCTTAAAGGCGTGGATGGAAGGACAGCAGATGGAAGGAACCATTCGCGTGTATGGATGTCCAGCAGAGGAAACGGTAATCGGAAAAATTCGAATGAACAAAGATCATGTTTTTAATGATCTGTCGGTAGCCATCACTTGGCATCCTTTCGATCGGAATCGTGTGAGTTACGATATTTGGCAGGCACAGGAAGTAAAAAATTATAAGTTTTATGGAACAACAGCCCATGCATCCAAACATCCGGAGATGGGAAGAAGTGCATTGGATGCGGCAGAGTTGATGAATGTAGGTGTAAACTATCTTCGGGAACATGTAGCTGATGATGTGCGTATGCATTATACCTATACCAACACTGATGGTCCTGCCAATATTGTACCAGACTACGCAGCGACCAACTATTACATTCGTTCTGCAGATTGGAAACGGACGGAAGATGCGTCGGAACGTGTGGATAATTGTGCCAAGGGCGCTGCCTTGATGACAGGAACAAGAGTGGAAATTGAGACGGTGATCAAGCATAAGGAAATGAAGGTCAATCGGGTACTTGCCGAAACATTTTATCATGCGATGGAGCAGGTGCCGGTGCCAGAGCATACGGAAGAAGAATTGGAGTATGCGAAGAACATTTCTCAGGCAGCAGGATTGGACAATGGAGGAATTTATTTCCAAGGGTTGGAACCACTGGAGGCAGAGCCAGTAAAGCTGGCGATTGGGACAGATGTTTCCGATATGAGTCACCGAGTACCAACGATCATGTTAAGCGCTGCAGCAATGTGTAGAGGAACGGCGCTTCACCATTGGGCTACAACTGCTCAGGTAGGAATGAGCATTGGAAGTAAGGCAATGTTTTATGTTGCAGAATGTATGGCACTTGGGGCGACCCAGTTGTTGCGCAATCCAGAAATTATAAAAGAAGCAAAAAAAGAACATGATGCATAAAAAAAGATACCGCCCATAAGGACGGTATCTTTTTTGCTTGTGATCGCTTTGCGATATATTCGATGAAGCAATCTCTACTTCAACCAATACAATCTAATTATTCAGCTGAGATTGCACCTGTTGGGCAAGCTGCTTCACATGCTCCACAGTCAACACAAGCGTCAGCGTCGATTTCATATTTTCCATCGCCTTCAGAAATAGCGCCTACTGGGCATTCGCTTTCGCAAGAACCACAGCTTACACATTCATCACTAATTACGTGTGCCATTGTATGTGTCCTCCTTTTTTTAGATTTAAACTCATTCTAATACAAAAAGGAAAAATATACAAGATTTTTTCCCCAGTCATAAAAAATTAAGAATTTCAGCATTTTTTTATAAGGGGAAATGTGATAAGATATGAAACAGATGAAACTAGGGAGCATCTAGAATTCAAAGAGAGGAATGAAATATGAAGAATTCTTTGAAAAAGAAATGGATTGCATCCGCAGTTGTGGCAACCATGCTTTTTACTTTGGCAGGATGTGCCAAAGAGGAAGAACAGCCGACGTTTACTGGGGATGTTACAAAAGAGCCTGAATATCAGGTATATTTAAATGAGATTTCACCGGCAGCTTATAGTGAAGTCCGTGGTTTGAATTTGGAACCAGGTACGTATATTTCTATTATCGGCAAGGATGAAGCATCTGATTTTTGGAAGAATGTGGAAAAAGGTGCTTTGCAGGCGGGGAAAGATCTGAATGCGGCGTTAGGTTATACAGGCGCTGATAAGATCAAGGTCGTTTACAATGCGTCTGCGGAAAAAGAAGATATTGATGAGCAAGTGAATATTTTAGATGAGGAACTTGCTCGATACCCAGATGTTGTTGGAATTGCAAGTATTGATGCTGATGCATGCATTGTGCAGTTTGATCTAGCAACGGAGAATGGAATTCCAATTGTTGCTTTAGATTCTGGAAATAGTTATCCGGGAATCCAGTGTACTGTTCGAACAGACAATGCAGAAGCAGCTCGAACAGGCGCTTATAAGATGGCAGATGCTATGGGAAGAGAAGGAAAGATTTTGGTCATTGCACACGATGTGAAGTCAGAAACTGGAATTGCCCGTACAGAAAGTTTCCAAAAGGAAATTCAGGAAAACTATCCAGATATTCAGATTGCCCATACCATTTGTATGGATGAAATTCAGGAAACGAAAAAAGCCATTGTAGCAGAGCAGAATCCGGAACTTCCACTGGAAGAACAGACAGAAGCAGTTCAGTCCATGTCCAACGAAGATGTGATTCAGTATTATTTGGAACAGGATCCAGAGATCAAAGGAATTTTTGGAACAAACGATATTTCTACACAGCTTGGTGTAAAGGCGTTGGATCAGGCTGGAAAAAGCGGAGAAGTTCTTTTGATGGGATTTGATGCAGGAAAAAGTCAGATTCAGGCAATGAAGGATGGCAAGATTGCAGGTTTGATCGTGCAGAATCCATTTGCTATTGGATATGCATCCGTGATCGCCTCTGCAAGAACGGTACTTCAGATTGGAAATGAAGCAGTGGTTAATACAGGTTATGTTTGGGTGACACCGGACAATCTGGAAAAAGAGTCTATCCAGAAAATGATATATTAATTTGAAATGTTTAGAAGCCGGTAGTGGGACAACTATCCGGCTTCTTGTAGCAAATAGAGGAGTGGAAAAATGAAAAAGAAAATTATATTAGGATCAGGTTCTCCGCGGAGAAGAGAACTGTTGGAGCAGATTCATGTAACGTTTGATGTGATCGTTGGTGGTGGAGAAGAAATTTACACAAGTGCTCAGCCAGAAGAGATTGTGAAAGAGCTAGCGCGTGTCAAAGCGGAGAATGTAGCAAAGATTTTGGACGAGAAGAGACAAGCTGTGGTCATTGGAGCAGATACGGTTGTTGTTTTGGATCAGGAGATTTTGGGAAAGCCAAAAGATGAAGATGATGCCTTTCAGATGTTGAAGCATTTGCAGGGAAGAGCCCATCAGGTATATACAGGAACTGCATTGTTGGATTATGATGAAAATGGAAAGGCCCAGGTGATCACTCACGCAGAGAGAACAGAAGTCTATGTCCACCAAATGTCCGACCATGAGATCCGCCAGTATATTGCAACTGGAGAGCCAATGGATAAGGCTGGTGGTTATGGAATTCAGGGTGGATTTGCAGCCTATATTGATCGAATCGAAGGAGATTATTATAATGTGGTAGGTTTGCCAGTGGCTTATCTTTACCAACAGTTGAAACCATATTTGTATAATGTTTAAAAATGGAAAGGTGGGAGATTGGATGCGTACAAAGAAAAAAGCGGCAAACTGTGAAGATTGCATGAACTATGAATATGACGAAGAGTATGAGTGTTACACGTGTACGCAGAATCTGGATGAAGATGAGATGGTACGGTTTGTGCAGGGGGATTTTCGAGAGTGTCCCTATTATCGATGTGGCGATGAGTATCTCATTGTAAGAAAGCAGATTTAGAAAGTTAATTTAGAAAAGCAGAAGAACGCAATACGAGAGAAAGAGCAAGTAAAATCAGAAAAGAAAAAGATCCTGAAACATATTTACAAAGAAATGTGACAGGATCTTTTTTTTGAATAACTTTTTATATTTCTATTCGAATTCCGGATAATTTTTTAAATCAAAAACAGCTCCATCAAAAAGACAATGGCACAACAGGACACAGCAACTTTAAACAGTCCTGCTCCAAACCATGCAGCAATGATTCCTACGATCAAAGCGACGATACCAGCGATAGGGCTTTGAGTAGCTTCGATGATTGCAGGAAAGGTCATCACTGCCAGAGTCACATATGGGACATAATATAAAAAGGATTGTACAAATTGATTGGTAATCGGCTTCCGGATCAATGTCATTGGTAAGACACGGATCAGGTAAGATACAGCCGCCATGATCAAAATGTAAATATAAATGCGAATAGCTGTCATGGGGATGGTTCCTCCTCAATCTTTTTTGGAAACAGGATCGCTGCAAGAGCAGAGATCACAACAGTTAAAATAATGGTTCTTGTTCCGTCAGAAATCTGTTCAGTTATCGGAAGGTAAGCTGCCACAAAACTGGTGATAAAGGAAAGTACGATCAAACCAGCGATTACCTTATCTTTGCGGGCTGGTGGGATGATCACCGCAAGGAACATACCATAAAGTGCAACACTGAAGGCACTTACCACGCGAAGTGGAAGCAGATTTCCTGCAATGACGCCGAAAAAGGTTCCAAAGGACCAACAAGGAATGGCAATCAGAACAGCACCATAAAAATAATAAGGATTCAGGAATCCTGGTCGAGCAATGGAAATCGCAAATAGTTCATCAGTGATATACAGTGATGTAAGTAAGCGATGTCGCAACGGCATGTCAGGTTCTGCTTTTTGACTTAAGGCGCAACTCATTAATAAATAACGTGCGTTGGTAATAAATGTGATGATGGCAAGTTCTAAAAAGGTTCCCATGGCACCAATTAAAGTAAAGCCAGCATATTCACCAGCAGAAGCACTACAAAGGGCGCTGGCAAGGAATCCTTGGAATGGAGAGAGACCTGCGTTCCGGGCTACAATGCCGAGAGAAAAAGACACGGCAAAGTATCCAAGTCCAATGGGAAAACCATCGCGTAATCCAGAGCGAAGAGCCGTTTGATTGGCTTTTGTCCGAATCGAATAATTTTTTTTTGTAGAGTTCAAAAGAAAAGCCCCCCTTTTTAACAATATCTTATTTATTATATCGTGAAAGAGAAGTAAAGTAAAATGAAATGTGCCTGTTGGTTTTTACATATAGACTTTTATATTTACACGTTGACATTTACAAGGGAAACAGTTAGCATCAATGGTATAATTATTTTGATTAATAGTTAGGGATAGGTGTAGAAAGAGGTAAGCAAATGGGAAAAACTAGAGAGGAAAAGAGGCAAAGAAGAAAAAATATCAAGCAGGCTTTGAATATGGAACTAAGAGAGCATCGCAGTTCATTTATTGTATATGTAGTATTGCGTGTGCTTGTTCTGATTACAATGGTTCTTCAATTTCTTAATGGAAATTACGAGAACTTTTTCTTGTGTATTTTGACATTGGTGTTATTGATTATGCCAAGCTTCATTCAAGTAACTTTAAAAATCGAATTACCAACTATGCTGGAAATTTTGATTTTAATCTTTATATTTGCAGCGGAAATTTTAGGAGAAATCCAAGAGTATTACATTATCATTCCAATGTGGGACACGATCCTCCATACGATTAACGGATTCTTGGCAGCAGCCATTGGATTTTCTATGGTTGATTTATTGAATCGAAGTGGGAAGATGATGTTCAAATTGTCGCCATTGTTTACGGCAATTGTAGCATTTTGCTTTTCCATGACCATCGGTGTTGTATGGGAATTCTTTGAATTTGGAATGGACATGTGTTTTGGATTGGACATGCAGAAGGATACTATCGTGCATATGATTTCGTCTGTTATGCTGGATCCAGCGGGGGGCAATGCGGTGCATACTATTAAAGGAATTACAGATGTTATGGTAAATGGCCAGTCCTTGGGGTTGGGGGGCTATTTGGACATTGGTCTCATAGATACAATGAAAGATTTAATCGTAAACTTTATTGGAGCAGTGGTATTTTCGGTATTTGGATATATTTACGTAAAGAATCGTGGAAAAGGAAATATTGTAAAACGATTTATGCCACATGCTAAGAAGAATGAAAAGGATTTTTTACGGATTGTAAAGGAAAATGAAGCAAATCAAAAAGTAAACGAGAATTCAGAAAAACAATTGGAGCAAGTAGAAGGTGTTGGTACAGAAGGGAATGGAATAATAGATTCAAAATAAGAGAAAAACGGACTGCAATCGAGCAGTCCGTTTTTCTCTTTTCTCTAAGAACTTATTTATAATTCAACGTTTTTTATTCTCCTAGGAAGTATCTTCCGTAAGCATCTGCGGCTTTGATAGCTGCGCATACTTTTTCTGGTGTTACTTCAAATGGCATGTTGTGAAGTGTATCTGTAGGAGCACAGGCAGCAGTTGCAACGGCCATAATTTTTTCGTTGGTTACTTCTGTTACACCTAATTCTTGTAAGGTAACAGGAAGTCCAAGTTCGATACACCAGTCAATGATATCTTCCAATTCTTCTGCAGGAATATTTTCAAGAACAAGCTGTGTGATGGTTCCGAAGGCTACCTTTTCTCCATGATACATGTGGTGGCATTCTTCCAAAACAGTTAAGCCGTTGTGGATGGCGTGGGCACCGGCAAGTCCTGCACTTTCAAATCCAAGTCCGCTTAATAAGGTATTGGCTTCCACAACTTTTTCTACTGCCTCGGTACATGCACCGGCTTCTAAAGCAAGTTTTGCCTTTACACCCTCATTCATCAATGTATCAAAGCAAAGCTTGGCCAATGCTATGGATGCATCGGTAGCCAATCCTCCGGCACAGGAAGTTGCGCCACTTGCTTTACAAGCGCGTGCTTCGAAATAAGTAGCCAGAGCATCTCCCATTCCAGAAATGGTCAGCCGAGCAGGAGAGTTTGAAATGATTTCTGTGTCCATCAAAACTAGATTTGGATTGGATGGCAGGAATAAATATTCCTCAAATACGCCTTCTTCTGTATACAACACAGACAGTGCGCTACAAGGAGCATCTGTAGATGCAATAGTTGGGCAGATCAATACAGGTGTTCCTTTGTAATAAGCAACGGCTTTGGATGTGTCTAGAATTTTTCCACCACCGATTCCGATGACCATATCACAGTTCTCTTTTTCCATCACTTGAACGAGACGATCAATTTCAACTTTGCTACACTCTCCGTTAAAGTAATCATAGACAAGTTCTGTTTTTGTTTCCGCAAAGCTTTCATCAATGATTGTGCCAATGCGTTTGTAACCGGACTCTGTAACGAGCACCAATGCTTTTTTTCCGTAGGTTTCTGCATAAGCTCCCAGATGTTTCATTTCACCGGCTCCCTGTACATATTTTCCAGGGCTGATTAAGGTTTTTGCCATGATAAATATCCTCCTTAAAATAGGTATCAAGAAGAAACCAGACTTTATGGCTTTCTTCTTACTTCAGAATCTATTTCCAGTGTATGAGAAAACGAAGGGAAAGTCAAAATAAAATTATATAGAAATGAAATTAGTTTCTTATTATTGCATTTTTCAAAGTAGTATACTACAATAAAAATAGTTGTCGTTAACCCTAAATGGGAGTTTATTTCGGTGAAAAACCGGTTTGGGAGTGTTATTATGAGTGAAAAACAAACGCTTCGTTCTTTGCTGGAAATAATGAATGATGTTTTGGCAAAAACTAGAAATTATTATGATTCAGAATATGTTTATTATATCGAGCGAGACGAATATGAAATACTGACAATTTATGAATGGTGTTCGGAAGGGGTTACGTGGCAGCGTGACCGAATTAAATTGTTGGATTCAGAACAGTGGCCAAAGTGGATCAAGCAGCCAATTTTGGAAACTACAGAAGAGAGCTACAGTGTGCATCGGAATTTGGACGATGATGTGGTTGCTATTATTGCCGCTGTAAAGGTACATCGAGGTGGTTGTACATTAGACTTTTTGGAAGCGGTTCTTCCAATTCTGTCTCAGACTATTGTGATGCAAAAGATGCAAAAACAACAGGAATATTTAAGTTATCATGACAATCTGACAGGTCTTTTGAATCGAAATAGTTTCGTGGGATATTTGTCAGAGATTGAGCAAAAAGAATTAAAGTCATTGGGAGCTGTATCTGTGGATATCAATGGCTTGAAGAATTTTAATAAAGAATTTGGTCGCGATTACGGGGATGAAGTTGTAATCCGAGTGGGAGAACTGTTGGAGGAATATTTCCGTCCAGGTTCTGTGTATCGTTTGACTGGAGACGAGTTCCTGGCAGTGGCCGAGGATGTTTCTTTTGAGAAGTTCATGAAGCAGGTGAATGCGGCCCACGAACGATTGGAGAATGTCAGTCTTGGTTTAACATCCATCGGGTATGCCTGGGAAAAGGTGGACATCAATGCAAACAATCTGATCACCGATGCAGAGAATATGATGCGTGATGAAAAGCAGAAGTATTACAAACATTTGCGAAAAGGGCATCATGAGCCAGTGATCAAAGAAGATTTGTTAAATGATTTGGAGAATGGTCGTTTTATCATTTGTCTTCTCCCAATCATGGATGCGGAGACAGAGGAAGTGGTTGGTGCAGAAGCAGTAGTTCGTTACCACCACAAGGACCTTGGTATTATGAATCCAGGAAGATACATTACCTTATTGGAGGAAACCAAGTTATCTCATTATTTAGATATTTATGTATTCGAGCAAGTATGTAAAACATTGGCTCGTTGGGAAAATGAAGGACTTCCAATGTTGCCAATTTCTGTGAATTTTGCAGGAGCAACATTGCGACATGAAACTATCGCGGATCAGATGTTGGAGATCGTTGAAAAGTATCAGGTTCCTTGTGAATATTTGGAAGTAGAAGTTTCGGAAGCACCACATGGTATGAACCAGGAAATGTTGGCAGAGACAAGTACGAAAATGCGAAAAGCAAATATTCGCGTGACCTTGGATCATTTTGGTGAAAAGGATTCTAGTTTCTCCATTCTTTCCATTATGGAATTTGATGGACTAAAGATGGACAAAGGGTTGGTATCGAACATTGTAAGTAACAGTCGCAGTCAGATTGTGGCAAAGGCGGTTATAGATGTTTGCCGCAGACTTGGAGCAAGAGTAACAGCTGCAGGGGTGGAGACACAGGATCAGCTGAATATGTTAAAAGAGTTGGGTTGTGAGTATGTACAGGGAACGTTGTTTAACAAACCAATCACAATTGATACTTTTGAAGTGAGATACTTAAAATAATAGATTGAGGATCTTTTATGATACGAACATGGGTTGCAAATATCGAACCTCTGATGGAGGATGCATGTTATAAGAAATATTATTTCCAGGCACCAAGTTTTCGCCAAAAGAAGGCGGATGTGCTGAATCATCCAAAGAAAAAGGCTCAAAGTATTGGTGTCTGGAGTGTTTATGCACAAATGAAGGATTACTATGGGTTTGACCAGAAAGCTACCTTTAATTTTTCTCATTCAGAAAATTATGTGTTATGTTCGGTATGTGTAAAAGAAGAAATTGACCCGAGTATTCGGGTAGGATGTGATTTGGAATGGATTGACCCTCGTCGGAAAGATCCAAGTAAGATGGCAAAGCATTTTTTCTGTCCGGTAGAATATGAAACGATTTTGCAGGAAAAAGAGGAAGCATCACGGAGAGAATTGTTTTATCGCTATTGGGTTTTGAAGGAAAGTTTTTTAAAAGCAACAGGAAAGGGAATGGCATTACCTTTGGACTCTTTTGAAGTTGCGTTGGGAGAGCCGTCCTATTTGGTTCGGCAACCAGAGGAATTTCCAGAACGATATATTTATATGGAATCCACTTTGGACCAAGGAAAATATCGGGTCGCAGTGTGTTCTACAGATGAGGAACTGGAGTCGGAGATACATGAGATTCAGTTGAGGTGATAAAGATTAATGAGAATGAATAGACGGAAGCGATTGGAATTGCAGATGAAGAGAATTTTGATCATTGGTGTGGTGCTGGGAGCAGTTGCTGGAATTCTAGTCACTTCTTTTATTGGAAGTATTTTTAGACATAGAGAGGAAAAAAAGCAGGAAGCTGCAAAGGTTGTTGCAGAGCAGCAAAAGAAAAAAGAGAAAAAAGTAGAAGAAAAGGCCGTTGATGCGGAAACAATCGCAAAGAAAAATGCAGAAGTGCTGGCAGCAGGAAAAAAAGATTGGCAGTTGACGCTAGTCAACCGATTTTATCCTCTTGCGAAAGACTATGCACCGGAACTGGTGGAAGTGCAAGAGGGAAAACTGGTAGACAAGCGAATTGCAGAAGATTTGCAGACAATGTTAGATGACGCAAGAAAAGAAGGGCTGAAGCCATTTATTTGTTCTGCCTATCGAGATTACGAATATCAAAGACAGGTGTTCAACGAAACAATGGTAGCTTGGATTGCAGATGGATACACTCCACTGGCCTCCTATGAGGAAACTTCAAAATCAGTTGCAATTCCTGGAACAAGTGAGCATGCAACCGGATTGGCGCTGGATATTACTTCTGCAGAATTTGCAGAGTTGGATGATCGTCAGGCAGATACCCCAGAGGCAAAATGGCTGGCAGAAAACTGTTGGAAATATGGATTTGTTCTGCGATATCCATTGGACAAATCTGATGTCACAGGAATTGTGTTTGAGCCATGGCATTATCGTTATGTTGGAAAAGAATATGCGAAGGAAATGACCGAAAAGGGATTGACTTTGGAAGAATTCGTAGGAAAAAAATAAAGAAGAATATCAAGATAAAATGAGAAACAATCAGAACAGTGGTACGAAGGAGGATTTTTGATGGAAGGGTTATCATTTGGAGAACAGGTCAAAATCATTTTGAGCCGTAAAAATATGACAATTAAGGAGTTGGCTGAGCGTATTCAGGAAAGTACTGGAAAACCAATGTCTCGTCAGAACTTGACACAACGTTTGGGAAGAGACAATTTTCAGGAGCAGGATATGCGTATGATCGCGGATATCCTTGGTTGTCCATTTCGCCTAAGCATTTTCCCAACAAGCCCAGAAGAAGATGTGAAAATTATGCAGTATGCTAATGCAACTACACGGAAAAAACGCAACAAGCATAAGGTAGACGAAGAGCCTGAAATGTACCAGCAGACACTGGTCTTTGATGGAAAGCCAGTCCTTCCACAGGAAGCTCCTGTTGTAGAAGAGCGTGATATGACCATTGGAGAATTGTATGATATCCACGAAGAGTTAGATGAGATGGAAGAGAAAGCTGCAGAAGAAATGCAGGAAGAAGAAACTGAGGTTGTAGAAGAGCCAGCAGTGGAAGATGTAGAAGTGGTTGCAGAAGAAGTTTCAGAGGAGGCCGTAGAGGAACCTACAGTAGAACTCGAAGAGGAGATGGCTGAAGAAGCTCTTGCAGAGGAATTTGTGGAAGAATCAGAAGAGATTTTGACAGAAGAAGCGGCAGTCGAAGAGGTAGAGGAAGTCGAAGAAGCAGAGGCGGAAGAGTTTGAAGAAGAGCCGGTTGCAGTACAGGAGCCAGAGCCAGTAGAAGAGAAGAAAGAGAAACATCATTCTGGTGGAATTTTCCTTCGTCGTATGAGAAAAAACAATGACGATGTGAAAAAATCAGAATCAAAAGTAGAGTCAAAACCGGTGGAAAAGAAACCAGCAAGACCAGTGATCACACCAGATTCTGAAGATTTTGAACCAGTGATCAAGCATGTGGATGCAGAGGAAGATTTGAGCATTGGCGAAATGAATCCTTACACAGGAAGAGAATATCAGACAAACAGTGTACGTATGCACCCATCTAGAATTGGATATGTACAGGTATATGATAGAAGTCAGCATCAGTGGACAGATATGACAGAGTGGGCATTCTTAGGATATCAGGAACGTAAGAAAGCTCTACTTGGAAAAGATTATGAGCCACCGATTTATTTGGATTAGAGAAGGATTTTGTCAGACAGGTCCTTTCTTGGGAGAATAAGATATGGAATGGAACAGGTTGCTGTCAACAAAACGGGCGCGCGAGAGTTATCTCGGCGCCCGTAAGTCAACAGATTTAAGAAGTGAATTTGAAAAAGATTATCATCGGATCATCGGAAGTGCATCATTTCGTCGTTTGCAGGACAAGACTCAGGTTTTTCCTTTGGATAAGAGTGACTTCATCCGAACCCGATTGACCCACTCATTGGAGGTATCTTCTTTGGCTACTTCCTTGGGACAAAATATTGGAGAAAATATTTTAAAATATCAAAAGGACAGTGGATTTACGGCAGAGATGAAAGAAGATATCTGCAACATTCTAAAATGTGCTGGTCTCATTCATGATATTGGTAATCCGCCTTTTGGACATTTTGGAGAGGTGGAAATCCGAGAGTGGTTTCAGCGCAATCTGAAGAAATTAAAATTTAAGGAAACTCCTGTAGCGGACATTTTGACTGAACAGATGCGAGCGGATTTTTATCATTTTGAAGGAAATGCTCAGGCACTTCGTCTTGTGACGAAACTACATTATCTGGTGGACGAAAATGGAATGAATCTGACTTATGCATTGTTAAACACGATGATCAAATATCCAGGTTCTTCTGTGGAGATGGATCCCAATTCTGACAATCAGAAGGACAAAAAAATGGGGTACTACTATGCAGATACTGCTATTTTTGAGGAGATTGTGGAGACAACGGGGGCAGGTCATAATCGCCATCCATTGACTTATATTTTGGAGGCGGCGGATGATCTGGCCTATAAAACAGCAGATATTGAGGATGCCTTTGTGAAAGGGTATATTTCCTATCAAATGCTAGAAGATGCCCTTACCGAATTGGTGCAACGTTACGGTGCCGATGGATGCAATCCGTTGGAAAAATTGCAGGAATACTATCACCGTGGAAAAGAAAAAGGGGTACGAGATCCAGAAAGCTATGCTATCAAAAACTGGATTGTTCAGATCCAGGGATTTTTGATCAATTGTGCGACTTACGGATTTCATCATCACTACGATGCCATTATGGAAGGAACTTATGGACAAGATCTGTTTTACGAAACAAAAGGAGAGCATTTGATGGAATTGTTAGGCACTATGGCTTACGAGGAAGTCTTTTGTTCTCAGGACATTTATAAAATGGAGATCATAGAATCTGTGATGATCGATTATTTGTTGGAACAATTTATTGGAGCGGTTTTATACTACGATACAGAGGTAGAATTGGGAACAAAGGATAAACGTTTGATCTCCTTTATTTCCGATAATTATCGAAGCGCTTATCGGCGACAGGCGGAAGGAAAAGATGAGACAGAGAAATTGTATTTGAGGCTGTTGCTTGTGACAGATTTTATCTGTGGAATGACGGATAGTTATGCCAAGCGGTTGTATCAGGAAATGAAGGCAATTATTTAATATTTTTCACCATGAGAAGCTTGTCGAAGTTCACAAGAAAATGTCTAAGGGAGTATGGAAGTTATGGAAAGTCAAATGCCTCTCGATGAGGAAGGATTACGCAAAGAGGATGAAAAATATATGCGACAGGCCATTCGGCAGGCAAAGAAGGCATATGCTTTAGAGGAGGTTCCCATTGGGTGTGTCATTGTCTATGAAGGGAAAGTCATTGGTCGAGGATACAATCGTAGGACTATAGATAAAAATACATTGGCCCATGCAGAGCTGCAGGCCATTCGCAAAGCAAGCAAAAAAATGGATGATTGGCGTTTGGAAGACTGTACCATGTATGTAACTTTAGAGCCTTGTCAAATGTGCTCTGGAGCTATCGTACAATCTCGAATGAAGCGAGTGGTTGTGGGATGTATGAATCCAAAGGCAGGTTGTGCAGGCTCTATTTTAAATCTGTTGAATATGAAGGAATTCAATCATCAGGTAGAATTGACAACAGGTGTGTTGGAAGAGGAATGCAGCCAGATGATGAAACAGTTTTTTAAAGAGCTACGTGAAAAGAGAAAACGAGAAAAAGCAAAGGAGCAGGTTTAAGCCTGCTCCAATTTTTCTACAATTTTTTCGAATGCCATGGAATGGGAAGCTTTTACCAAAATGGTATCTCCTGTTTGAAGGACTTGATCCATCTCATTCAAAAAGCTTTCTTTGTCGCCATAATGATGAATCTCCAAAGTGCGGCCCTGTTCCTTTGCGCCACGTGCTAGCTCTTCAGAAAGTGTTCCAATACAAATCAGTACCTGAATCTGCTTTTCGGCAACATGCTTTCCGACTTCATAGTGCATTTCTTTTTCGGTAGCACCAAGTTCTCCCATGTCTCCTAGGATGGCAACAGTTCTTGTATCAGCCTTAGCAAGAACATCAATAGAAGCTTTCATAGAAACTGGATTGGCATTGTAGCAGTCATCGATAATTGTATAAGTCTCTGTCTCAATCAGGTGATTGCGTCCAGCTAGTGGTTTTAATGCTTCTATTCCCGCTTTGATTTCCTGGTCGGTCATTCCAAGGGCGTAACCAACGGCGATTCCAGCAAGTGCATTGTGTACCATATGCTCTCCAGGGATGGAAATATGGGCAGAGAAAGAAGAATGTGGAGTGATGAATGTGGCATCAGTTCCACGAAGTCCTTTGTTCTCAATATGTTCTGCGCGGAAACTGGAGTTGTCGCCCAGACCAAAATAAATAGGCTCCACCTTATTTTCTGGATGATAGGTGATTAACTTATCATCATCTCCATTGAAAATGATCGTGCCTTCTGGATTCATGTACTGGAACATCTCGGTTTTTGCTTTCAGGATTCCATCTCGGGATCCGAGAAGCTCCATATGAGCAACGCCAATGTTTGTAATCACGCAAATGTCAGGACGAGCCATTTTCGCCAGTCGAGTCATTTCTCCAAAATGGTTGATTCCCATTTCTAATACAGCAATCTCATGTTCCTCGCGAATATTGAAAATTGTCAAAGGAACACCAATCTCATTGTTAAAGTTCCCCTGTGTTTTTAAGACACAATACTTTTGCTCCAATACAGAAGCAATCATTTCCTTGGTGCTTGTTTTGCCTACACTTCCTGTAATACCAACGACTTTGATTCCCAGGCTTTTGCGATAATGCTCTGCCAGATCCTTCAAGGCCTGTTCACAGGATTCTACAAGAATATAAGGAAATGTAACGTCTCCCAGGTTGTCTTCGGAAAGAGCGCATAAAGCTCCGTTTTCTATTGTCTGTGGAATAAAGGTATGTCCATCCACTCTCGCTCCACGAATGGCAACAAAAAGGCTGTCTTTTTCTACCTTACGGCTATCGATCACAACGCTGGATACTTCCTTTTCTGTTATGTCCTCTGGCCCAAAATATGTTCCATGACAAGCAGATGTAATCTCAGTTAAAGTCATATGTCTCATGGTCTTAATTCCTTTCCCAAAATGGTAAATGTTATTTTAAATAAGAAAGTCTTTCCTAAAAGTGCAGAAAGTCTGCTCCTTTGGAGCAGACTTTGTACAAGAATGAAAATCCATTATTTTGTATAACGTGCTTCCAATGATTTCTGAATGATCAATTCGCATAAGTCCCCGTATTCGATTCCAGCAGCGTTGGCTTCTTTTGGAAGAAGACTGGCTGCGGTCATGCCAGGTAATGTGTTGACCTCCAAACAGTACAGGTTGCCTTGGTTATCCAAGAGGAAGTCTGCACGGCTGTAAACGTTCAGCTTCAACGCGTGGAAAGCGCGGACAGTCAATGCCTGCATTCGTTCTGTCACATCTTGTGGAATGTTTGCAGGACACACTTCTTCGGTAGCACCATCTTGATATTTATTCGCATAATCAAAGAATCCAGTTTTTGGGATAATCTCAATTGGAGGGAGTGCCTGCCCGTCAATGATACCACAGGCAAATTCACGGCCTTTGATGTACTCTTCAATGACAACTTCGTCTTCGTATTGGAAGGATTTCTCCAAAGCTTCCACATACTCTTCCTCTGTTTTTGCAATGTAAACACCAATGCTGGAACCACCGGAGCATGGTTTTACAACAACTGGGAGGGAAAGTCCAAGATCTTCCAAAGCTTTTTTGTTTTTATTTTTGTGGATGCATACACCCTTTGGTGTATCCACACCAGCCTGAAGGAAAATGTGTTTTGTCAGACCTTTGTCCATGGCAACGGCACAGCCCAAAGAATCAGGACCTGTATAGCGGATACCAAGAAGGTCAAAAGTAGCCTGAAGTTTTCCGTTCTCCCCTTCACCTCCATGAAGACCAAGGAATGTGATATCTGCCATTCGGCAAAGTTCGATAACATTTGGTCCAAGGAAACAAGCAGACTGATCTGGACGAGATGCGCGAATGGCATCCAGATCTGGCTCCTCTGTGCTAATATTTTTTACAATGTCCAAACCGTGATCAGGAAGGGTGAATACTTCCTCCAGTTTATCAGAATCATAAGGGAATCCCATAAATACATCCAAAAGAAATGCATCGTGCCCTTTCTCTAATAATGTACGACAGATTCCAGCACTGGAAGAAAGGGATACGTCACGTTCTGTGCTCAATCCTCCAGCTAATACGATAATTTTCATAATGTTATACTCCTGTTTATTTTTTCTTGCTCATTTCATTCAAAAGAGCACATTTTCTATCATATAATTTCTGAGATAAATCTACATAGACTTTGTGTGGATTGAAGAGACGCATAGTCTCATCCCATAAAGTTTCCTTCTCCTCTTTGCAGAAGGCAGCAATCTCTTTCACAGATGGAGAATGGTAAATGCATTCGCCACGGACAAAGATTGGCTTTAAGAGCTCTTTCATACGATAGGTTCCACCTGGAAGCAGGGTCTGTTTCCAAGTTGCCTCTGGATCAAAGAGCAACAGATCCTCAGATTCATCAAATATCTCATCTGCGAAACAAATAAGATCTGCACGGATTTTACCAGTTTCTTTATCATAAACTCGATAAATGGTTTTGTTTCCTGGGTTTGTGATTTTCTCTGTATTTTCAGATAGTTTGATCTTTGGAACAAATTCTCCTGCCTCATTCTGAATGGCAGCCAATTTGTAAACGCCACCGAAGGATGGGCAATCTTTGGAGGTGATCAAGTGGGTTCCAACACCCCAGGAATTGATCTTTGCTCCCTGTACTTTCAGATCATGGATGAGAAATTCATCCAGATCATTGGATGCAGCGATGGTAGCATCCTCAAATCCAGCTTCGTCTAACATCTTACGCGCTTTCTTAGAAAGATAAGCAAGGTCTCCACTGTCTAAACGGATTCCGTAAGATTTTGGATGAATGCCTGCGTCACGCATTTCCTGGAAAACGCGGATGGCATTTGGAACACCAGATTTTAAAGTATCATAAGTATCCACAAGCAATGTACATGCATCTGGATATAATCTTGCATATTCTTTGAATGCAGTATACTCATCTTTAAAGCTCATGATCCAACTATGTGCGTGTGTTCCAAGAACAGGAACATCAAACATCTGCCCTGCAAGTACGTTGGAAGTTCCTGCACAACCGCCAATCATAGCAGCGCGGGCTCCGTATAAGCCGGCATCTGGTCCCTGTGCTCTACGCAGACCAAATTCCATGATTCCGTCTCCCTGGGCTGCATATACAACACGGGATGCTTTGGTTGCAATCAAACACTGATGATTGATAATATTCAAAATTGCAGTCTCTACAAGCTGAGCTTCCATAATTGGTGCTACAATCTTCAGTAAAGGCTCCTTCGGGAAAATCACGCTTCCCTCTTCGATGGCGTAAATATCACCGCTGAAATGGAATCCGCTTAAATAGTGAAGAAAATCTTCTGAGAAAATTCCGAGACCACGCAAATAATCTACGTCTTCATATGAAAAATTCAAATTTTTAATGTATTGAATGACCTGATCCAATCCTGCCATGATGGAATATCCGCTTTTATTTGGATTGGCGCGGAAGAACACGTCGAAAACAACTGTTTCATTTTCCTGTGTTTCAAAATATCCCTGCATCATAGTAAGTTCATACAAGTCAGTTAATAAGGTCAAATTAGGTGTACTCATATAACCATGTGTCCTTTCCGTTATTCCCTTGTATGGTGTTTCGCCGATATTATATCATATCTCACCTAAAATAAAAATAAGTAGGAGAAAGAAAAACGGCATCTGTAAAAAACTAACAGGTGTATAGCTATTTCATAAGGTATGTGATAGAATAGGAGCGATATGAAAAAATGAGTTTGAAAAGAGAGGAATAGACTATGATTCGCTTTATCATTGTAATCGTATTTTTAGTGGCATTTTTAGTGCTGACCATTCCGCTGTTTTTTATTGAGTGGGTAATTGGAAAGTTCAATCGAGAAAAAAGAGATTATTCATCACTTCGTATTGTGCAGTGGGGATTTAAGGCAATTTTGAAAGTAACAGGTGTGGAGACAATTGTAATTGGTGAGGAAAATGTTCCAGACGAACCCGTTTTATACATTGGAAACCACAGAAGTTTCTTTGATATTTTGCTAACTTATTCTCGTTGCCCAAGATTGACTGGTTATATTGCAAAGAAGGAGATGGCAAAATTCCCACTTCTTTCTACTTGGATGAGATATTTGTATTGTCTTTTCTTGGATCGTGAGAATATTAAGGAAGGTTTGAAGACAATTCTCCAGGCGATTGAATACATAAAACAGGGAATTTCCATTTGTATTTTCCCAGAGGGAACAAGAAATAAAGGGGAGGAATTGAGCATGCTTCCATTTAAGGATGGGGCATTTAAGATTTCTACCAAAACAGGTTGTCCGATTGTTCCAATTTCTATGAATAATACAGCAGAGATTTTTGAAAATCATTTTCCAAAAATCAAACCAACTAGGGTTGTGATTGAGTATGGAAAACCAATTTATCCAGATCAGCTGGACAAGGAGACAAAGAAGCATATTGGTGCGTACGTGCAAGATATTATTCAGACAACCATTAATAAAAATGCAGAGTTGATTAAGTAATATATTGTAGAAGAAAAATGATTATATGGAAATATGTATGTATTTTTATACATTATGAGTGAATAAGAAGACTTCCTAATCGTACCCAAGTGTGGTATACTTAGGAAGTCTTTTGTTATGAGAAATTTGAAAAGAACAGCGGATGCATATCGCGTAGATTTTCGAAAATACCGGGGGAAAGAGAGTAGGGAAGATGATGAGTCAGAAAATGCAGTGGCGAAATTCCCTCCTATTGTTATTAACAGCGACAATCTGGGGAACTTCGTTTGTAGCCCAAAGCGTGGGCATGGATTATGTAGGTCCATTTACGTTTAATATGTTGAGATGTGTGATAGGCGGGATTGTTTTGATTCCGTGTATTTTTTTGTTGAATAAAATCGCACCATCGGGAAAAAAGCGTTCATTAACAGAAGAGGAGCAAAAAAAAGAGAAAAAGACATTGCTGAAAGGTGGGATCTGCTGTGGTCTCTTGCTTTCTATGGCAATGAATTTTCAGCAGGTGGGAATTCAATATACGACGGTAGGACGTGCCGGATTCATTACCGCCTGTTATATTATTATTGTGCCTCTTATTGGGATGACATTTTTCGGAAAAAAATGCCGCTCCACCATTTGGTTAGCGGTGGTGCTGGCATTGATTGGTTTGTATTTGTTGTGCATTACGGAAAAGTTTGATATTGGACAGGGTGATTTTCTTGTATTCATCTGTTCTCTTTTATTTTCTTTGCACATTTTGGTTATTGATTATTTTTCTCCATTGGTGGATGGAGTAAAAATGTCCTGCATCCAGTTCTTTGTAGCAGGGCTCTGTTCTTCAATTCCAGCATTGTTTACGGAAAAAATCGTGTTCGCAAATATTTTAGCTGCCTGGGGTCCTGTGTTATATGCAGGTGTCATGTCCTGTGGCGTTGCCTATACCCTTCAGATTGTAGGGCAGAAAAACATGAATCCAACAGTGGCATCGTTGATCCTGAGTCTGGAATCCTGTATTGCAGTGTTGGCCGGCTGGATCGTATTAGGAGAGCGACTGACAACAAAAGAATTCCTTGGTTGTCTTTTGATGTTCGCCGCCATTATTCTGGCCCAGTTGCCGGAGAAAAAGTCGCAGCGCGGTTAGAATTCATCTTCCTGCTGTTGCTGCAAAAATCCTTTTCGATATTCCGAAGGAGTCATATTTTTATATTGTGTAAATAACTTTGTGAAGTAAGGAGGATGTTGAAATCCTACGGCATAGCTGATATCTGTGATACTCAGCGCACTTTTACGAAGTAAGACGCCAGCCTTGTCCAAGCGGTATTGTTGCAGATACTGACTTGGACTTTGTTTTAAGTATTTTTGAAAAAGCTTAAACATATAGGTTCGATCAATATTGGCAGCAGCTGCAATATCTGAGATCGAAATATTGTTAAAATAATTTTTATGAATAAAATGGATCGCTTTGTTAAAATACAATTCCCCAGAAGTAATCTGGTCGGATTGATCGTTGTGTACATTGTGCTGAATATAATCTAACAATTGAAAGGTTCTTCCAAGCGCTTTGAGCTGATGATTTCTTTGCATCTCATCGTAGACAGACTCAAACAAATTCTGTAAACGAGAATCCACTTTATGATGGAGCACATAATTCTCAGGGGTAAGACCACAAGTGCCAAGAATCCGTTCAGCTAGCGTGCCCTTTACACCAATCCACAGGTAAGACCATGGATTGGATACATCTGGAAAATATTTATTCTTTGTATGTGGCGGAATCATAAAAATATCCCCAGGATAAATATGGTTCTGTCTGTCTCGTACTCCAAAATATCCTTCCCCATCGATACAATAATGAATCACCCAATAATCAATCATAATAAATTCATAAGGCTTGGTTGGTTTGCATTCTTCAAAACCAGATTCACATAGTTGAAATTCACTAAAAATCGGGTCATCGTCTACTAAGATTCCAATCTCCTTCTCAAAAAATCTTGGCATAAGCGTCCACCTTTCTATATAAAGACTGTATCCAATGATAAATACTTGTCAAATTCATTATTGTTATTATACATGGAAACACACATATCAGTCAACATATATATAAATAATCAACATTTATAACATTTTTGAGAAGTTCTTTAGAATATGTTGTTATTGAATATAATTGTTGTAAATGCACAAAAATATAGAAAGTATATAAAACTATTAAGAATAATTACTTATAAATTATGCGAATAAGACGAAAAGTAAATATTGCGTAAAATATATGATTGGCAACATTTATTATAATTGAGTCAACATTCTTTATAGAATTGGTGATTGCAGGATGCTACAATAGAGTCACAAAAGCAAATGGCCAAATGCTGAAATAAGGAAAAGGATTGAGAAAAGGAGAACCTTTCATGGAAAACACAAATTCAAGAGCACGGTTGGGATCCGCTGCACTGATGATGATGACATTTTCTGCGGTGTTTGCATTCCCAAGTATTATCAATAATAGTATCCAGATCGGATTAGCAACGATTCCGGCATATATTTTCGGATCCGTATTTTATTTCCTTCCATTTATTTTAATGATTGCAGAGTTCGCATCTGCCAACTCAGAGAAGGAATCAGGAGTACATAGCTGGTTAGAGTGTGTACTCGGACCTAAGTGGGCATTCTTAGGAGCATGGGCTTACTTCTTCGTAAACTTATTCTTCTTCTGTTCATTGTTGCCACAGACATTGATTTACGCTTCTTACGCTTTCGTTGGAAGAAACGTATTTGGTGGAGCAAGCGGAACAAAAATCATCGCAGTGATTTCTATCATATTGTTCTGGGTTGCCACTTATGTATGTGTCAAAGGTGTAGGTTGGATCTCAAAAGTAACAAGCTTTGCAGGAAGCGCTCGTTTATTTATGGGTATCGCATTTGTAATTCTTGCATTCGTTGTTGTATTCGGATTTGGCAAAGCTCCTGCACAGGAGTTCTCAATGCAGACAATCACACCGAAGTTTAACTGGACCTTCTTCATGACAATGGCATGGGTACTTCAAGCTGTAGGTGGTGGTGAGAGTATCGGAGTTTACGTAAAAGACGTAAAAGGTGGAAATAAGACATTCGTAAAAGATATGGTAATGTCTACTATCTTCGTAGGAGTTATGTATGTACTCGGAGCAGTAGCGGTTGGTTTGATCGTTCCAGACGAAGTACTTTCAGGAAACTTCTCAAATGGTATTTTCGATGTATTCCAGATTCTTGGAGCACACTTCGGAATTCCACAGGGTGTTGTTGTTCGTTTGGTAGGTGTGATCTTGTTACTTGGTAACCTTGGATCTCTTGCACTTTGGACAGCAGCTCCAGTAAAAGTATTCTTCTCTGAAATTCCAGAGGGAGTATTCGGAAAATGGCTTGTAAAGACAAATGACGAAGGAAACCCAACAAACGCATTGTTTGTACAGGGTATCGTTGTAACAATCCTGTTGATCATTCCAGCACTTGGAATCGGAAATATTGACAGCTTCCTGGAAATGTTGATCAACATGACAGCGGCAACATCACTGCTTCCAGTTTTGTTCTTACTTGCAGCTTACATTGGACTTCGCTGGAAGAAGGATGACATGCAGAGAGATTTCCGTTTTGGAAGCCGTAAATTCGGTATTGCAGCAGGGATCTTTTTGTTAGGAGTATTTATGTTTGTATTCTTCATGTCAACAGTTCCAGAACCAGCATTGTTGATGCAGGCAATCAATGGAACATTGCCAGCAGGTGTAGCAAACCCAATCGGAACATTGGTATACAACGTATTAGGAGTTGTAATCTTCATGGGTCTTGCTTGGTTCCTTTGGAATCGTTACGAAAAAAAGAACAAAGCAACAAAATAAGATAAGACGTAAAGATAATATTTGATAGAGAAGCATCAGGCGTCGAGGGGTGGGGTCTGATGCAAATAATTAGGAGGATTTGACAATGAAGGTTTGGGAAAATCATCAGGTTGATCATGTAAATAGAATGCCAGCAAGAGCACATTTCTTAACATTTCCTACAAGAGAAAAAGCTTTATTAGGCAGCAATGGATATACACACGCATTTAAAAACTTAAATGGAGTTTGGAAATTTATGTTCCTAGATGCTCCAGAATACAGTCCAGAAGGATTTGCAAGTACAACATTTGACACATCTGTAATGGATGATATTACTGTACCAGGAAACTGGCAATTACAGGGATATGGAAAGATGCACTACTCTGATCTGTGGTACAACTTCCCAATTAACCCTCCATATGTACCAACAGAGAATCCAACAGGAATCTACAAACGTAACTTCTATGTGGATGAGAGCTTCTGCGACAAACAGGTCATTCTTCGTTTCTGTGGTGTGGACTCTGCGTACCATCTCTGGATCAATGGACAGGAAGTGGGATATAGCAAGGGCGCAAGAAATGAAGCTGAATTCGATATTACACATCTTGTAAAAATTGGAGAAGACAACGAAGTAACCGTTCGCGTGTACCAGTGGTCTGATGGAACTTATCTAGAAGATCAGGATATGTGGTGGGAAAGTGGAATTTACCGTGATGTAGAGCTTCTTGGAGTACCAAAAGTAGGAATCAATGACTTTAAAGTTGTTGCAGATTTGGACGATGCATATGTCAATGGACTTCTTTCTGTGGATGCCATCCTTCGTACAGAAGATGCCGTTCAGGTAAAATATGAATTATTAGATGCTAGGGGTGTATGCGTATGGACAGGTGAAGCTACATCAGAAGGTAACAAAGTAAGCATCAAAGCAGAGCTTGAAAATGTAGAGCACTGGACAGCTGAGACACCTTACTTGTATCAGTTACTTATGACAGTAGAAAAAGACGGCGAAGTGGTAGAAGTCATTCCACAGAAAATTGGGTTCCGTAACATCCGTCTCAACGGAGATACTTTCCTCGTAAATGGCGTTGCAATTAAGTTCAAAGGTATGAACCGTCATGATTACAACCCAAGAAATGGACGTGTGGTAGCAAGAGAAGAAATCGAAAAAGATATTATCTTAATGAAACAGTTTAATGTCAATGCAATCCGTACATGTCATTATCCAGATTCTTACTACTTGTATGATCTTTGTGATGAGTACGGTATGTACCTCATCGATGAAACAGACCTGGAGTGCCACGGATTTGAGTTGACAGGAAACTATGCTTGGATTTCTGACGATCCAACATGGGAGACTGCATATGTAACACGTATGGTACGTATGATCGAAAGAGATAAAAACCATCCATCTATCTTAATGTGGTCTCTTGGAAATGAGTCTGCTTCTGGATGTAACTTCTTCAAGATGACAGAAGTTGCTCATCAGATGGATCCAACAAGACTTGTTCACTACGAAGGTGACTTCGATATGGAATATGCAGATGTGTATTCTACAATGTACACATGGCTGGAAAATCCAGAGAAACCTTTCCTTATGAAAGATGTCATTGCGAATAGTAAACATCCACATCTCCTTTGTGAGTATTGTCATGCAATGGGAAATGGACCAGGAAACTTGAAAGAGTACCAGGATTTGTTCTATGCACATGACAAGCTGCAAGGTGGATTCATCTGGGAGTGGTTTGATCATGGTATCGAATCTTATACAGAAGATGGAGAGAAATATTACCGCTATGGAGGAGACTTTGGCGATGATCCAAGTAACAAGGACTTCTGTATCGACGGAATGTTAATGCCAGACCGCACTCCATCTCCAGGATTATATGAATATAAGAAAGTTGTTGAGCCAATTACAACAACAGAAGTAGATTTGGAAAAAGGAATCATTCACTTGTTGAGCCGTTATGACTTTGCAGATTTGAATCAGTTCCGTCTTGTATACCAGGTAATGGAAGATGATGTGATGATTCAGTGTGGAAGTTTTGATCTTCCATCGATTCCTGCAAGAACAGGAAAAGATATTACCGTTCCATACACATTGGAAGGCGTTCAGGCAAAACCAGGTGCAGAGTACTACCTGAACATTTCTTATCAGTTGAAAGATGCAACACCATATGCACCAGCTGGACATGAACTTGCAACAGCTCAGTTTAAGCTTCCAATCTATAAAGAAGGAATCGAAGTGATTCCTGAAGGAACATTGAAAGTAACAAAAGAGCATACAACACTGCGTGCGGAAGGCGCAAACTTCTACGTAGAATTCGACCTGGTACGTGGTAACATCACAAGCATTGTGCGTGATGGTATGCAGATTATGAGCAAAGGACCAAGATTGACTCTTTGGAGAGCTCCGATCAGCAATGACATGGAGATCATCGATCAGTTGAAGAAAGTATACTTCTTGCACTTAGAGCATGAAGTAGTTATGGACATTAACTACGAAGAAGATGGACATTTCCTGAAGATGGTTGTAAAAACAATCAACGGTACAACAAACAGTGCTTGGCATTTTGATACAACATACGAATATATCGTATGCCCAACAGGTGATGTACTGATTCGTGTATCTGGAACTCCAGGTGGAAAATTGGAAGACACAGGAGCTACCATGTCAGCAAATGGTTCTTCAGCAAATATGGCAATGGGTGGAAAACTGGGCTGCGCTCCAGATATGTTCCCAAGAATCGGTGTGACAATGCACTTAGACAAATCTATGGAAAATGTTCGTTACTTCGGACGTGGCCCAGGAGAAAACTATGCAGACTCTAAAGAGGCTGGACTTATGGGTGTATATGAAAACACAGTAGACGGTTTATTTACAAATTATGTCGTTCCACAGGCGAACGGAAACCACATGGATTGCAAGTGGGTATCTCTGACAAATGACAGAGGAATGGGTATGGTTGCATCAACAGAAAATAGTTTCAACTTCAGTGCCTCCTTCTTTGAAGAAAAAGATTTAGATGATGCAAAACACACATGTGATCTTGTAAAACGTGACTATGTTGTATTCAATGTAGATTACAAGCAGAACGCACTTGGATCATACTCTTGTGGTCAGTGGCAGTTGGATAAATTCCGTGCTAAAAACGAAGCGTTTACGATCGATTTCCGCGTAACACCATTTAACAACAAAGAAACAGCGGATAAACAGATCGCACATGAACGCGTTCGCCTTTCCTAATCATCTTTTTTGAAAAAAGGGCGGTGCAGCAAAAAAAGCTGCACTGTTCTTTTTTTGTGGAAACTTACCCTTAGAAGAGGGCGGATTCTTGATTTTACAAGGGAAATTGAGTATACTATAAGAAATGTAGAAAAGTATTATGTATACAAGATACAGATTGCGGTAATAGAGAAAAGGACACGTGAGAGTGGCCATGAAAGGGGAATGACCGATGAGGCAAATAGAACTAAAAGCACTTGCAAAGATCAATCTGGGACTGGATGTTTTGGGAAAACGAGACAATGGTTACCACGACGTGCGGATGATCATGCAGTCTATTTATCTTTATGATGATGTGAAGATTGAGAAAAAGGATACACCAGGGATTGAGCTTACATCGAATTTATATTTTTTGCCTACAGGGGATGGAAACATTGCATATCAGGCAGCAAAGATGTTGATCGAGGAGTTTGGAATCCAAGAAGGTGTGAAGATTACTTTGAATAAACACATTCCAGTGGCAGCAGGAATGGCCGGAGGAAGTACCAATGCGGCAGCTGTTTTATTTGGAATGAACCGATTGTTTGGATTGAAACTTTCTCAGCAGCAGTTGATGGATCGTGGGGTAAAACTGGGAGCAGATGTTCCATATTGTATTATGCGTGGAACTGTGCTCGCAGAAGGAATTGGAGAAGAGTTGAAACCACTTCCAGCGATGTCAAAGTGTACAGTATTGATTGCAAAACCACCGATCAGTGTTTCTACAAAAGCGGTTTATGAGGCGTTGGATTCTTCAGCCATTGAAAATCATCCAGACATTGACGGATTGATCCAGGCATTGAATGATGGAAATCTTCATGATGTTGCGGCCCGTATGGGAAATGTATTGGAGGACGTGACCATTCCAATGCATCCGGAGATTGCAAAAATCAAAGAAAAGATGATGGAATACGGAGCACTCAATGCCATGATGAGCGGAAGTGGCCCAACAGTCTTTGGGTTGTTTGAAAATAAAATGGCGGCAAGAAAAGCACAGAGCGCGATCCGTGAAAGCGGGCTTGCAAAGCAAGTGTTTGTAACGAATATACACAGTGCTAGGAGGGATTAATCGATGGACTTGAATTTTACTGTACAAATGGATGGATATCTTCCACTTCGCGATGTTGTGTTTAATACTCTTCGTCAGGCAATTTTGCGAGGAGAGTTAAAGCCAGGAGAACGTTTGATGGAAATCCAGTTGGCAAATAAATTAGGAGTAAGCAGAACGCCGATCCGTGAGGCAATTCGAAAGTTGGAGCTAGAAGGACTTGTACTGATGATCCCTCGTCGCGGGGCGGAGGTAGCCCAGATTACAGAAAAGAGCCTTCGGGATGTATTGGAAGTGCGTCGTGCACTGGAAGAGCTGGCTGTTCAGTTGGCGTGTCTTCGTATGACACCAGAAGGTGTGGAAGACTTAAAAAAAGCAGCCAAGGAATTTGAACAAGTTCTTGGAGATGAAGATATTACGGTTGTTGCGGAAGCAGATGTGGCTTTTCACGATCTCATTTATCTGGCAACAGACAATCAGAGATTGATCTCCTTATTGAACAATTTCCGGGAGCAAATGTATCGTTATCGTGTGGAATATTTGAAGAAAACAGAGTTCCATGCCAAGTTGTTAAAAGAGCATCAGGAAATCATCGCTGCCATTGAAAATGGGGAAGGTGATCGGGCAAAAGAAGTAACAAGCCGTCACATCGAAAACCAAGTAGAAGTAGTCAGTGATACTTTGCGTGGAAATGCGACAGAATGAGTCCGTGATTCTTTGCATGAAAATACAGTAGAATAAAGAATGTTTTGAGAAACAATCGAAATATTTTCGTTTTCTTAGAAATGGATTGGAAAGAGGAATAAAGGAAGGAATCTCCGTGTCGCGATAGATGCGGAGATTTTTCCTATGGTCATGGAAGGAATTAAAGGTAGGCAAGAATATGACAGAATTTTTAGTAAGACATTTTGTAAAGGATTATGAACACACGGAAAAAGTGGCTGTCCGCACAGCCTATGGCGTGTTGGCAAGTGTGGTAGGGATTATCTGCAATGTGTTGTTGTTTGTGGTGAAATTTGTTATCGGTTTTTTGGTGCACAGTGTATCTGTTATGGCAGATGCATTCAATAACTTATCCGATGCAGGTTCCTCTATCATTAGCTTTGTGGGAGTGAAGATTGCCAGTAAACCAGCAGATGAGGAGCATCCCTTTGGTCATGGACGCATGGAATACATTTCCGCGTTGGTTGTTTCTTTTCTGGTATTAGAAGTAGGATTTACCTTTTTAAAAGACTCCTTTGGAAAAATCAAATCTCCGGAAGTGATGAATTTCCAAATGATTTCTGTGATTATTTTGGTATTGTCTATAGGGGTGAAATTGTGGTTGGGATTGTTCAACCAGAAACTGGGAAAACGGATTGATTCCAAGGTGATGATGGCAGTATTTACTGATTCTATGGGGGATGTGCTTACCACATCTGTGACCATCCTTTCATTGCTGGTATTTCATTTCACTGGATACAACATTGATGGATTTGTAGGAATCGGAGTTGCTTTGGTGGTTATGTGGGCCGGTGTTGGGATTGCCAAAGATACATTGGAACCCTTGCTTGGAGAAGCGGTGAATCCGGAAGTATTTCAGAAAATCAAGGCATTTGTGGAGAGTTACGATGGGGTGGTAGGTTCCCATGATCTGATCGTTCACAATTATGGACCAAATCGAAGTATGGCATCCATTCATGCAGAGGTGCCAAACAATGTAAGTATCGAGGCGTCACATGAGATCATTGACCGGATTGAGAGAGATGCCATGGAAAATTTAGGCATTTTCCTTGTAGTTCATATGGATCCTATTGAAATTGAGGATGAGCATGTTGTGAAAATTCGAAACAGTGCCGGTAGTTTGATCGCCAAGATTGATGAAAATTGTAGCATCCATGATTTTCGTGTTGTGGATGGACAGCATCAGATCAATTTGATTTTTGACCTTGTTGTTCCAAGAGAATACAGCAAGGAAAAGCAAAAGGCAGTGGAGCAACAATTGTGTCAGGAGTTGAAGGAACAAGACCCACGATATGAATTTGTCATTACGTTGGAGCATAGTTTTGTTTCCGAGGCGGAATAAGGAGAAGAAAATGTATACAATTAAAGAACGTGTAAGATATAGTGAAATTGACCATACTGGATCTATAACATTGCCAGGGATCATCAATTATTTTCAAGATTGCAGTACCTTTCAATCAGAAGATATTGGATTAGGAGCAGAGAATTTAAAGGCTAGAAAGAAAGCTTGGATCTTGTCTTACTGGCAGGTAATCGTAGATCGCTATCCAGGGTTAGGGGAAGCAATCACAGTTGGAACCTTTGCGACCCGTTTTAAAGGACTGTTTGGAGATCGTAATTTTGTGATGTATGATGAGGCTGGGGAACGGATTGCGTGTGCAAATTCTATCTGGGTTTTCATGGACATGGAAAAAGGACGTCCTGTAAAACCAGAGATGGAAGATATTGCGCCTTATGGAGAAGAATCACCATTGGATATGCCCTATGAAGGACGCAAAATTGTATTGCCGGAAACGGTTCAGGATCTGGAACCATTTCCAGTTCGAAAATATCATATCGATACCAATGAACATGTGAACAATTGCCAGTATGTGCAGATGGCTATGGAATTTTTGCCTAAGGATCAGGTGATTCATCAGTTGCGTGTAGATTATAAAAAATCAGCTGTTCTAGGTGATATGATTTATCCGAAAATTGCAGAAGAAGTAGAGCGTACAATCATTGAATTGTGTGATGTAGAAGGAAATCAGTTCACAGTTTTGGAATTAATTTAAAAAATGTTTTCAAAAAAATGAATTTTATGATACAATGTTCATGTTGGTTAAAAAATTAAAATGGTTTATTTGTAAGATTATTCAGAGGTAAAAAAATTGGGAAACATTGAAAGAATTGGAAGTAGTATCCGAAGCTTGCGTAAAGCAAACAAAATGACGTTACAAGAAATGGCAAAAGAAACAGGTCTTTCTACAGGATATATCAGCAACATTGAAAGAAATATTTCCAGCCCGACCCTTTCCAATCTACAGAGAATTTGTGAAGTGTTCAATACTTCTCTTGGAGATTTGATTGAAAGAACGGTACAGGATCGTATTGTGATTCGAAAGGATGAGCGTGAAAAGTACATTGATGATCAGTTGGATATGAAGATCGACAGTGTGGATTTCGGAATTGACAATGTGAATTTCCTTTTTGTGGAAATGGCACCCATGTCGGACAAACGGGATGAGAAGTGGACGCATGCTTATGATGAAGTTGGTACCGTTGTACGTGGGCAACTGACTGTGATTGTAGACAATGAAGAGATTGATTTGGAAGAAGGAGATACGGTTTATGTAAAAGCGGGCTCCAAGCATTGTTACTTCAATAAAAGTGAAACAGAGACATCCATTTCTTATTGGGCAAAAATCGATCTTTTGGAAACAGAAGAGTAATTAAGAAATCAAATCGCCGAGGCAATTGCTTCGGCGATTTTTAATAATCGGCTCCGTAAAAGGCCTGAATTTTAGAGGCTTTTTTCAAGGAATTCACAGGGGATTTACTTGACAATTTATAAGTAAAATAGATATAATATTATAAGTAAATGAAACGAAAAGCAACAGGACTCGTACTCTTATTATGATCATAAGACTACGAGTTCTTTTCGGGAAACAGGGAAAATAAGAGTGAAAATGGTAAATGGGAGAGAAAAAATATGATGTATGATGTAGCAATTATTGGAGCAGGACCAGGAGGAATTTTTTCTGCGTATGAATTGGTAAAAGGGAATGCAGATTTAAAGATTGCAGTGTATGAAGCTGGAAATCCATTGGAGAAGCGTCGTTGTCCGATTGATGGAGTAAAAGTAAAAAGTTGTATCGGATGTAAAACATGTGCCATTATGAGTGGATTTGGTGGAGCCGGAGCATTTTCTGATGGAAAATATAACATCACCAATGCCTTCGGTGGAACATTGTATGAACACATTGGTCGTCAGCAAGCTATTGACTTGATGAAATATGTAGATGAGATCAATATGACTCACGGTGGAGAGGGCACAAAGATGTACTCTACTGCAGGTTCCAAATTTAAAAAGCTTTGTATGCAGAACCAGTTGAATCTGTTGGATGCTTCTGTGCGTCATTTGGGAACAGATATCAACTACATTGTATTGGAAAATATTTACGAAGAATTGAAAGATAAAGTCGATTTCCACTTTAACTGTGCAGTAGATCATTTGGAAGTAATCGACGGTGGCTACCGTGTTTATTATGGAGAGGAATCTGCAGATTGTAAGAAATGTATTATCTCTGTTGGACGAAGCGGAAGTAAATGGATGCAGACAGTTTGCAAGGATTTGGAGATCTCAACCTTGTCCAACCGTGTGGATCTGGGTGTTCGTGTGGAAATCCCAGCAGAAATCTTTTCACATTTGACAGACGAGTTGTATGAAAGTAAGATTGTATATCGTACAGAGAAGTTTGAGGATAATGTGCGTACTTTCTGTATGAATCCATATGGAATCGTAGTAAATGAAAATACAAATGGAATCGTTACAGTAAATGGACATAGCTATGAAGATGCAGACAAGCAGACAGAGAATACAAACTTTGCTTTGCTCGTATCCAAACACTTCTCAGAGCCATTTAAGGACAGTAACGGATATGGAGAAAGCATTGCCCGCCTGTCAAATATGTTAGGTGGTGGAGTCATTGTACAGCGTTTTGGAGATTTGATCCGCGGAAGACGAAGCAATGAAAAACGTATTGAAGAAGGTTTGGTGCGCCCAACACTTGCTGCAACACCAGGAGATTTAAGTCTGGTATTGCCGAAGCGTATTATGGATGGTATTATTGAAATGATTTATGCATTGGACAAGATTGCTCCAGGTACAGCCAACGATGACACGTTGTTGTATGGTGTAGAAGTCAAATTCTACAATATGGAAGTAGACATTGACGAGAATCTGGAGACATGCCACAAAGGTCTTTATGTAATTGGGGACGGAAGCGGTGTGACACATTCTCTGTCTCATGCATCCGCAAGTGGTGTTTATGTAGCAAGACATATTTTGGGAGAATAGCATAGATTCCGCATGCATTGAAAATGGAAAGGAAACGAAGGACTATGGCTACAGAGAATATTTCAGAAGAAATGAAACAAGCATTGGGGCGCTTTCGTGATGCGGAAGAAATTTATGTATTAATGTCAGATTTTACGAGAATGCCTTATGTAGAATGTGATGCGGATACAATGGATGATGAGATTTTTTTATATTTTGATGAAGATGATGCAAAATTTGCAGCGAGTGCCCGTATTGAAAGAGGACAGAAGGTGCATGTGGTGCAGTTTATCAAACGATTCCTGCTTCCATTTTACACAAGTTTGTATCCAATGGGAGTGAACTGTATTGTGGCAGACCGAGGATATGATTCTGAAGTTGCGGTACAGTTGGAGGATTTGGTGTTCCGCAACAAGGAAGCAGCCGAGAAGGAAGGTAAAATCGTGATCGAGAATCCGGAGTTCCAGTTGACTGCATTATACTTTATGCAGAAGCTCCGTGCACTGAAGGAGCCAATGTTGACGGAAGAGCTTCAGGCGTTGAATGAAGAGATGATGGCACATTATATGCGCGGACGATATATTGTTGCAGTGACAGAAGATAAAACATTTCCAGTGTTAAAACAAAAAGATGGAAAAGTAATGCAACCGATCTTTACAGATATGCAGGAATTTATGAAGTTCCAGAGTTTCAGCAAGGATGAGACTTTGAAAACTGCAGTGGTAGATGCATCCAAGATCCAAGAGATTACAACAAAGGAAGCATTTGGAGTGACAGTGAACCCATTTGGGGTAAATGTTGTATTACAGTTACCAAAGAAAGAAACGGAAAACGAATAAAGGACGGAAGAACAGGAGATTCATTTATGAAATTAGGAGAAAAACAAGTACTGACAGTTGTAAAGGTCGTAGATTTTGGTGTGTATCTTGGAGGTAGCGAGGAACGCGTACTTTTGCCAAAGAAGCAGGTTCCAGCAGGTGTAGAGCCGGGAGATCCAATTGAAGTATTCTTGTATCGTGATTCCGATGATCGTATGATCGCAACAACAAACGAACCCAAGTTGACGCTTGGAAAGCTGGCAGTGTTGGATGTAGTAGATACAAATAGAATGGGTGCTTTTTTAGACTGGGGTTTGGAGAAGGATCTGTTCCTTCCATTTAAACAGCAGACAACAAAAGTGCAAAAGGGAGACAAGTGTCTTGTGACACTTTATATTGATAAGAGTGAAAGACTTTGTGCGACCATGAAGGTGTATCATTTGCTCCAAACAGATTCTCCATATAAAAAAGATGACAAAGTAAGTGGTATCATTTACGAGATCAGTGAGAACTTTGGAGTTTTTGTAGCAGTAGACAACAAATATTCTGCACGAATTCCAAAGAAAGATGTAACAGGACGTATGCGTGTTGGCGATGTGATCGAAGCTAGAGTTGCCTCTGTGAAGGAAGATGGAAAGCTGGACTTAAGTGTTCGCGATAAGATTCCACAGCAAATGGATAAGGATGCAGAATTGATCTTGAGAAGGATCGAAGGATACGGAGGAAAGCTTCCGTTTACAGATAAAGCAGATCCAGAACGAATCCAGCAGGAGTTTGGAATGAGCAAGGCAGCTTTCAAGCGAGCTGTGGGACGATTACTGAAGGAACGCAAAATTGTAATTCAGCCAGATGGTATTTTAAGAAAATAAATTTAGAAAAGCCTATGAATGAAGAAATCGAAGAAATTTTTACTTATTATGATGGACAAAAGGATAAAGGCAGCCAGGAAATGGTCGTTGCCTTGTTGCGAGAATTGCAGGAAGTCAATGGATGTTTGACACCGGAATTTAAAAAGCGTGTCATGAAAGTGACGGGAGTATCTGAGAATTTTTTGCAGTGTTTGATCCGGATGTATCCAAGTTTGAAGGAAGTGGCAGTTTGTCATGAGGTTATTGCCTGCACTGGGGAACGCTGTGGGAAAAAGGAAGGCGGACTCATTTTGGAGAAGCTTCGGAAAGAGTTAAAGCCGAACAAAAACGGTATTTCAGCGGATGGTCAGTTTGAACTTCGCACGAGGAATTGTTTGAAGCATTGCAAAACAGCGCCCAATATTCTTATTGATGGAAAGCTGTATTCTGGAGAAAAATTGAGAGATATTAAAGCTCTTTTAAAAGAAATTTCTTGCAATTCATAAAAATTACGTTATAATGAAAGTGTAGCTTAGCTAATATTAATCATTATAAAATAGAGATTTGAAAGGGGTATACTTATGAAAGTACAGTATATTACAGATATAGAAAAGTTTTTTCAGGTAGTAGATTCTTGTAAAGGAAAAGTAGAATTGGTAACAGGTGAAGGAGACAGATTGAACTTGAAATCTAAACTTTCTCAGTACGTTTCTATGGCAAATATTTTCTCAAATGGAGAGATTCCAGAGCTTGAGATTCTTGCATATGAGCCAGAAGATACAGAGAAATTAATTCAGTTCATGATGACTGGAAAATAATTTAATCTGATCCGAGATAAAAAGATTATCAAGTAAAGTAATAGAGAGCACACAATTTTCGTCGATTGTGTGCTCTTTTTTCTAACTATATAGGAGCAAAAGATGATAAGAATCGCGATAGTCGAAGATGAGAGTTTTTATGTAAAACAATTAACAGAATATTTAGAGGAATTTCAAAAGCAAGAGGGAGAGGAGCTGGCCATTACCGTGTATCGGGATGGAGATGCCATTACCGCAGAGTACAAGGCTCAGTTTGACATTATATTGATGGACATCCAAATGAAGTTTGTGGATGGGATGACAGCAGCAGAAGAAATCCGGAAGGTGGATTCGGAAGTAGTGATCATCTTTATAACGAATATGACTCAGTACGCCATCCGAGGTTACGAGGTGGATGCTCTGGATTATGTATTGAAACCGGTTTCTTATTTTGCGTTTAGTGAGAAATTAAAACGAGCCATTTTGAAAATCAAAAAACGATCCCGCAATTATATGATGTTAAACGTGAAGGGCGGGGTGATGCGCATTGAAGTCTCCGATATTTATTATGTAGAAAGTGCGGGACACAATCTCATGTATCACACGGCAAATGGTGATTTTTTGACGGTAGAAACTATGAAGTCAGCAGAGGAACAGCTGACCCAGTTTGGATTTTCCAGAGCGAATAAATGCTACTTGATCAATCTGGAGCATGTGGATGGAATCCAGGATAAATGTGCCGTTGTGAAGGATACACATTTGCAGATCAGTAGACCGAGAATGAATGCATTTATGCAGGATCTGACAAAATATTGGGGAGAATTGAATTGATGGAAGCAGCAATGAATCTGATGTTGCCGGACATTCCGAGAATCTATACGGCATTGGCGGAGTGGATGGCCTGTATTTTATGTATCATGGAAGTGAAGCGCCGGGTGAAGGGGTGGAAATTTGTGGGAATCTCCCTAGGAGCTCTTTTGTGGCAGGCATTCTTTTTGCAGATTACGGAGAATGTGGAAGGTATTTTTTGGATTGTCTGTATGGTGTTGGCAGTCGCCTTTATGTATCTGTTTATTGTTCTTTGTTGTGAAATCAATTGGAAAGATGCTGGATATTATTGTGTAAGAGCGTTTGCAACTGCAGAATTTGCGGCATCTTTGGAATGGCAGATGGATTGTTTCGGTGTGGTGATATTTGGATGGGATTGCCCGTGGTTCCGAATGGGATTGCTGGCTGGAGTGTACGGTCTTGTGTATTTGATCGTATGGTTCTGCTATCGCAAATATGAAAATGCTCAAGAACCGATGCAGGTGACGGGAAAAGAGTTGTTGTCCTGTGTGATCATCGGTCTGGCTGTATTTTCCATCAGCAATCTTGGTTTTGTGTCTGTGCGCACACCATTTGGTGGTAGCAGAGCAACGGAAATTTTCAATGTCCGTACACTGGTAGATTTGGGAGGAATGGCAATTTTATATGCCTTTCATGTGCAGCGAGTGGACTTGCGTGTACGCCATGAACTGGAAAGTATGCAGACCATTTTGCACAATCAATATGTGCAATACCAGCAATCCCAGGAAGCCATGAACTTGATCCATTATAAGTATCATGATCTGAAGCATCATATCATTGCCCTTCGTGACCAGGAAAATGATCAGCAACGAGCAGCATATCTGGATAAAATGGAAGAAGAAATTCAGAACTTTGAAGCCCAGAATCGAACGGGGAACCAAGTATTGGATACGTTATTAAATGCAAAAATGTTGCAGTGCATGAAGAAAGACATTTCCATGACTTGTGTGGCAGATGGAACCTTATTCTCCTTTATGGATACCATGGATATCTGTTCTATTTTTGGAAATGCTTTGGACAATGCTATTGAATATGAAGAAAAAATCGAGGAAAAAGAAAAGCGCCTCATTCATGTGGCAGCTGTGTCACAAAAGAATTTTTTGATTATTCGTTTTGAAAATTATTGTGAGGAATCCTTGGAATTGGATAAGGTAGTTTCTACTACATCCAAGGGAGATTCTAATTTCCATGGCTATGGATTGAAGAGTTTGCGTTATACGGTGAAAAAATATGGTGGAGAAGTGAATATCAACAAGGAAAACAACTGGTTCGTGTTGAAAATTCTGATTCCACTGCATATGTAAGAGGGAAGGGCAAATAGGTTTTGGCTGTTTTGTACAAACCTATCTGCTCTTTTTTGTGCATTTTGATAAGGCATACAACAGTTTATGAAAAGAAACTACAGTTTGTGAGTAAAATGGAAATAAAGCATGAAAACTTGGTAAACTAAAATTACATAAAAAAAGGAAAGAGGAGACTGATTTATGGAAAACAAAAAGAAGTGGACCGTGGAAAAAATCACCAAGGTGTCTGTACTTGTTGTAGTAGCAGCAGTGATCATCGCAATCGTGGCATCTATGATTTTCCCAAATCCAATCGGTGCAAACGTTAGATTAATCACAAGATTGATCTTCGCAGGAACAATTGTAGTAGCAATCTTCATTCTTGGAATGTGGATTTATCGAGCAAGAAAGAATAAAAGAATATTGAAATTCTTCTCATTCTTACTTTGCTTATTGTTGGTTGTTGTAATCGCAGTCAACGGACTTGTTGCAAACCTTTACGTTATGTTGAACCAGTTCTTAAATAAGAACGTAGTTGCAGAGGAATTAGTTGTTGAAGAGACAAAAGCAGCACAGGACATCACAGAGCAGATCGAGGCAGAGGGACTTGTTCTTCTTAGAAATGAAGATAAAGTGTTACCATTGTCTACAGATAAGGTAAACATTTTCGGATGCGCATCCAATGCCATCGTTTACGGTGGATCCGGATCTGGTGCAGCAGATGAAAGTAAAAACGTAAACTTAACAGCTGCATTTGAAAATGTAGGTGTTGAGGTAAATACAGAGCTTGTTGAGTTCTACAAGGAAAAGAACAATGAAGTAAAAGCTGAGAACGGTGTAACAATCGCACTTAGCAACTACAGCATTAAAGAGCCAGATGTCGCAGAATATGAAAATGGTTTGTTAGACAATGCAAAAGCATTTTCTGATACAGCGGTCGTTGTATTTGGACGTTCTGGTGGTGAAGGTGCAGATATGCCTATGAACATGGAAAACTATGAAGGTGGATCTGCTGACAAACATTATATGGAATTGGCTGATAATGAGCAGGCGATGTTAGATATGGTAAAAGAGAACTTCGATAAAGTTGTTGTTCTTGTAAACTCATCTTCTCCAATCGAGTTAGGATTCTTAGAGGATGAAAAAGTGGATGCAGCAATGTGGATCGGTGGACCTGGATCTGTAGGTCTTCAGGCAGTTGCAAAAGCCATCGTTGGTGATGTAAATCCATCTGGACGTTTGGTTGATACTTATGCATACGATGCAACATCTGCACCAGCATATATGAACATTGGAGATTTCTCTTATATCGGAACAGAGCATTCTGAAGGTGGAATGTCTGCTATGATGGGGGGAGAGACACCATACAAATTTATGAATTATCAGGAAGGTATCTATGTAGGATATCGTTACTATGAAACTGCAGCAGCAGATGGTTACATCAACTATGATGAAACAGTACAGTACCCATTTGGTTATGGATTGTCTTACACAACATTTGACCAGAAAATGGGAGACTTAAAAGTAGATGGTGAAAACGTAAGTGTAGACGTTACTGTTACAAATACAGGAAACACAGCTGGTAAAGAAGTTGTTCAGTTGTACTACACACCACCATATACAGTAGGTGGAATTGAAAAAGCGCATGTGAACCTTCTTGCATTTGACAAAACAGATGTATTGGAGCCAGGACAGAGCGAAACAGTTACTTTGACATTTACAAAAGATGACATGGCAAGTTATGACTACAAAGATGCCAAAGCATATGTTCTTGAGAAAGGAACATACGGAATTAAGTTAATGGCAAATAGTCATGATTTGATCGATGAGAGAGAACTTCAGATCGCAAAAACAAAGACAAACAGAGACAGCGACCTTGTAGAAGCAACAAACCAGTTTGATGATGTTGCTGGAGATGTTGTTTATGTAAGCCGTGCAGACTGGGAAGGAACACTTCCAAAAAAGAAGGCTACAGATAAAGAGCCAACAAAAGAAGTATTAGAAGCACTTCAGAACACATCTGTTGAGACAGATCCAAATGCAGAAGATGTTGTATTTGCTGATCATGGTTTGACATTGGCGGACGTAAAGGGACTTCCTTACGATGATCCAAAGTGGGAACAGCTTTTGGAGCAGTTATCTGTAAAAGATATGGAACAGCTCATTGGTATGAGTGGATGGCAGTCAGTTCGTGTAGGATCTGTTGGAAAACCAGAAGTACTGGATGTTGACGGACCTGCAGGTTTGAACGGATTGATCAATGGAACAAAAGGAAACCAGTATACAAGTGCAGTTGTTGTAGGTTCTACATGGAATACAGATCTTCCAGAAGAATTCGGTAAAGCACTTGGAGATGAAGCATACGCAAACAAAGTATCTGGTATTTATGGACCAGCTATGAACATTCATAGAACACCATTTAGTGGAAGAAACTTTGAGTACTACTCAGAAGATGGTCTTCTTTCTGGTAAAATGGGTGCCGCTATGGTACGTGGATGTAACGACAAAAATTTGTACACATACATCAAGCATTTTGCATTAAATGACCAGGAAACAAATGCCATCGGTGGAGCAAACTGGTGTAATGAGCAGGCAATGCGTGAGCTTTACCTGAAGCCGTTTGAAATTACTGTAAAAGAAGGAAATTCCAAAGCAGTGATGACAACATGGAGCCGTATCGGTGCTACATGGGCTGGTGCAAGCAGACCATTGCTTCAGAATGTATTGAGAGACGAGTGGGGATTCGAAGGATTCGTTATTACAGATAACTGTATGATGGGAGACTTCCAGAACGCAGACCAGGCAATCGCAGCAGGAAATGACATGTTGCTCAGCTCTACTCAGAAGGAAATCACAATCGATGAGACACCAGAAGGTCGTCAGATGATGAGAAAAGCTTGTCATAACATCTTATATGTGATTGCAAACAGCAATGCATTAGAGCATGCAAAACCAGGAGTTCCAACATGGATCTACGTATTCGTAGCAGTGGATGCAGTCTTGTTAGGAGTGATCGCTCTTGGATTTATGGGTTGTACAAAAAAGAAAAAAGCAAAAGTGAAAAAATCAAAAAAAGGTCACGCGGAAGAAAGCGCAAAAGAAGAAACAGCTAGTGCAGAAGAAAGCGTGAAAGAGGAAACAGTTAACAAAGAAAAATAAAAAGGTAAGATAACGTGAAACATCAAGAGATTATTTCGAATATGACACTAGAAGAAAAAGCAGCTTTTCTAAGCGGAAAAAATGTCTGGCAAACTTGGGATTTCCCAAGTTTGCAGATTCCTTCTGTTTTTTGCTCTGATGGACCTCATGGAATTCGTAAGCAGGCGGGCGCAGGAGATCATTTGGGATTGAATGCGTCCCTTCCTGCTACTTGCTTTCCAACAGCGGCAACCGTTGCAAACAGTTGGAATGAGGAATTAGGAGAAGAAGTAGGACAGGCACTTGGAGAAGAGGCATCTGCCCAGGAGGTCAATGTGCTTCTTGGACCTGGATTAAATATGAAACGAAGCCCTCTTTGTGGAAGAAACTTCGAGTATTTCTCCGAAGATCCATATTTGGCAGGAAAAATGGCAGCCTCTTATATTCGAGGAATTCAAAGTCAGGGCGTATATGCATGTCCAAAGCATTTTGCAGTGAACAGTCAGGAACTTCGTCGTATGGCAATGAATGCGGTTTTGGATGAAAGAACCTTACGAGAAATTTATTTGACTGGATTTGAGATTGCAGTGAAAGAAGGAAATGCAAAGGCCATTATGACCAGTTACAATCAAGTTAATGGAACCTATGCCAATGAGAATCAGCATTTATTGCAAGATATCTTAAGAGGTGAATGGGGATTTGACGGAATTGTTATTACAGACTGGGGTGGATCCAACGATCATGTAAAAGGGGTAGAGGCAAGCTCCAACTTGGAGATGCCAGCACCTGGACTGGATTCTGCTCGTATGATTGTAAATGCTGTGAAAGAAAACAGACTGTCTATGGAATCTGTTGATTCTTGCGTAGATACTTTGTTGGATGCAGTACTTACGTTGAGTGAAAATGCAAAAGGAAAGCCCCACGTATTTTCTGAAACAGAGCATCATGATCTGGCGAGAAAGGCAGCAGAGGAAAGTGCAGTTCTTCTGGAAAACAGAGATCATATTTTACCTTTGAAATCAGGTTGTAAGGTTGCCGTGATTGGAGATTTTGCGGTGGAACCAAGATATCAGGGCGCTGGTTCCTCCATTGTAAATCCAACTTTTGTAGAAACTATTGAGCACAATATTCACAACTATGACCTTCAGGTTGTTGGCGTGAATCGTGGATATCGTCGTACCGGAGAGGCTGATGAAGCAATGAAGAAGGCAGCTCTGGATCTGGCAGCAACAGCAGATGTTGTGTTGTACTGCTTTGGTTTGGACGAGCTCAGCGAGTCAGAAGGTTTGGATCGTATTCATATGCGAATCCCACAAAATCAGATTGAGTTATTAGAGGCTATTGTAAAGGTCAATGAAAATGTTGTTGGATTGCTGAGCGCAGGTGCATCCATTGAGATGCCATGGCATTATTGCTGTAAAGCCATTTTGCATGGTTATTTAAATGGACAAGCTGGTGCAAGTGCGATGCTCAATATCCTGACTGGAAAAGTAAATCCATCTGGACGATTGAGTGAAACATATCCTCTTCGTTATGAAGATACTCCTGCATTCCGAAATTTCCCAAGTACAGAGCGAAATGCAGAATATCGAGAAAGCATTTACATTGGATATCGTTACTATGATACAAGCAAGGTTCGTGTACAGTATCCATTCGGTTATGGATTGTCCTACACAACATTTGAGTATTCTGATCTGAAGATCAACAATGATAGCGTCACTTTCCAATTGACAAATACAGGGGATTGTGACGGATCTGAAGTGGCTCAGTTATATGTTGGACTTCCAAATGCCATTGTATTTCGACCAGAAAAAGAATTAAAAGGATTCAAAAAGGTATTTTTGAAAGCTGGCGAAAGCAAAGAAGTAACCATTCCATTTGATGATAAAACCTTCCGTTATTGGAATGTGAGGACAAACCAATGGGAAGTGGAAATGGGAACTTACCGAATTGCAATTGGAGCCAGTGTTGTAAATATCAAACTGGAAGGCGAACTTCGCGTTGAGGGTACAACAAATCAGTATCCTTACAATCCTGCAAAATTGCCATATTACTATACTGGCATTGTGCAGAATATTTCGGATGGAGAGTTCCAGGAGCTTCTTGGAGAACCGATTCCGTCTGGAAAATGGACTGGCGATCTGGGAGTAAATGATGCCATCTGCCAGATGTATTATGCAAAGAGTAGACTGGCTCGATTCATATACAATCGTTTGACTTCAATTAAAAAGAAGAGCGAAGCGAAAGGAAAACCGGACTTAAATATTTTATTTATATACAATATGCCATTCCGTGGAATTGCAAAAATGACAGGTGGTATGGTCAGTATGGAAATGGTAGAAGGCATGGTGACTGTAGTCAACGGACATTTCTGGAAAGGAATGAAACAGATTGTAGGGGGATTTTTCCGCAACCAGAGAGCCAATAGAGTGTATGAAAATAAATTGACACAGAAAAAGATAGATAAGGCATAAGACAAAAGAGGTGCAAAAATTTGAAAGAAAAATGGATGAAAATATGGAGAAAATTTGAAGAGAAACATCCAAAGTTATCCAAATGGGTGTATCAGATTTTTTACTTTTTCGTATTCAGTATGGGCGTGACCATCTTCCAGTATCTGGTATTTACATTTATGCCAGGCTGGTTGGGGCTGGAACTTGCCGGAACAGAGTTTATGTGGCCACAAAAGGAACTGCATATTCTTGGAGTTGATTTTACATGGAGCCTGTTAGGATATAACGTATTGAGAGATGCCAGCGGAGCAGTTATCATTGGTGGAGGACTTGGATACTTTATCAGTTATGAAGTAGGATCTTTCCTGGCACAGTGTATCAACTTCCCATTGCAGAGAAACATTACATTTAAAAGCAAAGGAAATCCATGGTATCAGGCAATGTGGTATTTTATTGCTTGGGTTGTGATTTCATTGATCTGCAATGGCTTTAACAACTTGTGGATGCCGATCGCATCTGCGTATGTACCACCAGCAATTTATAATGTATTAGTTACATTTGTAACAGGCGGTGTCTCTATGATCATCTTCTTCTTCGTATTTAAAATCATTTTCCCAGAAGGAGAGCCAGAGAACGCGAAAAACAAGGAAAAATAAGAATGTTTCAAAGAGGATGAGCGCGAATGGTTCATCCTCTTTTTTGTGAGGGTGAAATGCTCTGGTGAAAGAGTGGAAAAGGTTGTTTTGAAAAGTGAGTTCAAAGAGTCCCGCTCGTTGACATAAAAAATCCCCCTTGCTATAATTACGTATACTATAGGAAATGTAAAATGGAACTGTAAAACGAGGTAGAACTATGAACTTTGCGCATTTGCATGTCCATACAGAATACAGTCTTCTGGATGGTTCAAACAAGATAAAAGAATATGTAGAAAGAGTCAAAGAGCTGGGAATGAACAGTGCAGCCATTACAGACCATGGAGTGATGTATGGTGTCATTGATTTTTATCGTGCGGCAAGGGCGGCAGGGATTAAACCGATTCTTGGATGTGAAGTGTACGTTGCACCAAATTCCAGATTTGACCGAGAGATTACAGGTGGTGAGGATCGTTATTACCACCTTGTTTTGCTGGCAGAAAACAATACAGGATATGCCAACCTAATGAAGATCGTTTCTAAAGGATTTGTGGAAGGATATTATTACAAACCTCGTGTGGATAAGCAGGTTCTTCGTGAACACAGTGAAGGAATTATTGCGTTGAGTGCCTGTTTGGCAGGAGAAGTGCAGCGGTATCTGATGAAAGGACTTTATGAAGAGTCCAAAAAAGTGGCTTTGGAATATCAGGACATTTTCGGAGAAGGAAACTTTTTCCTGGAGTTGCAGGATCATGGAATTCCAGAGCAGCAAATGGTGAATCAGCAATTGCTCCAGATGTCTGAGGAAGTGGGAATTGACTTAGTGGCTACCAACGATGTGCATTACACATATGCAGAAGATGAAAAGCCACATGATATTTTGCTTTGTATCCAGACTGGAAAGAAGCTTTCTGATGAAGGCCGTATGCGATATCCAGGGGGACAGTTTTATGTGAAATCTCCGGAAGAGATGGCAAGACTGTTTCCTTATGCATTGCAGGCATTGGAAAATACACAGAAGATTGCAGATCGTTGTAATGTAGAGATTGAATTTGGGGTGACAAAGCTTCCGAAATATGAAGTCCCAGATGGAATGACGTCCTGGGAGTATCTGAATAAACTTTGTTTTGAAGGGTTGGAACGTCGTTACGGAGAACCGACTCAGGAATTAAAAGATCGATTGACCTATGAATTGAATACCATCCACAATATGGGATATGTAGATTATTTCTTGATTGTATGGGATTTTATCAATTATGCAAAAACCCATGGCATTGCAGTGGGGCCGGGACGTGGATCAGCAGCGGGAAGTATTGTATCTTATTGTTTGGAAATCACAAACATTGATCCCATTCGTTATCAGTTGCTGTTTGAACGTTTCTTGAATCCGGAACGTGTGACCATGCCGGATATTGACGTGGACTTTTGTTATGAAAGACGTCAGGAAGTGATCGATTATGTAGTGCGTAAATATGGAAAGGATCGAGTGGTTCAGATTGTAACTTTTGGTACGTTGGCTGCCAGAGGGGTAATCCGTGATGTGGGCCGCGTAATGGATCTTCCGTATGCCTTTGTTGACACCATTGCGAAAATGATCCCACAGGAATTGAACATTACCATTGATAAGGCACTGAATATGAATCCGGAGCTTCGTAAGATTTATGAAAGCGACGAGCAGGTAAAATATTTGATCGATATGTCCAAACGTCTGGAAGGATTGCCAAGACATAGTTCCATGCATGCAGCAGGCGTCGTGATTAGCCAGAAGTCTGTGGATGAATATGTGCCACTGTCCCGGTCGTCGGATGGTTCGATTACGACTCAGTTTACCATGACAACACTGGAAGAACTTGGTCTGTTGAAAATGGATTTCCTGGGGCTTCGTACCTTGACTGTAATCCAAAATGCAGTAAAAATGGCACAAAAGAGAAATCCAGAGTTTGACATTGATGGAATCGATTATGATGATAAAGCAGTATTGGAGTATATTGGAACAGGAAAAACAGATGGAATATTCCAGATTGAAAGTGCAGGAATGAAAAGCTTTATGAAGGAGCTGAAGCCAAACAGTCTGGAAGATATTATTGCGGGGATTTCTTTGTACCGACCAGGTCCAATGGACTTTATCCCACAGTATATCAAAGGAAAGAACGATGCCAGCTCCATTACTTATGATTGCCCGCAGTTGGAACCAATCCTTTCCCCAACCTATGGCTGTATTGTTTACCAGGAGCAGGTTATGCAGATTGTACGAGATCTGGCAGGGTATACTCTTGGACGAAGTGACTTGCTTCGTAGAGCCATGTCGAAGAAAAAAGGAGATGTGATGCAAAAAGAGCGTCAGATTTTTGTATATGGAGATGAGGCGAATGGTGTTCCAGGTTGTGTGAAAAATGGAATCAGCGAAGAAGTGGCAAACAAGATTTACGACGAAATGATCGACTTTGCCAAATATGCTTTCAACAAATCACATGCAGCAGCCTATGCGGTTGTCGCTTACCAGACTGCATATTTAAAATATTACTATCCAGTGGAATTCATGGCAGCATTGATGACTTCTGTAATTGAAAATCCACCGAAGGTAGCAGAATACATTTATGCTTGTCGTCAGATGAATATTCAGATCCTTCCGCCAGATATTAACCGTGGTGTGGCAGACTTTTCTGTAGATGAAGGAAATATTCGATATGGTCTGGCTGCAATTAAAAGTGTGGGTCGTCCAGTGATCGCAGCCATTGTGGAAGAACGAGAGGAGTACGGTCCATTCAAAAACCTGGAGGATTTTATTTCCCGCATGGCCTCCCGTGATGTGATGAATAAGCGTGCCATTGAGAACTTTATTAAGTCTGGTGCTTTGGATTGTCTTGAAGGTACGAGAAAACAGTTTATGTCTATCTATGTGCGGATTGTAGAGCATGTGAACCAGGAAAAGAAATATTCCATGACAGGACAAATGACCTTGTTCGATCTTGTGGATGAGGATCAGAAAAGGGATTTTGAAATCCAGTTGCCGGATGTGGGAGAGTATTCCAAAGAAAATAAACTGGCCTTTGAGAAGGAAGTGCTTGGTGTTTATATCAGTGGACATCCATTAGAAGAATATGAAGAATTGTGGAAACGAAATATTTCTGCGACGACAGCAGACTTCCAACCAGATGAAGAGACTGGTCATACGAAAGTCCATGATGGTGCAAAAGAAATCATCGGCGGAATGATTGTAGATCGAACGATAAAAGCAACAAAAACAAATCAAACGATGGCTTTTCTTACCATTGAAGATTTATTTGGGACGGCAGAAGTGGTTGTATTTCCGAGAGATTACGAAAAGAATCGAGAGTATCTGGAAATCGACCAAAAGGTATTTGTCAAAGGACGTGTTTCTGAAGAGGACGAAAAAGCTAGTAAATTAATCTGCGAAAAAATCATTCCATTTGAAAAAACAAAGAAAGAACTTTGGATCCAGTTTGCCAATAAAAAAGATTATCTGGAAAATGAACAGATTGTTTACGGATATTTGGCAGATTCAGAAGGGGATGATGAGGTTGTTATTTATTGTGCAGAAGAACGGGCAGTGAAGCGACTTCCAAAGAATAAAAATATTCAGATTAATGGACAGGTATTGAGCAGATTAATGAATCATTACGGGGAAAAACGCGTAAAAGTTGTTGAAAAGACTATTGAAAACAGAATATAAATGTTATAGAATAAACCCAGAG
>Mya_p2__coassemble_535_pt1 | contig 48482 bp, 44 predicted proteins | sample Mya_p2__metabat2_high_PE_023 | metagenome-assembled genome bin Mya_p2 | reverse complement strand
AAAGTGGCGAGTATACATTGACACGTTGGTGTGCAGTGGATCAATTTCCAAATACAGTCCATGTGGAATCTGTTTGCCAACTTGTTAGAAAACCAGAATGGTAAATATTTTGGGGTTTTTGATATAATATTGGATATTGAAAACAAATACGTCATTTTACACGAAAAAAGTAGAATGACGTATTTATTTTGTACAATAACATTACTAGACGGAATGGTATAAGTGGTCTATACTATGATATGCAGATTGAGATGAGTTATCAATCTGTAATAAAGGAAAGAGACAAATAAATAAAGAAAGGCGAACAAACCATGGAAGGGAAACATATGGGGGAACGGAAACCTCATAAGCACATTACATCGTTTCAAATCATCATCTTAGGCTTTTTTTCCGTAATCATGATAGGAAGCTTTTTATTGATGTTGCCATTCGCAACAAAGGATGGAGCGGGGGCTCCTTTTTCAGATGCGTTATTTACAGCAACATCTGCAGTTTGTGTGACAGGACTGATTGTACATGATACAGCCACTTACTGGACTATTTTTGGACAGGCAATCATTTTACTTTTGATCCAGATTGGTGGAATGGGAGTTGTTACTGTAGCAGTTGCTATTGTAACCATTTCCGGAAAGAAAATCGGACTCATGCAACGAAGCGTTATGCAGGAAGCAATTTCCGCACATCAAGTGGGTGGTATTGTCCGTATGACGAGGTTTATTTTAAAAACGACATTGATCATTGAATTGACGGGAGCATTATTATTACTACCTGTCTTTGGAAGAGATTTTGGATTGGGAAAAGGAATTTGGTATTCGGTTTTTCATGCCATCAGCGCATTTTGTAATGCGGGCTTTGATTTAATTGGAGTGCGAGAACCTTATTCTTCTTTGACCTCTTACATGTCCAATCCGGTGGTCAATCTGACAATCATGACTCTGATTGTTGTAGGTGGTATTGGATTTTTGACATGGGCTGATATCAAAAAGAATAAGTTCTGCTGGCATAAGTATTGTATGCAAAGTAAAGTAATTTTATCTGTTACAGCAGGTTTGATTCTTGTCCCAGCCATTTACTTTTTCTTTTTTGAATTTTCATCTTTGCCATTAGGAGAACGTATTTTGACATCTTTGTTCCAATCGGTAACACCAAGAACTGCAGGATTTAATACTGCGGATCTTACATTGCTAAGTCAGACGGGACAGATGATCTTTATTATACTAATGCTTATCGGTGGATCTCCAGGATCTACAGCTGGTGGTATGAAAACAACAACAGCAGCAGTGATGTGTTCCAATGCACTGTCTGTATTCCGGAAAAAAGAGTCTACTAATTTTTATGGTCGAAGGGTTCCGGATGATACAATCCGTATTGCATCCACTGTATTTATGATGTACATTGTTTTATTTTTAGTAGGAGGAATGGCCATTAGTTCTATTGAGGAGATTCCTCTGTTATCCGCATTATTTGAGACTGGATCTGCAATTGGTACGGTTGGATTATCGTTGGGATTAACACCAACGTTAGGTGGTGTTTCAAGAGCAATTTTAATCGGCCTGATGTTCTTTGGTCGTGTAGGAGGTTTAACATTGATCTTCGCGGCATTTTCAGAACGTAGAATGACCATGTCAAAATTGCCACAGGAAAAGATTACTGTTGGTTAATGGGCAAATGAAGGAGGATATTTCGTTATGATGAAATCAATTTTGTTAATTGGGTTAGGTAGATTTGGAAGACATGTTGCTATGAAGTTAGATGAGTTCAACCATCAGATTATGGCAGTAGATAATCAGGAGAAACGCGTAAATGCGGCACTTCCGTATGTGACAAATGCGCAGATTGGAGACAGCACAAACGCAGAATTTATGGAGTCTCTCGGTGTAAGCAATTATGATGTTTGTATCGTTGCAATTGGAGATAATTTTCAGAGCTCTTTGGAGACGACTTCTTTGCTAAAAGAATTGGGAGCAAAGATGGTTGTATCTCGTGCGGCCAGAGATGTACATGCAAAGTTCTTGCTTCGCAATGGAGCAGATGAAGTTGTTTATCCAGAGAAGCAACTTGCAACATGGACTGCCATTCGTTACAGTGCAGATCATATATTGGATTATATTGAACTGGATGAGGAACATGGGATTTTTGAGATTATGACACCAAGAGAGTGGATGGGAAAAACAGTTGGAGAATTAGATGTCCGCAATAAGCACAATATCAATATCATGGGATTTAAGCATGATGGTGTGATGAACCTAAGCATAGGTTCTAATTCTATTATTCCAACCGATGACACAATGCTTGTCTTGGGAAGCATTCGTGATATTCAGAAGTGTTTTCATATCTAAAAAAACAAGTGTTTCAACCTGGTTGAACCAAAATGTGAGCATGCTTAGAAAATGGTTTTGGGCGAATTAAATAAAAAAAGAGGCTCGTATTTGTGAAAGTCCACGAAATATCCAAAAAGGATTGCAACTAGAAAAACTCTGTGCTATATTGAACTTAATTCAAGAACGTGCTGATTGAGATTGGAGGGCAATGACAGACGACGAAGAAGTCGTCCTGTTCATTGTTCTCCTTTTTTTGTATTTTTTTATGCAGAAAGGGGATGCTTAGCAAGGTATGGTTGAACCAAAAGTTTTTTGCCCCTTTGGTTCAAAATGAGCTATAATAAAAACCGGAAAAGAATATGATTATGTATACATATAAGGAGTGAACAAAATTATGGAACAGCATTTTTACGATGCAGTAGAAGGAAGTCCTGTTATCGCTGCAGTAAAGGATTTTGAGGGACTTGAGAAAGCCTGTGGATTGGAAGAGGTACAGGTAATTTTCATCTTATTTGGTGATATTTGTAACATTGCAAGTATTGTAAAGCGGGTAAAGGATGCAGGTAAAATTGCCATGGTACATATGGACCTAATCATTGGGTTGAGTTCAAAAGAGGTTGTTGTTGATTATATCAAGCAGGCAACATTGGCAGATGGAATCATCACAACAAAGCCAACACTGGTTAAACGAGCAAAAGAGTTGAAGTTATATACGGTATTAAGATATTTCTTGATCGATTCCATGGCCTTGGAAAATATTCGACAGCAGCCACACAACTTAAAACCAGACTTTATTGAAGTGCTTCCAGGGGGAATGCCAAAACTGATTCAAGAAGTTTGCAATATATCAAAAGTTCCGGTAATAGCAGGGGGATTGATTGGAGATAAAGAGGCAGTGATGGGAGCTCTTACTGCAGGCGCAATTGCCGTATCAACAACCAATCCGGACGTATGGTTGGTTTAATAATAGGGGTAAAAGGAGGAAATGATAATGTCAAAGTATGTAATGGCATTGGATGCAGGGACAACGAGCAATCGATGCATTCTGTTTAATGAAAAAGGAGAAATCTGTAGCGTAGCACAGAGAGAATTCACACAGTATTTTCCACAGCCAGGTTGGGTGGAGCATGATGCAGATGAAATTTGGGCAAGTCAGTTGGGAGTTGCAGTAGAGGCAATGAATATGATAGGAGCCACAGCCGAGGATATTGCAGCTATTGGAATCACTAATCAGAGAGAGACAGCTATTGTGTGGGATAAGAATACAGGGGAACCAATCTATCATGCTATTGTGTGGCAGTGTCGTAGAACATCTGAGTATTGTGATTCGTTGAAAGAACGAGGACTTACCGAAAAGTTTCGGAACAAAACCGGTCTGGTGATTGATGCTTATTTTTCTGGAACAAAAGTAAAGTGGATTTTGGATCATGTACCAGGTGCAAGAGAACGTGCAGAAAAAGGGGAATTGTTATTTGGTACTGTGGAAACCTGGCTAATTTGGAAGTTGACAAAAGGAGCTGTACATGTGACAGATTACTCCAACGCGTCTCGGACCATGTTATTTAACATCAATACTTTGGAGTGGGATGATGAGATTTTGGAGGAGTTGGATATTCCAAAATGTATGCTTCCAGAAGTGAAACCATCCAGTTGCATTTATGGAACAGCAGATCCATCCTTCTTAGGTGGACCGATTCCGATTGCAGGTGCAGCAGGAGATCAGCAGGCAGCGTTGTTTGGTCAGACTTGTTTCACACCTGGAGAAGCGAAAAACACATATGGGACAGGTTGTTTCTTATTAATGAATACAGGTGAAAAACCAGTATTCTCTGACAATGGTCTGGTGACGACTATTGCATGGGGGTTGGATGGAAAAGTCAATTATGCATTGGAAGGATCCATTTTTGTGGCAGGTGCCGCTGTGCAATGGCTACGAGATGAGATGAGAATCATTGATTCTTCTGCAGACTCTGAATATATGGCAAAAAAAGTAAAAAATACAAATGGTTGTTATGTGGTTCCTGCGTTTACAGGATTGGGGGCTCCTCATTGGGATCAATATGCAAGAGGAACAATTGTAGGAATTACACGCGGTGTGAATAAATATCACATTATTCGTGCAACATTGGAATCCATAGCATATCAGGTCAATGATGTTCTTTCTGCAATGGAAGCAGATTCTGGAATTGCATTGGCAGATTTGAAAGTAGATGGTGGTGCAAGTGCCAATGATTTCTTAATGCAGACCCAGGCGGATATTATCAATGCACCAGTGAAACGTCCACAGTGTGTGGAGACAACAGCAATGGGAGCTGCTTATTTGGCAGGTTTGGCTGTTGGTTACTGGGAAAGTAAAGAAGATGTGATCAAGAACTGGGCAATTGATAAAACATTTGATCCATCCATTACAGAGGAAAACCGTGCAGACAGAATTAAAGGCTGGAACAAAGCTGTAAAATACGCCTACGGTTGGGCAAAGGAAGACTAAAGATAAAAAGGAGTGAAGGTCATGTTTGATTATGACGTTATGATCATCGGCGGTGGAGTTGCAGGTGCAGCTTCCGCAAGAGAATTGTCTCGATATAAAGTGAAAGCTTGTGTTGTTGAGAGAGAAGAAGATGTGTGCTGTGGAACATCAAAAGCCAACAGTGCGATCATTCATGCTGGATACGATGCAGCAACAGGTTCTTTGATGGCGAAGCTGAATGTACGAGGCAATGAGATGATGGATGAACTTTCCAAAGAACTGGATTTCCCATTCCAGAGAAATGGCTCTTTGGTGATTTGTCTCAGTGAAGAGGATATGCCAAATTTGCAGGCTCTTTATGATCGAGGAGTAGCAAATGGGGTGAAGAATCTTCGTATTTTGAATAAAGAAGAAGTTTTGGAGATGGAGCCAAATATTTCAGATGATGTGTATGCAGCGTTGTATGCTCCAACAGCTGGAATCGTATGTCCATTCAACTTGAATATCGCTCTGGCAGAAAATGCAAATGTCAACGGTGTTGATTTTAAATTCAATACGGAAGTAAAAGAAATTCGCAAAATCGAAGGCGGATATGAATTGATTACAAGTACAGGTGTATTTACAACAAAGACAGTTGTTAATGCAGCTGGTGTTTATGCAGATAAGATTCACAATATGGTCAGTGCAAAGAAAATTCATATTACGGCAAGACGTGGAGATTACTGCTTATTAGATAAGAGCGCTGGAAAGCATGTAAGCAAGACGATTTTTGCACTTCCAAATAAGAAAGGAAAAGGTGTCTTAGTAGCGCCTACTGTTCATGGCAATTTGATTGTGGGGCCAACGGCTATTGATGTGGAAAATAAGGAAGGGATCAATACAACAAAAGATGGCATGGATCAGTTGATTGAAAAAGCAGGGATGAATGTGAAAAATCTTCCAATGCGTTCTGTGATCACATCCTTTGCAGGACTTCGTGCTCATGAAGACGGACATGAATTTATTATCGAAGAAGTAGAAGATGCAGAAGGATTTTTCGATTGTGCAGGTATTGAGTCTCCAGGACTTTCTAGCTGTCCAGCCATTGGAGAAATGGTAGCAGACTTGGTAAGTAAAAAGCTGGGATTGGAAAAGAAGAAAGATTTCATTGCCACAAGAAAGGGAATCCTGGATCCAGATACATTGTCCAAAGAAGAGCGGGCAGTCTTGATCAAAGAGAATCCAGCATATGGAAATATCATTTGTCGTTGTGAGATGATAACGGAAGGAGAAATCCTAGATGCCATTCATCGGCCACTGGGAGCAAAATCTTTGGATGGGGTCAAACGTAGAACAAGAGCCGGCATGGGTAGATGCCAGTCAGGATTCTGTTCTCCAAGAACCATGGAAATTCTTGCTCGTGAAAATCACATGAGCATGTTTGAAATTACAAAATCCGGCGGAAAATCCAACATCGTTGTTGGAACAAACAAGGATTCTTTGGAAGGGGGATGCTGATATGAAAGAGTATGATATCGTCATAATAGGCGGCGGTCCTGCTGGACTTGCGGCAGCAGTATCCGCAAAGAAAAACGGAATTGATAGTATTCTTATTTTAGAGAGAGATAAAGAACTTGGTGGAATTTTGAATCAGTGTATCCACAATGGGTTTGGACTTCACACATTTAAAGAAGAGTTAACAGGTCCAGAGTATGCAGGAAGATTTATCGATCAGGCAAAGGAGCTGGACATTGAATACAAATTGAACACAATGGTTATGGATATTGCTTCAAACAAAGTAGTGACTGCTATGAATCGAGAGGACGGATTGTTTGAGATTCGGGCGAAAGCAATTATTCTCGCAATGGGATGTAGAGAGCGTTCTAGAGGTGCTTTGAACATTCCAGGATATCGACCAGCTGGTATTTTCTCCGCTGGTACTGCACAGCGTTTGGTTAATATGGAAGGATATTTGCCAGGACGTGAAGTGGTCATTCTTGGTTCCGGTGATATTGGATTGATCATGGCAAGACGTATGACCTTCGAAGGGGCAAAAGTCAAGGTAGTTGCAGAGTTGATGCCTTACTCTGGTGGCTTGAAACGAAACATTGTGCAGTGCTTGGATGATTATGGAATCCCACTGAAGTTAAGTCACACTGTTGTAGACATCAAAGGAAAAGAGCGTTTGGAAGGGGTTACATTGGCAGAAGTGGATTCTAAGGGAAAACCAATTCCAGGAACAGAAGAAGAGTACTCTTGCGACACGTTACTTCTTTCTGTTGGTTTGATTCCAGAAAATGAACTTTCCAATGGAATGGGTGTAGAGATGAACCCAGTTACTTCTGGACCAAAGGTGAATGAAAGCTTGGAAACAAGCATCGATGGTGTCTTTGCTTGTGGGAATGTGTTGCATGTGCATGACCTGGTTGATTTTGTATCAGAAGAGGCGGCGGCAGCAGGAAAGAATGCAGCAGCCTATGTAAAAGCGGGCGCAGTGCATGAGGAAGTGGGACATGAGATTGCATTGAAGGCAGTGGATGGCGTACGTTACACAGTACCAGTGACAATTAATCCAGAGCGAATGGAAGACACCGTGACTGTTCGCTTCCGTGTAGGAAATGTATTTAAGGATTGTTATATCAGCGCCTATTTTGGTGAGGAAAGAGTGATCCATAGAAAACGTCAGATTGTTGCACCAGGAGAAATGGAAGAAATCAAACTAAAAAAAGAACAGTTGCAGCAGTATGCAGACTTGAAAGAAATCACAGTAAAAATCGAGGAGGCGTAAGAGATGGAAAAAAGAAATTTGACCTGTATCAGCTGTCCAATGGGATGTCCTCTGACTGTGGTAATGGACCAGGGCGAAGTGGTAAGTGTCAGTGGAAATACTTGTAAGCGTGGTGACATTTATGCACGGAAAGAAGTGACCAATCCAACAAGAATCGTGACATCTACGGTTCGTGTAGAGGGCGGAAGTGCAGATATGGTCTCTGTAAAAACAAAGGAAGATGTTCCAAAAGGAAAAATCTTTGAATGCGTAAGAGCATTGAAAGATGTCACGGTAAAAGCCCCGATTCACATTGGTGATGTGATTGTTCCAAATGTGGCAGATACCGGTGTTGATATCGTTGCTACGAAAGAAGTTTTATAAGAAAAATATAGAAAATTGCTTCAATGATCAGAAGATGATTATTGAGGCAATTTTTTTACGATTAATTCTAAAAATATTACTTGATTGGAAAGATAGAATGCTGTATCCTAGAGCACGGAGAGTTTAAAAATGAGGAGGATATTGCCGTGAAGAAAGAAAATGATTTAGGTAGAGATCCCGTTGGAAAATTAGTAGTTCGTTTGGCTGTGCCAACAATGATTGCACAGTTTGTAAATATCCTGTATAGCATTATAGATCGTATGTATATTGGAAATATTCCGAAGATTGGAGATCTTGCCTTAGCAGGAGTTGGAATATGTGGACCCATTGTTACCTTATTAAGTTCTTTTGGTACTTTGGTTGGCTTAGGTGGATCCATTTTGATGGCCATGCGTTTGGGAGAAGGAAATGAAAAGCGTGCCAAGCAGTTAATGTCAAACTCTTTTTTGATGTTACTTTCCTTTGCAGCAGTGCTGACAGTTTTATTCTTACTTTTGAAGGATAAGTTGCTCATGTGGTTTGGTGCCAGTCCGGTGACATTTGAATATGCCAACACCTATATGACGATTTATACAGCAGGTACATTTTTTGCATTGATGTCCATTGGACTGAATTATTTTATTACCTGTCAGGGATTCGCTACAGTTGGTATGGCAACTGTTTTGACAGGAGCCATTACAAATATTATTTTGGATCCGATTTTTATTTTTGGTTTCCGTATGAATGTAGCAGGTGCAGCTGTTGCAACAGTAATTGCGCAGATGGCATCTTGCATTTTTGCTATTGTGTTCTTGACAAGAAAGAAGGTTCCGATTGGAATCTGCTTTGGAAATTATGAATGGAAAACGGTATTAAAAATCCTTGCCGTTGGATTTTCTCCATTTTTGATTTTATCCACTGACAGTGTGATTATTCTTGTGACCAATGCAGTGCTTCAGAAATATGGAGGAGCTAATCAGGGAGATTTGTTGATTTCAGCTGCCACCATTGTTCAGAGTTATATGATGTTGATCACAGGCCCATTGCTTGGAATTAGTGGTGGTACTCAGGCAATCTTAAGTTACAACTATGGTGCGAAACAGATTGATCGTGTGAAAAAAGCAGAGAAGTCTATTTTGAAAATGGGCTTGTTTTTTACGACGGTCATGTTTGTGTTGAGTCAAGTGATTGCTCCATATTTTGTTATGATTTTTACTCGCCAAGGAAATCTGACACAGTTAGCTGTATGGGGAATTAAAGTGTATTCGTTGGGGGCTATTCCGCTTGGTTTCCAATATGTTTGGGTAGATGGATTGACTGCCTTGGGAAGAACCAAAACAGCCCTTGGTCTGTCTTTGTTCCGAAAGGGAGGTTATGTTTTCCTGACATTATTGTTTCCAGCTATGATGACTGCAAAAGCAGTGTTCTATGCGGAACCGGTCATTGATGTGGTTTCTGCAACAATTGCAACAATTGTATACATTTGCGTTATTGGAAAACATTTGCGTAGTAGAGAAAATGCAGTGATCGAGAAAGCATAAATGTAGAAGCTTATAAGAAGTTAGAAGAAAACAGTGATAATATCCTTATGGATTTGCTTGTCAATGTACACTATTATATGGTAGTATATCAAAGTGTCGGTGCACAGGGGACGAATGGTTCGCCCTTTGTACATCGACTTTCTATTATGCGAGAAGTAAGAAAACTTCAAAGGAAATGTAAAAAGAGAAGCAGGAGGTATGTGTCATTGTACGCAAAGATTATTGGAGAATTAAGTAACTGGCTGTACAGTTATGTTTTGATCATCCTACTTTTAGGAGCGGGTATTTACTTTACAGTACGGACAAAATTTGTGCAGTTTAAATGTTTGAGAGAAGCGTTGCACGTAGTTCGAGAACCAAAGGCAGATGAAAAGTCTATTTCTTCTTTTCAGGCACTGATGGTTTCGACAGCATCTCGAGTTGGAACGGGAAATATTGCGGGAATTTCCACTGCCCTTTGTTTAGGCGGAGCAGGAGCCATGTTCTGGATGTGGGTTATTGCAACAGTTGGAGCAGCATCTGCATTTATTGAAAGTACATTGGCGCAAATGTATAAAAGAAAAGCAGAGGATGGAAGTTCTTACGGTGGCCCTGCTTATTATATCCAGACGGTATTAAAGAAACGTTGGCTGGGAATCGTGTTTGCGGTTGTGTTGATTGCAACCTATATGGGTGGATTTAATATGGTTGCATCCTTTAACATTTCAGATTCCTTCCGTAGATATGCATTTTATGATCCAAATATAACTCCGTTGGTGGTAGGTGTGCTCTTGGCCATTGTATTTGGAATTTGTATTTTTGGCGGAAGCCAGAGAATTTCTAAGATAACGGGTGTGATTGTGCCATTCATGGGAATTGCTTATATGCTTGTTTCTATTTTTGTTGTGATCACCCATCTGAATCTTGTACCAGGTGTGATTGCATCTATTTTGAAAGGAGCCTTTGATCTCCCAGCTATTTTTGGTGGTTTCGCAGGTTCTGCAGTCATGCATGGAATCAAGCGTGGTTTGTTTTCTAACGAGGCTGGTGTGGGTTCTGCGCCAAATGCAGCGGCATCTGCAGGTGTTTCTCATCCAGTAAAACAGGGATTGGTACAGATGTTATCCGTTTATATTGACACTATTTTAATCTGTAGTGCAACTGGATTTATGTTGCTCTGCTCTGGAGTTCTTCCAGCAGAAGAGTTAAGAGGTATGCCTTATGTACAGGAAGCTATTGCGGGATCTCTTGGAGGATTCGGAAGTGTATTTATAACCATTGCATTGTTACTGTTTGCTTTTACTACATTGATCGGAAACTTTTATTATGCAGAAATGGGACTTCGTTACATTTACGATAAAACACCAGGAAAGATCGTGCTGTTCCTGTTTCGTATGGTAGCTGTTGTAATTGTATGCCTTGGTGCGTTGATGGATTTCAGTATTGTGTGGGATACAGCGGATGTACTGATGGGCTTGATGGCGTTGATCAACATTCCGGTAATCTTCTTGCTTTCTAAACCGGCGATCCACTGTTTAGAAGATTATTTGAAACAGAAAAAAGAAGGAAAAGATCCAGTGTTTAAAGCGAAAAATATTGGACTTCATACAAAAACAGATTTTTGGAATTAAAAAGTGGGCGTGCGTTCGTGTTGGAACGTACGCCTTTTGTGATTCTGTCACAGTTTAGGCGAAAAAGTTTGCTATAATAAAAGAAACAAAATCGGGATGGAGGAAAATCAGATGAAGGTTTTGATTGTAGGAGGAGTTGCGGGAGGTGCAACAGCCGCAGCAAGATTGAGAAGATTAGATGAACAGGCAGAAATTATTATTATTGAAAGAAGTGGATATATTTCTTATGCAAATTGTGGATTACCTTATTACATTGGAGGAGAAATCACAGATAAAGAAGAATTGACATTACAGACACCAGAGAGTTTCTATCATCGTTTTCGAATTGATGTGAGAGTGCAACAAGAGGTTGTGACCATCAATCCAGATAGTAAATGTGTGACAATCAAAAATTTACGAGACGGAGTGGAGTATGATGAGTCTTATGATAAGCTGATTCTCTCTCCTGGTGCAAAGCCAGTGTGGCCAGATCTTCCAGGTGTTGAGGATTGGAGAATCTTTACCCTTCGTACGGTGGAAGACACCTTCCGGATCCATGACCATGTAGAACAGCGGAATCCAAAATCAGTGGCCATCATCGGTGGTGGATTTATTGGATTGGAAATGGCAGAGAATCTGATTGGAAAAGGATTGGATGTTACGCTCATTCAGAGACCAAACCATGTGATGTCTCCGATCGATTCAGATATGGCATCTATCGTGCACAATTATTTACGAAAAAAACAGATCAAATTGGTGCTTGGAGCATCGGTAATCGGATTTGAGAAAGCAGAAGATCAATTGCAGGTACAGATTCAGGACCAAGCCTCTATTTCTGCAGATATGGTAATCATGGCCATTGGAGTGGCACCGGAAAGCACTCTTGCCAAAAAGGCAGGTTTGCAGTTGGGATTAAAAGATGCCATTGTCGTCAATGAACATATGCAGACAAGCAACCCTGACATTTACGCAGTCGGTGATGCGGTGGAAGTAAAACATTTTGTATCTGGAGAACGCGCATTGATCGCTTTGGCAGGTCCTGCAAACAAACAGGGCAGAATAGCCGCGGATCACATTTGTGGACTAAATAGTAGCTACAAAGGCTCTCAAGGTTCCTCCGTATTGAAAATGTTTGATCTTACGGTTGCTTCGACAGGTCTCAACGAACGTGCTGCAAAGGCGGCTGGTTTGGAATTTGACTCAGTAATTTTATCCCCAGCATCCCACGCAACCTATTATCCGGGTGCAGCAAGCATGACTATGAAAGTATTGTTCGAACAAGGATCGGGAAGAATTTTAGGTGCTCAGATTGTAGGATTTGGTGGCGTAGACAAACGAATTGATGTATTGGCTACTGCCATTCGAGCAAACATGACAGCTTTTGATCTGACAGAATTGGATCTGGCTTATGCACCACCATATTCTTCTGCAAAAGATCCGGTGAATATGGCAGGTTTTGTGATTGAAAACATTTTGACAGAAAAGGTGAAACAGATACAGTGGAAAGATCTGGAGCAGATGCCAGAAAATACCATTGTACTGGATGCAAGAACCATGTGGGAGTTTACCAATGGACATATAGAAAATGCTATCAATATTCCAATTGATGAAATGAGAAAAGTATTGGATGCTCAGGAAGTGATCTTACCAAAGGATCAGACATACTACGTATATTGCCAAAGTGGACTTCGAAGCTACCTGGCCTGTAGAATTTTGAAACAGTATGGATACGACTGTTATAATGTGGCTGGAGGATATGGATTCTATCAGCAGTCTAAGCTGGATCAGCCATTGGATGCAGAAGGGAAAAGGCCTTGTGGATTGAAATAAAAGAGAAGCTGGAACTTGTTCGGGAGTTCCAGCTATTTTTGTATTTTTTCTATTTTCTTTTTGTTTCTTTTGTTTTGCCTTCTCCGTTAAAATAATCTTTCGTCAGTTTTACAACGGTTCCAGAAAGGAGAAAGACTGCAATCAAGTTTGGAATGGCCATCAAGCCATTGAAAGTTTCGGAGATGCTCCATAAAAATCCAAGATCGACAGTAGCGCCAAGGATGGCTACAAGAGAGTACACAACCATAAATGGTTTGATGGATTTTTCGTGGAATAAAAATTCAATACAACGCGCTCCGTACAAGCCCCAACCGATAATAGTGGAAAATGCGAAGCAGCAAAGGGCAATGGCTGTGAAAATGGATACCCAGCTTCCGTAAGTGGAAGTAAAACCTAAAATTGTCAATTCTGCACCTGCATCCACTCCATATTGAATGGGAACGCCACTACAAAGAATCACAAGGGCAGTTAAGGTACAGATCACAATGGTATCTGTAAATACTTCAAAAATACCAAACAATCCTTGTTTCACCGGTTTCTTTGTATCGGCACAAGCATGTGCGATGGAACCGGTACCAAGACCAGCCTCATTGGAAAAAATGCCTCGAGCCACTCCTTTTTGCATACTTAAGAAAAAGCTTCCTACCACACCTCCAGTCACTGCTGCTGGATTAAAAGCACCGGAAATAATGGAGGCAAATACGGATGGAATCCGTTCGATGTTGAGGAAGACAACACCAAGTGCAAGGACGATATAGAAAAGTGCCATAAAAGGAACCAGTTTTTCTGTTACATGTCCAATTCGTTTGACACCACCTAACAAGATCAAAGCAACTAAAATAGCAATGATGATTCCAAGAATCAAATTGATGGTCTTTGTGGAAGAAGCATCAATGAGATTGTAGTTTAATAATGCAGAGTCGATGGCAGTGGTGATGGTGTTGACCTGGGTTGCATTTCCAGTACCAAATACAGTAAGGACACCGAAGGCAGAAAATGCATAGGCTAACCAATGCCAATGTTTTTTTAATCCGTTCTTAATATAATACATTGGACCGCCGACTAATTCGCCCTGCGCATTCCGTTCCCGAAAATGAACTGCCAATGTGACTTCAGAGAACTTGGTACACATTCCAAGAAATGCAGAAATCCACATCCAGAATACGGCCCCTGGACCGCCAATGGCGATGGCTCCTGCAATACCGGCAATATTTCCAGTTCCTACCGTTGCTGCCAAAGCAGTACAAACTGCTTGGAAGGGAGTCATAGATCCGTCGGAGGCTTCGCGTTTACGGAAAATACGACCAATGGTCGTTTTGATAGCATAAGGAAACTTGCGGACCTGTAAAAAGCGCGTCCGGAAGGTTAATAATAATCCAACACCAATGATACAAATCATGGCAGGAATTCCCCAAACAAAACTATTGACTGCACTGTTGATTGTTTTAATCGTCTCTAACATATAGGAATCCTTTCTAAACTGAGTGAAAATGTATTGTAAAATTGTAACATATCTCATTTAGAAAGTATAGTGCTTTAACGTGATAAACAGATAATTTGGTAAAATGTTACGACTCAATGAGAACATTGGAAGCTAGTAATTCCTTCAGAAGCTGGCTTGCTTCCTGCTGAATGATTTCAATAGGAAGGTTCTCGGCGTGGCTTTCGTTGATAAATCCAGCAAGTCCATAGCAGAGAAAACCGGCAATTTTTCGAGCACTGTATTTGAAATGCAAGGACTGCAATTCTTTGTTTTGCGTATAGGTCTCAATGGTTTTTAAAGCGTAGTTGTAAAACAAAAATGCCAGGTATGGATTTTTGTCCGGGCGTGTATGACAGAAAAAGTCATAATTGCTGTAATATAATTTTAAAATTGCGTTAAGTACGTTGCAGTAGCTCTGCACATAATCATGGGTAGGGTTGTTCTCATTCTGCATTTTTCGATAAATCTCAGAACCAATTTCAATCATGTCCAAGAAAATATCATCGATCAGCGCATATTTATCGTTGTAGTGAGTATAAAAGGTAATGCGACTGATGTCTGCCTTTTTACATAACTCTGTAATAGTGATCTCTTCGAAAGGCATTGTGGCCATCATAGAGATTAAAGTGGATTTCAAATTTTTCTTTGTTTTTTTGATTCTTTTATCAACCATTTTTTAAACCTCTTTTATACAATTATCAAAATATGTATAAATAACTAACAAAATATAAATATTGTTCATTGTTATTTAAATTAGCAATTGCTATAATCTTAACACATGTTAAAATAACGGTCAATGTGTCAGGTTTTTGGAGAAGGAGAGGTCTCTTAGAAATCGAATGATACAAAGGGACCAAACGAGCAGGTTGAGTGGGGATATAAAATACAGAGTGGAAAGGAGTCATTATGCAGAATATTGCAATTATGACAGACAGTAACTGTGGATTTCTTCCAGAAGACGGAGAAAAAATGGGAATTTCCATTGTTCCCATGCCGCTGATCATTGATGGAACAACGTATTTTGAAGGGGTAGACATTACGTCAGAAGAGTTTTATCGTTTGCAGGGAAATGGTGCAGAGATCACATCTTCTCTTCCATCGCCAGGAAGCGTTATGGATATGTGGGATGAGTTGTTAAAGACACACGATGAAGTGGTGTATATTCCAATGTCCAGTGGATTGAGCAATTCATGTAACAGTGCATTGATGCTTGCAGAGGATTATGATGGGCGTGTTCACGTAGTTGACAATCATCGAATTTCTGTGACACAGATGCAGTCCGTACTGGATGCAGTTGAGATGGCAAACAGCGGGATGTCTGGGAAAGAAATCAAAGAGCGCTTGGAAAAAGAATCTTTGGATGCAAGTATTTACATTGCAGTGGATACATTAGAATATTTGAAAAAAGGTGGACGTGTAACACCTGCCGGTGCAGCCATTGGAAGTGTGTTGAACATCAAGCCGGTATTGGAAATTGATGGAGATAAGTTGGATGCTTACGCAAAAGTGCGTGGAATGAAGGGCGCCTTCCGTACGATGATCAAAGCCTTGAAAAAGGATTTAGACGGAAAGTTGAAGACCTTACACGACAACGGCGAATTGGTGTTGGGCATCGCATATACATTGATGCCAGAGGAAGAGCTTGCTCAGTGGAAAGCTGCTTTGGAAAAAGCATTTCCAGGGGAAGAAATCTTGCCAGGGACATTGAACTTGAGCATTGGATGCCATGTTGGTCCAGGGGCAATTGGAGTTGGCGCAGTGCGTAGAATAAAAAAATCATAAACTCGACGTTTTCTAGAGAGTTTGAGAGGGCAAAAAAACAGGTTGTGAAGATGAGAGCTCACAACCTGTTTTTATATGAAATGCTATTTTTTTAATCTTTTTTTCGTGCATTGCGCTTCGAATGAAGATTCCCAAACGTTACCTTGACAGTTAACTCAATCCAGGCACCCTTACAACACCCGGAAGGTTCTGCTTAGTGCTGCTTCGTTCCCGACCTGACACGGTTCACAGATTTCCGTCGCGTAAGACCCAAATTTTCAACGCCACTTATCAAGGGCAGCTTTGCAAATCATCACCCTCTGCGCAATATCACCCCTGCTATAGCGGATTGCAGGTACAAGGCACCGCTAGCGCCCCGGCTGCACGGAATATTATTTTACAAGGTTTTTTGGAAAATGTCAACGAAATTGGACAAGATCACGGGGATTTACAACATTTTTTCCTCATGGTACAATGTCCACAGTGTAAAAAATAGAAATACGAGGAAACAAGTATGAATCTTTTATTGACGGCAGTAAATGCAAAATATATTCATTCCAATTTGGCGGTATATAGTTTGAAGGCTTATGCAGAAACTTACGGTTCTTGTTATGTGGATTTGGCAGAATATACGATCAATCAGCCATTGGATCAGATTTTGATGGATTTATATCGAAGAAAACCAGATGTATTGGGATTTTCCTGTTATTTGTGGAATATTTCTTATGTAGAGCAATTGGTCTGCGAACTTCATAAAGTGTTGCCGGAAACAGAAATCTGGTTGGGAGGTCCGGAAGTGTCCTGGAATGCAGAGGCTGTCTTGGAACGTTTGCCACAGGTTCGCGGTGTTATGCGAGGAGAAGGAGAAGAAACATTTCTGGAAGTGGTTCGTTATTACGAATTAAAAGAATCTTGCAAGAATCCCATGGAATTTGAAGTGGAGACACAGGAAGAAAAAGGCCTGACCGACATTTTGGGAATCACATATCGAGTGGGAAGTGAGGTTTTTGCAAATGGAGATCGGCCAGTGATGAAAACCTTGGATTCTATTCCATTTGTGTATCACCACATTGAGGACTTTGCACATAAAATCATTTACTATGAATCAAGTAGAGGATGTCCATTTTCTTGTAGTTACTGCCTTTCTTCTATAGATAAGTGTTTGAGATTCCGGAGCCTGGACCTGGTGAAGAAAGAATTGCAGTTCTTTATTGACCATAAGGTGCCACAGGTAAAATTTGTGGATCGTACCTTTAACTGTAAACACGATCATGCAATGGCCATTTGGCAGTATTTGGTGGAACATGATCAGGGAATAACAAATTTTCATTTTGAGGTGGCAGCAGATTTGCTTCGAGAAGAGGAAATCCAGTTGATCCAATCCATGCGTCCAGGATTGATCCAGCTGGAAATCGGGGTGCAGTCTACTAACGAACAGACCATTCGAGAAATTCGAAGAACGATGAAATTTGAAGAAGTGACCCAGGTAGTGGATGCCATTCATAAAAATGGAAATATTCATCAACATTTGGATCTCATTGCTGGGCTTCCTTATGAAGATTATGGTTGCTTTCGGCATTCTTTCAATGAAGTGTATGCACTTCGTCCAGAGCAGTTGCAATTGGGCTTTTTGAAAGTATTAAAAGGTTCTTATATGGAAGAAAAAGCAGAAGATTATGGGTTGGTGTATCAGAGTCGTCCACCATTTGAAGTTCTTTCAACAAAATGGCTGTCTTATGAAGATGTGATTGCATTAAAGGGAATTGAAGAGATGGTGGAGGTTCATTATAATTCCCGTCAGTTTGAGCATACGATGGAATTGTTGGAACAGGAATTTACCGATGCCTTTGCAATGTACGAGGAACTTCGCGATTATTATAAAAGAAAGGGACTTGGTTTGGTCAATCATACGCGAATCAGTCGATATGAAATCTTATTTGACTTTATATTAGAGCGCTTAGAGAAAACGGGAAGAGAAGAAGAGCGAGAAGCGTACAGAGAAAGTTTGACCTATGATTTGTACTTGCGAGAAAATGTAAAGAATCGTCCGGCATTTGCGGGGGAGCCGACGGTGGAGAAACAAGTTGCATCGGCTTTTTATAAGAAAGAAGAACAAAGTCGTAGTTATCTGAAAGGATATCAGGCTTTTGATAAACGACAGATGCAAAAGATGACCCACTTGGAACGGGTGGATGGGAAACTAATCCTCTTTGATTATCAAAACCGAAATCCGTTGACTCATCAGGCAACCACATACCAAGTGAATTTGTAAGAATAAAATGTTGGAATCGTACAAAGAGGAATGTACAGCGGAAAGAAGAAAAGAAACTTGCCAAACAAATCTAAAAAGTATAGAATGAAATTTAACTATTGAAATTTTTATGCTCTTAGGAAGGGGTATTTTAGAAACATGAACATGTATAATAAGAAATTTCGTAAAATTGTTTCAATTGTTGTGCTGGTCATCATCGTAGCAATGCTTTTAACAGCAGTTGTACCATATTTGATGGCTTAAAATGGATGTAGATCGAGGATAAAAGAAGATGGCAAATAAAAGAAAAAAACGTCGCAGAAGAAGAAAATCACGTGTAAATCGAAGTAGCTTACTGTTACTTGGGCTCGTGTTAATTGTTGCGTTTTTTCTCATTGGAGGAATTGAATTCTCTTTGAAAAAAGCCGTTGCAAAGCGTGATACAGGAGAGATTTTGCAAGGAATTTCCATTGGCAAGGTGGATGTCTCTGGATTAAGGAAAAAGGAAGCCATCGAAGCGGTTCAGGCAGAGGTGGAGCAATATATGAAACAAGCGGTTACTTTCCAGTTGGAAACCGGTGGTAATGTGGAAGCAACATTAGGAGAACTGGGATTGACACCAAAGGATTTAAAGGAAACCGTAAAGGCGGCAGAGCGCTATGGAAAAACAGGTAATGTTGTTTCTGCGTATAAGAGTATTCGAAAGTCAGAGAAAGGCAAGCTGGAGCACATAATTCCATTGGAATTAAGAGTGTCTTCTGATTTAGTCAAATCTGTACTGGATGCAAAAAGCCGACAGTTGCTTTCTTTGCCGGAAAATGCAGTGGTTACCCAGCAGGACGGGGTGGTGACTGTCATTCCAGAGAAAAAGGGAGAAGCACCAGATGCGAAGACTGCGGAGAAGAATTTGAATGAAATTCTCAATGGAGATTGGAATGGAAAAGGAGTTTCTTTACCAGTGGCTGTGAAGAAAACGAATCCAGAGGTTACAGAGAAGAAATTGGCGAACGTAACTGACTTGCTTGGAAGTTATACTACATACTATGGTGCAGATGGAAGTGGCAGATGTATGAATGTCGAATCAGGAGCTAACCACATCAATGGAACCTTTTTGGAACCAGGAGAAGAAGTCTCTGCCAATGCGCTGATGGAGCCTTATACTGTTGAAAATGGATATGCTGAGGCAGCTTCATTTGAAAAAAATAAGGTTGTGTCTTCTATGGGAGGAGGAATCTGTCAGGTATCCACAACATTATATAATGCGTTGCTGTACGCAGAATTAGAAATTGTGGAACGATATCCTCACTCTATGACAGTCAGTTATGTAGATGTATCTAAGGATGCGGCTATTGCAGATAATTTACTGGATCTTGTATTTAAAAACAATCAGAAAGATCCAATTTATATTGAAGCAACTCTTTGGGAAGGAAATCTGACCTTTAACATTTATGGAAAGGAAACAAGAAGTCCAGAGAGAACCATTGAGTTTATCAGTGAGACAACCGATACAAAAGAAACAACAGAAAAGGAATTTTCTCCAGTGGATCAGGAAATCGGATACATGGAATTGACAGCAGCGCCAAGACCACAGATTTCCGCACAACTTTGGAAGGTTGTTTCTGAAGGTGGCGTAGAAGTCAGTCGTGATGTAATCAATTATAGTACGTATATTGCAGCACCATCTTTCTATGATGTAGGAACCCAATGCGAGGATCCTGGATTGACAGAAAAAATGAATGCTGCCATCCAGTCCCAGGATGAAAAATCCATTCAGGCAGTCATCGATGAATACAATCAGCGCAAGAATGGAACTGTGGCAGATCAGGGACAACAATCAGCTCAATAAAGGAAACCAAGAGAGGAAAGGGGAACAGATGCGTCCAGGAAATCTTTCACAGACTGTCTGGAGACGGTCCGTAAGCAATCAATTAAAAGAAGAATCTGACAAGGCTCTCATTTCATTTTCGCCATGTGAGGCGTGTAGTGGAATCCAGGGTGAGGATCAAGAATTGGTGATGGCGGAGGCTACCTTGTGCGATGCTTCCGAACAAGTTGCCGTATATGCTATTATGAAAGCCGTGCAAGATCTTGTGACCAGGGGAGCAGAGGTACAGGATGTATGTGTCACTTACACATTTCCTACATCAGTAAAAGAAAGTGTAGTCATTCGTATGATGGATGCTGTACAGAAGTTTTGCAAAGAGCAGAAGCTGACTTTGTCGGGAGTAAAAGCACAGGTACAACCGGGTGTGATCTTACATGTTGCTCACGTGGTGGCTACGGGAAAGGTGCTCCATAGAACATTATTGGAAGGATTATCTGCAACACCGGGGCAGGAAGTAATCTTATGTGGTTCCCTTGCTTTAGAGGGCATGGAACGAATCGTAGACACCAGCGAAAAAGAACTGGGACAACGATTTATCCCTACTTTTTTGTATCAGATGAAGGCGTTGAAGGAAGAGCTGTATCAGCCAGAGACCATTCGAGGTGCCTGGGCGTATGTAACTGCGATGCGACAGATTGGCAGCGGTGGAATCTTTGGTCAGCTTTGGTCTCTTGCAGACGAAGCAAAAGTGGGATTCTCCCTGGAATTGTCTCAGATGACACTTTGTCAAGAGACCATTGAAGTGTGTGAATTCTATCGATTGAATCCTTATCAGATGACATCTACAGGAGCCATTTTAATGATCACAGATCGAGGAGAAGAATTGCTGCAGTATTTACATGCTACAGGATGCCGTGCCACTAGGTTGGGCCTTCTAGAGGAAGGAAATACAAAGATCGTCTGCAATGGTACAGAAATAAGATATGTGGACCGTCCTGCTCCAGATGAGTTGAGCTTGTGGCAGGAAGAACGCTTGGAAAAGTGAGAGGAAAGAACAATGGGAACAAGAGAAGAATTGAGAATTGAAATCTTAAAATATTTGGAAAAGCACAGTCGCGTGAATTTGGGAGAGTTGGCTGTTTTGCTTGGAGTTGAAGAAGCGACAGTGGCAAATGAAATCGCAGAGATGGAAAAAGAAAAAGTAATCTGTGGATATCATACATTGATCGACTGGGAAAAAACAAATGAAGACAAAGTAGTGGCTTTGATCGAAGTGCGTGTTACCCCACAGAGAGGGCAGGGGTTTGATCGTATTGCGGAACGTATTTACAACTATCCAGAGGTAAAAGCCGTGTATTTAATTTCTGGAAGCTATGATTTGTTGGTGACGTTGGAAGAGAAAACATTGAAAGAAGTTTCTCAGTTTGTTTCTTCCAAGCTGTCGACCATTGATTCTGTATTGAGCACGGCAACGCATTTTGTATTGAAAAAGTATAAAGATCACGGAACCATCATGGTACCGAAGAAAGATTCAGAAAGGATGCTGGTGACACCATAATGAGAAGTCCATTATCGAAAAAGATACAGCAAGTACAGCCTTCTGGAATTCGAAAATTTTTTGATGTAGCAGCAGAAATGGATGATGTGATCTCACTTGGTGTAGGTGAACCAGATTTTGATACACCTTGGAGAATTCGTGAAGAAGGTATCTTCTCGCTGGAAAAAAGCCGGACGTTTTATACATCCAATGCCGGACTGATGGAATTGCGAGTAGAGATTTGCAAATATTTAGAAAGAAAGATCCATGTGACCTATGATCCAAAAACAGAAACTATGGTAACGGTAGGAGGAAGCGAAGCTATTGATGTGGCTCTTCGTTGTATGTTAGATCAGGGCGATGAAGTCCTGATCCCTCAACCTTCTTATGTATCCTATCTTCCATGTACCATTATGGCAGATGGAGTTCCTGTGATTGTAGACTTAAAACATGAAAATGAATTTAAATTAACAGTAGAAGATCTAGAGGATCTGGTAACGGAGAAAACAAAAGTACTTGTGCTTCCGTTCCCAAACAATCCAACTGGATCAATTATGACAAAAGAAGATTTGGAGCCAATTGCTGCATTTGTGGAGAAACATGATTTATACGTGATTTCAGACGAGATTTATTCTGAATTGAGTTATCAGGGAGAACATGTTTCCATTGCAAGTTTGCCGGGGATGCGAGAGCGTACCATTGTGATCAATGGATTTTCCAAGGGATTTGCAATGACAGGTTGGCGCTTGGGATATTGCTGTGGTCCGCATGTGATCATGGAGCAGATGATCAAGCTTCACCAATTTGCCATTATGTGTGCTCCAACGACCAGCCAGTATGCAGCTGTGGAAGGACTGCGCAACTGTGAAGATGAAGTCGAGGAAATGCGAAAAGCCTATAATCAGCGTAGACGATTTTTGATGCATGAGTTTGCGAGAATGGGATTGGAATGCTTCGAGCCATTTGGCGCATTTTATGTGTTTCCAAGTATTAAAGAATTCGGGATGACTTCCGAAGAATTTGCAGAAAGACTTTTGATGGAAGAGAAGGTTGCCGTTGTTCCAGGAACTGCATTTGGAGAGAGTGGAGAAGGATTTTTGAGAATTTCCTACGCATACTCTTTGGAAGATTTGAAAAAAGCACTTGGAAGACTTGGACACTTTATACAGCGCTTACGTAATGAATGATAATAGGTGCTATTTGATATCCGTATGGAAATACTAGAACTTGTTAAAATTATAACTGGTAATTCGGTGAGAGATGTGCTAAAATCAATACTATCTTAATAATGTTAAGAGAGTAGAGAGTATGAGGTCAGGTTCGGGTTGAACCTGGCCTTTTGTGCTCATTTACAGGGAAAATGTCTAGATAAGCCCTATTTTTGGGAAGAAGGATGGAAAAAACAAAGGAGGATATGAGGATGCTTAACATTGTTTTGCTTGAACCAGAGATTCCGGCAAACACAGGGAATATTGGTAGAACATGTGTAGCGGCAAATACACGCTTACATTTGATTGAGCCCCTGGGATTTCGTTTGGATGAGAAGTCTTTGAAACGAGCAGGTATGGATTATTGGAAGGACCTAGATGTGATAACTTACATCAATTTCGAGGACTTCTTAGAGAAGAATCCAGATGCCAAGATTTACATGGCGACTACAAAGGCGCAAAAACGATATACAGATGTGGAGTTTGAGCCAGATTGTTATATCATGTTTGGAAAGGAAAGTGCAGGTATTCCAGAAGAATTACTTTTGGAAAATAGAGAAAACTGTATTCGTATTCCAATGACAGGGGACATTCGTTCCTTGAATTTAGGCAATTCTGTTGCAATCGTGCTGTACGAAGCATTACGTCAGAATGATTTTGCGGGAATGAATTGCGAGGGAGAACTACACGATTTACATTGGTAAAAAGATAACAACATTGTTAAAAAGTGCACAATAGAAAAGCGTATCTTTACACAAATATTGTGGACTATTACCAAAAAATGTGTTATCCTAGTTTTGGGTGTGAAGAATTTATGGAAAATTCACGTATGTGAACGAAAAAAGATAAAAAGTTATCTCAGAAAGGTGGTGACAATCGATGGTAGAAGATACAATTCGTGCGATCAAAGAGAGTGAAGCAGAGGCGGAGCATTTATTGAAAGATACACAGAATCAGTGCCATGAGATTTTGGAGAAGGCTGCAAAGGATGCGGAGCAAATAAAAGCGGAGCAGATGAATCAGGCAAGGCAGAACGCCACAAAGGCACTGGATGCTGCAAAAGCAGAAGGCGAAGCGTCTATGGCAGAAGCAGAACAGGCTATTTTAAAGGATATTGAGAAATTGAAACAGACGGCATCACAAAAGGAAAAAGAAGCAGTCGATTTTGTGATTTCTGAATTGGTATAAGAGACTGCAACATCAGAAGTGAAAAATCTATAAAAGGAGGGATTTGATTATGGCTGTATTGCAGATGCAAAAGATTAGTATCTGCGCCCTGAAGAAAGACCGAAAGGCTATTCTGGAGAAGTTACAGTCGCTGGGTGTTCTGGAAATTCAATCTGAATTAGAAGATGATAGTTTTCAGAAGATGGACACTGTAGTTGGTCGCCAAAGCTTTGAAAAGGCGGCACACGTGGCAGAGCAGGGACTGGAAATCCTGGGACAATATGTTCCAGAGAAGACTTCCGTGTTTTCCAGTCTGGAAGGTAAAAAAGTTGTAAAAGAACAGCAGATGAAAGAATACATTTCCAGACAGAAAGAAATCATCGAAGTAGCAAGACGGCTGGAAGAGTGGAAAAAGAATATTGCTGAGAATCAGGCCAATATTCTAAAGGTTGAGAATCAGATCGAAGGTCTGATGCCTTGGATGCAGCTAGATGTTCCGATGAACTTTAGAGGAACAAGAAAAACAGCGTGTATCTTAGGAACGATGGCAGCAGGAACCACTGCAGAGAGTATTTATCAGTTAATCGCAGAATATGCGGAAGCAATCGAAGCAGTCGATGTGAACCTGATTGCATCTGATAAAGACGCTGTGTACTTGGCAGTCTTTTGTCTGAAGAAGGATGCAGAAGCTGTGGAAAATGCACTTCGTGCAGGTGGATTTGCAAGACCATCCAACATTGTAAAGACAACACCGAAGGAAGCGGCAGAAAAACTGGAACAGGAAAAAGAGCGTCTGAGAGAAGAGATCGTAGAGATTACAGAGAAGATCAAAGAGAAAGTGGAATATAGAGAACCTTTCAAGATTATTTCTGACTACTATCGGATGCGTGCTGACAAGTATGCGGTACTGGGAACACTTCCTCAGTCGCACAATACATTCTTTGTTGGTGGATATATTCCAGAAAAGAGTCTTCCACTTCTCCAAAAGGAAATCGGCGACAAGTATTCTTGTGTGATCGATCTAGAGGAAATTAAAGAAGAGGAAGAGCCACCAGTATTGTTAAGTAACAATACATTTTCTGAAAGTGTAGAAGGTGTTTTGGAGTCCTATGGACTTCCTCACAAGGGCGAGATTGATCCAACAATGATTATGTCTTTGTTTTACGTATTCTTCTTTGGTATGATGCTTTCAGATGCAGCATATGGAGCAATCATGTTTATTGGATGTTTCATTGTATTGAAGAAGTTCCCACGCATGAGCGAAGGATTGCACAAATCTTTGAAAATGTTTATGTACTGTGGTATTTCTACATTTGTCTGGGGTGTCCTATTTGGAGGATATTTCGGAAATGCGGTGGATATTATTTCGCAGACATTCTTTGGAAAAACAGTAACAATTCCAGCACTTTGGTTTGTACCACTGGATAATCCAATGAAGCTTCTTGTGTACTCTATGGCATTTGGTGTGATTCATTTGTTTGTTGGACATGGATTGAAAGGCTACATGGAATTAAAAGAAGGAAGAAAGATGGATTTCTTCTGTGACGTTGTATTGTGGTATTTCTTCTTGATCGGTTTGATTTTGATGCTTCTTCCAACAGATATTTTTGCATCAATCGCTCAGACACAGATTGTCTTCCCACCAGTTGTAAATACACTTGCAAAAGTGTTGACCATTGTTGGTGGTGTGGGAATCTTATTGATGTCTGGAAGAGATAAGAAGAATCCAGCACTTCGATTGGCATTGGGTGCATATGATATTTATAACATTACAGGTTGGCTTTCAGATGTATTGTCTTACTCACGATTGCTGGCGTTGGGGTTGGCGACAGGAGTTATCGCATCTGTCATTAACCAGATGGCAAGTATGTTTGGCGGTGGCATCTTAGGCGCCATTGGATTTACTGTTGTATTCCTTCTCGGACATACGATCAACCTTGCAATCAACTTGCTTGGTGCTTATGTGCACACAAACAGACTTCAGTTTGTAGAATTCTTTGGTAAGTTCTACGAAGGTGGCGGAAAGCCATTTGAGCCATTTAAGGCTGATACAAAATATGTTACAGTTCAAGAATATGAAAATCAGAACTAGTGATTTCAATTAAGGAGGAAAATAGAATGAGCATTTTAGAAAATTTAGGTCTTGTTTTCGCATTATTAGGAGCAGCATTGGCTGTTATTTTAGCAGGTATGGGATCTGCTTATGGTGTAGGTGTTGCAGGTCAGGCTGCAGCTGGAGTAGTAACTGAGAAGCCAGAACAGTTTGCAAAAGTATTGATCATGCAGTTGCTTCCAGGTACACAGGGTATTTACGGACTTTTGGTTGCATTTATCACACTTTCTAAAGTGGGTCTTCTTGGTGGAAACCCAGCACAGATCGATCTTCCAACAGGACTTTTGATCTTCGTAGCTTGTCTTCCAATCGCAATCGTTGGTTTGATCTCTGCAAAACATCAGGGAAAAACAGCAGTTGCATCTATCGGTATCGTAGCAAAGAAACCAGAGCAGTTTGGTAAAGCAATGCTTTTCCCAGCAATGGTTGAGACATACGCAATTTTGGCACTTTTGATCTCTATTTTGGCAGTAAACGCAATCCAGATCTAATCATTGGAATGTAGTGTAATAGAGAAAGTAAAGGAGTGCAGAAAAATGACTGGATTAGAAAAAATGAAAAGCCAGATTCTGGAAGAAGCAAAAGCGGTTGCAGATCAGCAGATCAGTGAAGCAAATGCTCAGGCAGAACAGATTCTGGAAGAAGCGAAAGCGGATGCAGTAAGATCTGTCGAGAGCATCTCCCGAAAATCAGCGAATGAAGTAGCAAACTACAAAGAACGTGTCGCTTCTTCAATCGATCTTCAGAAGAGAAATAAAGTCCTTCAGGCAAAACAGGATATAATCCGAAGCATTTTGGATAAAGCGTTAGAAACTTTAGAGTCTATGGATACAGAAGAGTACTTTGAAGTTGTTCTGAAATTAATTGAAAAATATGCATTGCCTCAGGAAGGAAAAATCTGTTTCGGAAAAGCGGATTTGGATCGAATGCCAGAAGCCTTCCGTCAGCGTGTAGAGAAAGCTGCAACTGCAAAAGGTGGAACGCTTACAATTTCTGAGGAAAGCAGAGCGATTAAAAACGGATTTGTTCTTGTTTATGGTGGAATTGAAGAAAACTGTACGCTGGGAGCAATATTTGATGCAAAGAAAGATGAGTTATCTGATAAGATTCATCGATTGATATTTGCGTAAGGTATAGAAGGAAACTTTATAAGCAGGAGGAATAGCATGAGTGAACAATATACTTACGCGGTTGCGCGCATACGTGCTCTGGAAGTGTCACTGTTTTCTGACAGTGTGATCGAACAGCTTATGGCTTGCCCGACATATGAACAGTGTTTACAGTTCCTGACAGAAAAAGGCTGGGGAGATTCCCAGGAGAGTCTGGACGGAGAAACAATGTTAAAACGAGAAGAGGAAAAGACATGGGAAATCCTCAACAGCATGTCCATTCCTATGGATGTGTTTGATGTATTATTTTACCCAAAACTCTTCCACAATCTGAAGGCTGCTATCAAGCAGATTTGCACAGAGAAAGATGCTCCAAATGTATTTTATGAGGATGCCGGAATTTCTGGTGAGGAAATGATGGACATCGTTCGAAATAAGGATTTTGGAAAGCTTCCGGAAAATATGCAGGAAGCAGCACGTGAAGCATATGATACATTGCTTCACACAAGAGATGGTCAGTTGTGTGATGTCATTATAGATCAGGCTACATTGAAAGCAATCTATGAGGCAGGACAAGAAGCAAAAGAAGAGATTATCAAAAATTATGCAGAGTCCACAGTAGCAATTGCAAACATTAAAATTGCTGTCCGTGCACAGAAGACTGGAAAGTCCTTGGAATTTATGAAACGTTCCATGGCGGAATGTAAGGATATCAATGTGGAGCTGCTTTCCAAAGCGGCATTGGCTGGTATGGATGCCATTTGCGAATATCTTGCAGGTACATCCTACGCAGGCGGTGCAGATGCATTGAAAGAGTCCCCATCCGCATTTGAGCGCTGGTGTGACAACCGTATGATTGAAACAATCAAACCGCAGAAATACAATTCATTTTCTGTAGGACCTCTCGTGGCATACGAGCTTGCCAGAGAGAACGAGATCAAAACAGTTCGAATTATTTTAACTGGAAAGCAGAACGGCTTTTCAGACGAAGCAATTCGGGAAAGGGTAAGGGAGATGTATGTATAAGATTGCAGTGATTGGCGATTATGACAGCATTTACGGATTCGCAACACTGGGCCTTAGCATCTGTCCAGTAAAAACCCGTGAAGAAGCTGCGGATAAGTTAAAACAATTGGCAACAGGAAAATATGGAATTATCTATATTACAGAAGCTGTTGCGGCGCAGATAGAAGATGAGATTGCAAAATATCAGGAGCAGACATTGCCAGCAATCATCCAGATACCTGGAGTAAGTGGCAATACTGGTGCCGGTGTAGCCGGTGTAAAACAGACAGTGGAACAAGCTGTTGGAGCAGATATTTTATTCTCAGAAAATGAGTAAAAAGGTTTTAGTGATCTGATGATCAGAAAACAAAAAACCTTACCAAGTTTTTAGTAGGAGGTAATTCGTCAAAATGAGTACAGGCGTAATTAAAAAAGTCGCAGGACCACTTGTTATTGCAACGGGAATGCGCGACGCGAATATGTTTGACGTGGTTCGTGTTAGTAACCAGAGATTGATCGGTGAAATCATTGAGATGCACGGAGATGAGGCTTCCATTCAGGTATATGAGGAAACATCAGGACTTGGACCAGGAGAACCTGTAGAGTCTATGGGTGTACCTCTTTCCGTTGAATTGGGACCTGGTCTTATTACAAGTATTTATGATGGTATTCAGAGACCATTGGATGATATCATGAAAATTTCAGGAAACAACCTGAAACGTGGAGTTGAAGTTCCATCTTTGAAACGTGATCTGAAATGGGAGTTCGTTCCAGTAGCAAAAGTTGGAGATGAAGTAGAAACTGGAGATGTACTTGGTACTGTTCAGGAAACAATCGTTGTTCAGCAGAAAATCATGGTTCCTTACGGAATCAAAGGAACTGTAAAAGAGATTAAAGCTGGTGAATTTACAGTAGAAGAAGTCGTTGCTGTAATTGAAACAGAGAACGGTGACAAAGAGTTGACTATGATGCAGAAATGGCCAGTACGTCGTGGTCGTCCATATCAGAAAAAACTTCCACCAGAGATGCCATTGGTAACAGGACAGCGTGTTATCGATATGTTCTTCCCAATTGCCAAAGGTGGTGTAGCTGCAGTACCAGGACCTTTCGGAAGTGGTAAAACAGTAATCCAGCATCAGTTGGCAAAATGGGCTGAGGCAGACATCGTTGTTTACATTGGATGTGGAGAACGTGGAAATGAAATGACAGACGTATTGAACGAGTTCCCAGAATTGAAAGACCCTAAGACAGGACAGTCTTTGATGCAAAGAACAGTTTTGATCGCCAATACATCTGATATGCCAGTAGCAGCTCGTGAGGCTTCTATTTACACAGGTATTACAATTGCAGAGTATTTCCGTGATATGGGATTCTCTGTAGCGTTGATGGCTGACTCTACTTCTCGTTGGGCAGAGGCTCTTCGTGAGATGTCAGGACGTTTGGAAGAGATGCCAGGTGAAGAAGGATACCCAGCATACTTGGGAAGCCGTTTAGCACAGTTCTATGAAAGAGCTGGTCATGTAATTTCTCTTGGAAAAGATGCTCGTGAGGGTGCACTTTCTGTAATCGGTGCTGTATCTCCTCCGGGTGGTGATATTTCCGAGCCGGTATCACAGGCAACACTTCGTATTGTAAAAGTATTCTGGGGATTGGATTCAGCACTTGCTTACAAGAGACACTTCCCAGCAATCAACTGGTTGAACAGTTACTCTCTGTATCTGGATGATATGGAAAAATGGTTTAATTCTGAAGTTGCAGAAGACTGGATGGCAGGACGTCAGAAAATGATGTCACTTCTTCAAGAAGAAGCAGAATTGGAAGAAATCGTTAAGATGGTAGGTATGGATGCATTGTCTGCAGGAGACCGTTTGAAGATGGAAGCAGCACGTTCTATTCGTGAAGACTTCTTACATCAGAACTCTTTCCATGAGATTGATACTTATACATCTTTAAAGAAACAGCACATGATGATGACGCTTGTAACATCTTACTACGAGAAAGCAGTAGATGCATTGAAACAGGGAGCACCATTGAATAAATTGATCAATTTGCCAGTACGCGAGCAGATTGGACGATTCAAATACACAGAAGAGGCAAATCTTGATGTGGAATTCGATAAAGTAACAGAAGAACTTCACAACGAGATTGCAAACACAATTGGAAAGGAGGAATTCTAAATGCCAAAAGAGTATAGAACCATACAGGAAGTTGCCGGCCCTCTGATGCTGGTACAAGGCGTGGAGAATGTCTCCTATGATGAACTGGGAGAAATTGAACTTGCAAACGGCGAAATCCGTCGTTGTAAAGTATTGGAAGTAAACGGAACAGATGCCATGGTGCAGTTGTTTGAAAGTTCTACAGGTATCAATCTTTCAAACAGTAAGGTAAGATTCCTTGGACGAAGCATGGAGCTTGGAGTATCTGAAGATATGTTGGGACGTGTCTTTGATGGTCTTGGAAGACCAATTGATGATGGCCCAGAAATTCTTCCAGATGCACGTATGGACATCAACGGACTTCCTATGAACCCAGCAGCAAGAAGTTATCCAGAAGAGTTTATCCAGACAGGTGTATCTGCCATCGATGGTTTGAACACATTGGTTCGTGGACAGAAACTTCCGATCTTCTCTGCATCTGGTCTTCCACATGCACAGCTTGCAGCACAGATTGCTAGACAGGCAAAAGTTCGTGGAAAAGACGACAAGTTCGCCGTTGTATTTGCAGCAATGGGTATTACATTCGAGGAGTCTAACTTCTTCGTAGAAAGCTTTAAAGAAACAGGTGCAATTGACCGTACTGTCTTGTTTGTAAACTTGGCAAATGACCCTGCTATCGAGCGTATTGCTACACCACGTATGGCATTGACAGCAGCAGAGTACCTTGCATTTGAAAAAGACATGCACGTTTTGGTTATCTTAACAGATATTACAAACTACGCAGATGCACTTCGTGAAGTATCTGCTGCACGTAAAGAGGTACCTGGACGTCGTGGATATCCAGGATACATGTACACTGACCTTGCTTCTTTGTATGAAAGAGCGGGACGTCAGAACGGAAAGAAAGGTAGTATTACAATGATTCCAATCCTGACCATGCCTGAGGATGATAAGACACATCCAATCCCAGACTTGACAGGATACATTACAGAGGGTCAGATTATTTTGAGCCGTGAGCTTTACAGAAAAGGTGTTACACCTCCAATCGATGTGTTGCCATCTCTTTCTCGTTTGAAAGATAAAGGTATCGGTGAAGGAAAAACACGTGCTGACCATGCAAACACAATGAACCAGTTGTTCTCCGCATACGCACGTGGTAAAGATGCGAAAGAGTTGATGGTAATCCTCGGTGAAGCAGCTTTAACAGATATCGACTTACAGTATGCGAAGTTTGCAGATGCCTTCGAGGCTGAGTATGTATCTCAGGGATACAATTCTGATCGAAGTATTGAGGAAACATTGGATATCGGCTGGAAGTTACTTTCTATGTTGCCTAGAACAGAGTTGAAACGTATTGATGATAAATTCTTGGATCAGTATTACGGAAAACAATAACAATTTGTAGGAAAGTAGGAGGTGACGTCGCTTGGCATCCACACAGGTAAATCCAACCCGTATGGAGCTGACACGTCTGAAAAAGAAAAGAATCACAGCCATCCGTGGACACAAATTGTTGAAGGATAAGCGTGATGAGTTGATGCGTCAGTATTTGGATCTCGTTCGTGAGAACATGGAGGTTCGATTGCGGGTAGAAAAAGGAATTCTTTCTGCAAACAAAAACTTTGTTATTGCCAAAGCAGGAATGTCAGAAGCAGCATTGAACACAGCATTGATGGCACCAAAACAGGAAATCAACTTAGTTCCTGGTGAGAAAAATGTTATGAGTGTTGATATTCCGACATTCGAGTACAAGACAAGAACAGCCGATGAGAATGATGTATATTCTTATGGTTTCGCATTTACTTCCAGTGACTTGGATGGTGCAGTAAAATCATTGGGGGATATTTTGCCAGATATGATTCGACTAGCAGAATGTGAAAAGGCTTGTCAGCTGATGGCAGCAGAAATTGAAAAGACAAGAAGACGTGTAAACGCATTGGAACACGTTATCATTCCGGAGACGGAAAAAAATATCAAGTATATTACAATGAAGTTGGATGAAAATGAGAGAAGTACTCAGATCCGTTTGATGAAGGTAAAAGACATGATGCTGGAAGAGGCACATGGCTACAACAAGAGAATGGAAGAATCCCCAGTGTAAAACAAAAGATGGGAAGTTACGTAAATGGTAGCTTCCCATCTTTTTTTGAAGACATTGAGAAAAACAGGGAACTGTGCTAAAATAGAGACAGATATATGAGTAAAAATTTAAGATTTGGAGATACCTATGAAAAAGAATAATCTTATTTTTATTGGAATGCCTGCTGTTGGAAAAAGTACAGTCGGAGTTGTGATCGCAAAGCGACTGGGAATGAAATTTATTGATACCGATCTGCTGATACAAGAACAGGAAGAAAAATTGTTGCGTGAGATTATCGCAGAGGTTGGTGATGAAGGTTTTTTAGCCATAGAGAACCAGGTAAACCGAGATGTTGAAGTGGAGAATGCAGTGATTTCTCCAGGCGGAAGTGTGGTATATTGCCAGGAAGCGATGGACCATTTTAAAGAAATCGGAACGGTGGTGTATTTATCTGCATCATATGGAACCATCAAACAACGTATCAAAAATCCACAGAAGCGCGGCGTCGTTCTGAAAAAAGGACAGACATTAGAGGATCTTTACAATGAACGAGTGAAATTGTTCGAAAAATATGCAGATATTACCGTTTCAGAAGATGGTTGTACTTTGGAAGACACGATAGAAGACGTGTTAGAAGCTGTGGAAAAATGTGAATAATTCACAATCTTTTGTAACTACTCGTAAAAAACATTTTACAAAAATGTAATTTGTGTTATAATATTTTAGCGTTTTATAAATTGGATTCGTATAACTTGAAATAGAAAATCTGATATATACATTTTAGATAGATAAAACTTTTAGGAACCAGGATAACAATATCGAATAATAGAGGTGCAGTATGGAGCAGTATATTATTAAGGGTGGAACACCGTTGGTGGGAGAAGTTGAGATAGGTGGAGCTAAGAATGCGGCACTTGCAATTCTTGCAGCTGCGATTATGACAGATGAAACTGTTACAATTGAAAATCTGCCGGATGTAAACGATATCAATGTTATGTTAGAAGCAATTGCCGGAATTGGGGCAGTGGTTCAGCGTATTGATCGTCATACAGTAAAGATTAACGGTAGTACAATCGGTAATTTCAATATTGAATATGATTATATCAAGAAAATCAGAGCTTCTTACTATTTGTTAGGTGCTTTGCTTGGTAAATATAAAAGAGCAGAGGTTGCGCTTCCAGGTGGATGTAACATCGGAAGTCGTCCTATCGATCAGCATTTGAAAGGATTCCGTGCATTGGGTGCAGATGTGGACATTGAGCATGGAAAAATTGTTGCGGACGCAGAGCAGTTGAAAGGAAAACATATTTATTTCGACGTTGTTTCTGTTGGAGCAACGATTAATGTAATGATGGCTGCTGCAATGGCAGAAGGCCAGACAATTTTGGAAAATGTTGCAAAAGAACCTCACGTAGTAGACGTGGCCAACTTCTTGAACAGCATGGGTGCAAACATCCGTGGTGCAGGAACGGATGTGATCAAGATCCGTGGAGTGAAGACTTTGCATAAGACAGAGTATTCTATTATTCCAGATCAGATCGAGGCAGGAACATTTATGTTTGCAGCGGCTGCAACAAAAGGAGACGTTACAGTATTGAATGTCATTCCAAAGCATTTGGATGCCACCATTTCCAAATTGGTAGACATTGGCTGTGAAGTAGAAGAATTTGACGATGCAGTTCGTGTTGTTTCTAAAGGTCGTTTGAGAAGCACACAGGTTAAAACATTGCCATATCCTGGATATCCAACAGATATGCAGCCACAAATCGGTGTTGTTCTTGCACTTGCAAAAGGAACAAGTACAATTACAGAAAGTATTTTTGAAAATCGTTTCAAATATTTGGACGAGCTTGCAAGAATGGGAGCAAACATTAAAGTAGAAGGAAATTCAGCAACAATTGAAGGGGTGGAGAAGTTCTCCGGAGCACGTGTTAGCGCACCAGATCTTCGTGCAGGTGCAGCGCTTTGTATTGCAGGACTTGCCACAGATGGATTTACGATTGTTGATGATATTGTATATATTCAGAGAGGTTACGAGCGATTTGAAGAGAAGCTCAGAAGTTTGGGCGGAGCAATCGAAAAAGTAACTTGTGAAAAAGACATTCAGAAATTCAAGTTAAAAGTAGGATGATGAAATCATTCATTTTAAAATGTGTATAGTACAAGTCAGGCAGAATCAAAATTGGTTCTGCCTGCTTTTCTATCAGAATGAGAAAGTGTGGGGGATAGAATGGATGAGAGAGAACGTCAAAGAAGACGGGAAGCAATGCGAGAACAACGTCGAAAAAGGGTACGAAGACAGCGAAGAATTTTGCTGAGCATTTGTGGTCTGCTTCTTCTTGGATTGATCGGTAGCATTGGCTTCGGTGTAAAGGCTTTAGGTAATCGAAGAGAAGCAAAGAAAATCGGGAAAATCGCAGATCAGTCTTACGAGCATTTTTTGGAGCAAAATCATTTGCAAGAAGAGAAATCGAAGGCGGATTCTAAGAAGGTCAGCAAAGAAAAAAATAAGAAGAAAAAAGAGCAATTTGGGGTGTGGCTTACGGAACAGTATCCGGAGCAGGTAAAAAACAAGAGCCTTTCGAAAGTGCTAGAAGATGGCGAGTTGACTTCCGAAGAGTCCTATCAGGTGCTAGGCATGTCCATGCACGTGTTAAAGGATGCGTACGAAGGTCATCTGAGTGATGGGAAGGCAGCAAAAAAACAAAATATTTACACCACCGAAGCATTTCCATATGTGGAGGGGAAAAAAGAACCTGTTAAAGTGAGTATCGCTGGAGATCTTTGTTTGGAAGAAGATGGTTTTGTGTTGGATCATTATGATGAAGTAGGATCTTTGGAAAAATGTATTTCTCCAGAAGTTTTGAAAATCACCAATGACGCTGATATTTTCTATCTGAATCATGAGTACACCGTTGGAAATCGAGGAGAAGCTTTACCAGGAAAGTTGTACACCTTTCAGGCAGAGCCGGAGCGAATGAAGTTGTTGCAAGAAATGGGGACAGATCTGGTATCCTTAGCCAATAATCATGTGTACGACTACGGAGAAGTTGGATTGCTAGATACACTCCAATATTTGGATGAAGCAAAGATTCCTTATGTGGGAGGCGGACGCAACATTGAGGAAGCAAAACGCCCCATTTATTTTGTGGAAAATGGCTTGAAAATTGGATTTGTGGCGGCCAGTAATGCGGAGCTGACTTTATATACGCCAGCTGCTACCAAGGAAACACCTGGAATCATGGAGGCTTATGATACAACGGAGTATAACAAGGTAATCAAGGAAGCGTCTAGAAATTGTGACTATCTAATTGCCTATATACACTGGGGACCAGAGGATGTGAACCAGTATGCGGATTACCAGACAACACAGGGAAAAGAATTTTTAGACGCCGGAGCAGATATTGTAGTAGGTGGACATCCACATGTGTTGCAAGGGATGGAGTTCATAGAGGGAAAACCGGTAATCTACAGTATGGGTGACTTCTGGTTTAATCATGAGACAAAATACACAGGCCTTTTGAATTTGGAAATCTCCAATCAAGGTTTGGAAGAAATGTCTTTTACTCCATGTTTGCAGACTGGATTCACAACTCAGTATTTGGCAACAAAAGAAGAGCAGAGAGAAATGTTCGATTTCATGGAAAGACTTTCACCAAATGTTTCTATTGATGATGCAGGTGTGATTACAGAACTGAAGTGAAAATAATAATTTCATAAAATTTTGTAGAAAAACATTGACATTTCATGTACAACCATGTAAAGTGTGTGTGAAACAAAAATCAACTAAATAACTAATACTTTCTCTTATTCAGAGCAGTGGAGATACAAAGGATCTGGGAAGCTGCGGCAACCCCTTGTAAAAGGAAGGTGCCAACCTGAGCGATGAAGTCGAACAATAAGGGGATTGTTGAGAATAATACTAACAGTCCGCTATGACAGTGGGCTGTTTTCTTTTTGGCAGAGAATCGAAGTTTGCATTTTTTCTGTGAAAGGATCAAACAATCTTGAAAAGAGAAAGAACCGAGAGAAGAAAAGGAGAACAAAGATGGAAAAAATTTTATTTACATCAGAGTCAGTAACAGAAGGACATCCAGATAAAATGTGTGACCAGATTTCTGACGCAATTTTGGATGCATTGATGGAACAGGATCCAATGAGCCGTGTAGCTTGTGAGACATGTACAACAACAGGTCTTGTGATGGTTATGGGTGAGATCACAACAAACGCTTATGTAGATATTCAGAAAATCGTTCGTGATACAGTTCGTGAGATCGGTTACACAAGAGGAAAATATGGTTTCGATGCAGATACATGTGGCGTGATCACAGCAATCGATGAGCAATCTGCAGATATCGCTCTTGGAGTAGATAAGGCATTGGAAGCAAAAGAAAACAAGATGGCAGAAGAGGAATCAATCGATGCAATCGGTGCTGGGGATCAGGGGATGATGTTTGGATATGCCTCTGACGAAACAGAAGAGTATATGCCATATCCAATCGCAATGGCACACAAACTTGCATTGCAACTTACAAAAGTAAGAAAAGATGGAACGCTTCCTTATCTCCGCCCAGATGGTAAAACACAGGTAACAGTTGAGTATGATGAAGCTGGTGTACCAAAACGTTTGGAAGCTGTTGTACTTTCTACACAGCACGATCCAGATGTGACACAGGAGCAGATTCACGAAGACATCAAGAAATATGTATTCGATCCAATCCTCCCAGCAGATATGGTAGATGAGGAGACACAGTTCTTTATTAACCCAACAGGTCGTTTTGTAATCGGTGGACCTCACGGAGACAGTGGATTGACAGGACGTAAGATTATCGTTGATACATACGGTGGAATGGCTAGCCACGGTGGTGGAGCATTCTCTGGAAAAGACTGTACAAAGGTAGACCGTTCTGCAGCATATGCAGCACGTTATGCAGCAAAGAACCTTGTTGCAGCAGGACTTGCTAAGAAATGTGAAATTCAGCTTTCTTATGCGATCGGAGTTGCACATCCAACATCTATCCGTGTGAATACATATGGAACAGGTGTTGTATCTGATACAAAGATGGTAGAAATCCTTCGTGAGAACTTCGATTTCCGTCCAGCTGGAATCATCAAGATGTTGGATCTTCGTCGTCCAATTTACAAACAGACAGCAGCTTATGGTCACTTCGGAAGAACAGATGTATCTCTTCCATGGGAAAAACTGGACAAAGTAGAAGATTTGAAGAAATATCTTTAATTAAAATATTCTCTTAGAACATCTTCTAAGAGAGAGCTTATTTTCAAGTTAGTATATTAAAATTCAATTAAACAAATGGCGGACATCTTGCGATGTCCGCTTTGTTTATGGTACTGTTATTGGTAAAGAATGGGCGCAGGATTTTTCTGCGTAAGAAATGCGGCTGGAAGTACAAGGCAAGATGGAGGTGCAAAATGAAGCTTAGAACAAAGTTGATCATATCATTTCTCGTAGTGGTTACACTGACTGTTTTGTTAACAACTGTGGGAATGCGTTTTTTGGCACCGAAGGCCATGGGTGATGTTCAACAGATGTATATGGTGATTATATTTGTTACAGCGGCAATGTTGATCTACTGGATTTACAAAACCATATCTGTTCCAATTGAAAAGTTACAAAGAGCAGCAAGGAATATCAAAGAAGGAAATCTGGACTTTGAGATTCATGCAGAAGCAAACGATGAAATCGGGATGCTTTGCCAAGACTTTGAGGAGATGAGACTCCGATTGAAGGCCAATGCTGAAGAAAAGGTGGCCTTTGACCGAGAGAACAAAGAGCTGATCAGTAATATTTCCCATGATTTGAAGACACCGATCACAGCCATCAAAGGGTATGTGGAAGGAATCATGGATGGAGTTGCAGATACGCCAGAGAAGATGGAACGTTATATTAAGACGATTTATAACAAGGCTAATGAGATGGATTTGCTGATCAATGAATTGACCTTATATTCCAAGATTGACACCAATCGTATTCCATACAACTTTACGACCATTTCTGCAAAGGATTACTTTACAGATTGTGCTGAGGATTTGTCCATTGAATTGGATTCCAAAGGAGCGCAGTTTGTATATCACAATTGGATGGAAGAAGATTCCAAAGTGATTGTGGATCCGGAGCAGCTTCGAAGAGTCATCAACAATATTGTTTCAAACTCTGTCAAATATACGGATAAGGATCAAAGAGTGATTACTATGGACGTACGAGATGTGGGGGATTTTATCCAGGTTGAATTGGGAGACAATGGAAAAGGCATTTCTGCAAAAGATCTGCCAAATATATTTGATCGTTTTTATCGGACTGATGCATCCCGTAATTCTTCCAAAGGTGGAAGCGGTATTGGACTTTCCATTGTGAAGAAAATTGTGGAAGAGCATGGCGGTAAGATTTGGGCGACAAGCGAAGAAGGAAAAGGAACAACGATGTATTTTGTTGTTAGAAAATATCAGGAGGTACCAATGTCATGAGTAAAAGAATTTTAATCATTGAAGATGAGGAGAGTATTGCAGATTTAGAGAAAGATTATCTGGAATTGAGTAATTTTGAAGTAGAAGTTGCCAACGATGGAGAAGTAGGACTCAATATGGCTCTGGAAAGTGAATTTGATCTGATTATTTTGGATTTGATGCTTCCAGGCGTAGATGGATTTGAAATCTGTCGTCAGGTCAGAGATAAAAAGAATACACCGATCATTATGGTTTCTGCAAAGAAGGATGATATTGATAAGATTCGAGGCCTTGGACTTGGCGCAGACGATTATATGACAAAACCATTTAGTCCAAGCGAATTGGTTGCTCGTGTGAAAGCACATTTGGCAAGATATGAGCGTTTGATCGGAAGCGTTGTAGAGGAGAACGAGATTATTGAGATTCGCGGCTTGAAGATTGATACAACTGCAAGACGTGTCTGGGTTAACGGAGAGGAAAAATCATTTACCACTAAAGAGTTTGATCTTTTGACATTTTTGGCAGGACATCCAAATCATGTGTATACAAAGGAAGAATTGTTCCGTGAGATTTGGGATATGGAATCCATTGGTGATATTGCGACAGTTACCGTACATATTAAGAAGATTCGTGAGAAAATCGAATATGATACTTCACATCCACAGTATATTGAGACAATCTGGGGAGTCGGATATCGGTTTAAAGTCTGATGGCAATGGGAGCACATGGCGTGTCTCCCATTTTTCAATCAAAAGAAGATATAAAATAGAGAGAGTAGGCAGGGGTAAGTATGATCACAAGTACAAGCAATCAAAATGTAAAAGAAGTGGTACAACTTCGTAAGAAAAGTAAAGCAAGATCACAGGCAGGGGTATTTCTAGTAGAAGGAATCCGGATGATTCAGGAAGTACCGAAGGAGAAACTGATAAAGCTGTATGTGACGGAAGGTTTTTATAAAAAATACAAACAGGAATTGGATTTGCTACAGGATAAGGGAAATGCAGTGAAATCGGAGCTTGTTTCCGATACGGTGTTTGCATATATGTCTGACACAAAGACACCACAGGGGGTGTTGGGAATTGTGAAGCAGCCACAGTATCAAATGGAGGAGTTGTTTTCTGGAATTCCAAATGCTGATGGAACAAAGGCAAGTGCACCACATTTGATGGTATTGGACAATTTGCAGGACCCAGGAAATCTGGGAACTATTTTCCGAACAGCAGAGGCAGCAGGAGTGACAGGAATTGTGATGAGTAAGGATTGTGTAGACATTTACAATCCAAAGACCATTCGTTCTACAATGGGTGCTATTTATCGAATGCCATTCTTATATGTGGAAGATTTACAGGCAGAGATTGAAAAATTAAAAGTCCAGGGCATTCGTGTGTATGCGGCACATTTGGAAGGGAAGAACACATACGATCAGGAAAATTATAAACAGGGAACGGCATTTTTGATTGGAAATGAAGGAAATGGCCTGCGCCAGGAAATTGCAGAGTGTGCAGATACATGGATTCGTATTCCAATGGCAGGACAGGTAGAGTCTTTGAATGCAGCCATTGCGGCTTCTGTGCTGATGTTTGAAGTAAGCAGACAGAGAAGACGGTAATGATTGCTATGGCAGTCATGAAATTCCTGACTTGCATTTTAAAAGGCGGATTAGTATACTAAAATACATACAATTTTGAGTGTTATCAACCGGTATCCTTTTTGGAAAAAAGAGAAGGGGATCGGTGTCAGTTCAAGGAAGGGGCGGAAGTTGAGATGAATTTAAAGGGAAGAAGTTTTTTGAAAATAAAAGATTTTACAACAGAAGAAATTTATTATCTGTTGGATCTGGCGGCGGATTTGAAGGCACGTAAAAAAAATGGAGAGTTAGTAGATCATTACAAAGGAAAGAATGTTGCACTGATCTTTGAAAAAGATAGTACAAGAACAAGATGTTCTTTTGAAGTGGCGGCTCATGATATGGGAATGGGCACAACTTATCTTGGACCAATTGGCTCTCAGTTTGGAAAAAAAGAAAGTGTGGAAGATACAGCACGTGTGTTAAGCCGTATGTTTGACGGAATTGAGTATCGAGGATATGGGCAGGCACTGGTGGAAGAATTGGCAAAGTATTCTAGTGTTCCTGTTTGGAATGGATTGACCAATGAATTCCATCCAACACAGATGTTGGCTGATATGCTGACAATCCGTGAGAACTTTGGTGAATTAAAAGGCTTAAAGCTTGTTTATATGGGAGATGCCAGATATAATATGGGAAATTCTCTGATGGTAACTTGTGCAAAGTTGGGCATGCATTTTGTGGCATGTACGACAGAAAAATATTTCCCAAGTGAGGAATTGGTAAAAGAATGTGAGCAGTATGCGTCAGAGTCTGGAGGTTCCATTACTTTGACAGAAGATGTGAAGGCAGGAACAAAGGATGCCGATGTGATCTACACAGATGTATGGGTATCTATGGGAGAGCCAGATGAAGTGTGGGAAAGACGAATCAAAGAACTGAGTCCTTATAAGGTGACAAAAGAAGTAATGGAAAATGCAGGAGACAAAGCCATTTTCTTACATTGTCTTCCAGCGTTCCATGATTTGAAAACAAGAGTGGGAAAAGAAATCGGCGAGCGCTTTGGGATTACAGAGATGGAAGTGACAGATGAAGTGTTTGAGTCTCCTCAATCAAAAGTGTTTGACGAGGCAGAGAACCGTATGCATACAATCAAAGCAATCATGGTGGCAACTTTGGGCGATTTCCGAGAAAATGAGTAAGACGAGTGTTGTTACCATGGCTTGGAGGAACGATATTTGAAAGCGGATATCTTAAAATTATTACGAGAAAGTGAAGATTATATATCAGGACAGCAACTGTGTGAACAATTCGGTGTTTCTAGAACGGCTGTGTGGAAAGTAATCAATCAGTTAAAAGAAGAAGGTTACCAAGTAGAGGCTGTGCGCAATCGTGGATATCGAATTATAGATGATTCAGATGTGATCACAAAGGAAGAGTTGGAAAGCAGACTGCAGGACCAGACAAAATGGGCGGGACAGAAGCTGACTGTTTTTGAGGAAACAGATTCTACCAATGTGCAGGCCAAACAGTTGGGTGAACAAGGCGCTGAGCATGGTCTTCTTGTTGTTGCAGATCAGCAGAACGCAGGAAGAGGACGACGTGGAAGAAACTGGGAGTCTCCAAAAGGAAGTAGCATTTACATGTCTTTGTTGCTTCGGCCGGAGTTTGCACCAAATAAGGCACCAATGTTGACTTTGGTTATGGCGCATAGTGTGGGAAAGGCGTTGAAGCACTGTACTGGTTTGGATGTGAAAATCAAATGGCCCAATGATCTGATTTTAAATGGAAAGAAGATTGTGGGAATTTTAACTGAAATGAGCACGGAAATTGATTATATCAATTACGTAGTGATCGGTGTGGGAATCAATGTGAATGGAACCACCTTCCCAGAAGAATTGGCAGACAAGGCAACCTCCCTTTGTATAGAAGCTGGACATCCTGTTCAGAGGAGTTTCATTATAGCAGAGATCATGAAGCAGTTTGAAGCAGATTATGCACAGTTTTTAAAGACGGAGGATTTATCCTGGATGAAAACGTCCTACAATGAACGACTGGTAAATTTCGGCCAGGAGGTTGTGATCCATGAACCGTCTGGGGCCTATCAGGCAAGAGCGTTAGGAATCAACGACACAGGCGAGCTTCTTGTTCAAAAAGAAGATGGCTCCGAGGATGCAATTTATGCAGGTGAAGTATCTGTCAGAGGTGTCTATGGATATGTGTAAAATGACATGGCAAGTTGTTAGGAAACATAGAAATTAAGAGATAAAGATGCAGTAAGTGAGGATAGAAGATGAGTGAAGTGGTTTTATGTGCAGCAAATTCTTATGAGCAGAAATATTATTTGAATCCTGATTTTCAGGGACTGCCGGAAGGAATACGTCAAGAACTTCAAATTATGTGTGTATTGTATACAGAAGATGTGGGTGGTCTCTTTATGGTTGTTTACGATGAAGAGGGGCATTTGGAATTGAAGGTGGATCACGCAGAAGATGATTTTGCATTTGACGAAATCGGAAGTGTGTTAAAAATCAAAGAACTGCAACGAACAAAAGAAGAATTGTTTGAATCTTTAGAGTTGTATTATAAAGTATTTTATCTGGGGGAAACACCAGATGCAGAGTTGCAGGAAAAGGCTGCAAAAATAGAGGAGTAGGAAACATGTTATTAACGGTAGATGTAGGAAACACGAACATAACACTTGGAATTTTTCAGGAAGAAAAACTTCTTGGAACATTTCGTATGACAACAAAGCGTTCTAGAACATCCGATGAGTATGGATTTACCATTTGTGGAATTTTAGAGCATCGCAATATCAGTCCCAAGGCAGTGGATGCAGTAATCATTTCTTCTGTGGTACCAGATATTATGCATTCACTGACCAGTGGAATTATCAAATATTTGGAAGTTCGTCCAATCATTGTATCTGCAGGAATCAAAACAGGAATCCGTATTGTTACAGAAAATCCAAAGGAAATCGGAGCAGACCGAATTGTGGACGCAGTGGCTGCTTATGAATTGTATGGCGGTCCAGTGATTGTGATCGATTATGGAACTGCAACAACTTATGACCTTGTAGGACCAAAAGGAACCTTTGAGGCGGGAATCACAGCTCCAGGTATTGAGACTGCAGCACGTTCCCTCTGGGGTGGAGCAGCCATGCTTCCAGCTATCGAAATCCGCAAACCAAAGTCCATCCTTGCAAAGGAAACCATTTCCAGTATGCAGGCAGGTCTAGTATACGGAGTAATCGGTGAGACAGAGTATATTGTACGTAAGATTAAGGAAGAATGTGGATATGAAAACGTCAAAGTCGTAGCGACGGGTGGCTTGGGCCGTATCATTTACGATGAAACAGAGTGCATCGATGTATATGATCCGGAATTGACACTCAATGGACTTCGGCTGATTTACAATAAAAATAGAAAACAATAGGAATCACGTATGAAACAGTTAAAAATTGGAAATATTGTACTGGATAATTCATATATTTTAGGACCCATGGCAGGCGTAACGGACCTGCCATTCCGTTTGTTATGTAAGGAGCAAGGTGCGGGGCTGATCTGTACGGAAATGGTCAGTGCAAAAGGAATCATGTATCATAATAAGAATACAGAATTGTTGCTTCAGATCCATCCAGAGGAGACACCGGTTTCCCTGCAGTTGTTTGGTTCTGATCCAAAGATTGTCAGTGAGATGGCGAAGCAGATTGAAGAACGTCCATTTTCCATTTTGGATATCAATATGGGATGTCCAGTACCAAAGGTGGTGCGCAATGGGGAAGGTTCGGCTTTGATGAAGGAACCAAAGTTAGTCTATGACCTGGTAAGCGCGGTGGTGAAGGCAATTGAAAAGCCAGTTACAGTAAAGATTCGAAAGGGCTTCGATGATGATCATGTCAATGCAGTGGAAATTGCGAAAATCATTGAAGAGGCTGGTGCAGCTGCAGTGGCTGTTCATGGAAGAACAAGAGAACAGTATTATTCAGGAAAAGCAGATTGGGAGATCATTCGTCAAGTAAAAGAAGCGGTGTCCATTCCAGTCATTGGAAATGGAGATGTGACTTCTGGTGAAAAAGCAATTGCGATGATGGAAGAGACCGGATGTGATGGTGTTATGATCGCTAGAGGTGCGCAGGGAAATCCGTGGATTTTTTCTGAGTTGATCGAATACGAGAAAACAGGACAGATTCCACCTCGACCATCGGTGGATGAAATCCGAAATACCATGCTTCGTCATGCTCAATTGCAAATGCAATACAAAGGGGAATTTTGTGGCATTCGAGAAATGCGCAAACATGTGGCTTGGTATACGAAAGGAATGCATGGTTCAGCAAGATTGAGAGAGCAGATAAATGCAGTAGAAAGCTACGAAGAACTGGAAAAAATCTTGACAGTACTATAGGGATTGGTTATAATATACAAATTGTGGAATATAATTGAAACAAAAGAAAATAAATGGAATTGAACTATATTTATCATAGAGAAGGAAGGATGGATCACCATGGCAGAAGCAAAGAAAAGATTGCTTACTTATGCTGGATTAAAGGCATTAGAAGATGAACTTGAGAACCTGAAAGTAGTCAAGCGTAAAGAAGTAGCAGGAAAGATCAAAGAAGCAAGAGAGCAGGGAGACTTGTCTGAGAACGCTGAGTATGATGCAGCAAAAGACGAGCAGCGTGATATTGAAGCAAGAATTGAAGAATTAGAAGGAATCCTGAAAAACGCAGAAGTTGTTATCGAGGATGAAGTAGACTTTGACAAAATCAATGTTGGATGTACAATCAAAGTCTTTGATGTAACATTTGACGAAGAGATGGAGTTCAAGATCGTAGGATCTACAGAGGCAAACAGCTTGGAAGGTAAGATTTCCAACGAGTCTCCAGTTGGACAGGCACTGATGGGTAAAAAAGTTGGTGACGTCGTTGATGTAGAGACTCAGGCTGGTGTTATTCAGTATAAAGTATTGGATATTAGCCGTTCTTTGTAAAAGACAGCACAGGAATTTGACAGATGAGTATAGCGACAGACTCCTTAACAATGTTAAGGAGTCTGTATGTGAATATAGGGAAAGGGTATCCCGTGCCAAGTTTTAGTGATAAGACTTGAGAAAGGAAGGAGAAGAAAGCAAATGGGCGATCAGAAAAACACACAAGAACCAGATTTGAATCAGCTTAGAAAGGTACGCCGCGAGAAGTTGGCTGACTTGCAGGCAAATGGAAAGGATCCATTTGTAATTACAAAGTATGACCAGACACATCATAGTCAGGAAATCAAAGATAACTTTGAGGAATTAGAAGGAAAACAGGTTTCTATCGCAGGACGTATGATGTCCAAGCGTGTAATGGGAAAAGCTTCTTTCTGTAACGTTCAGGACTTGAAAGGAAACATTCAGTCTTACGTAGCAAGAGATAGCATCGGAGAAGAGTCTTACAAAGATTTCAAAAAGCTCGATGTTGGTGATTTGATCGGTATCAAGGGTGAAGTATTCCGTACAAAAACTGGTGAGATGTCTATTCATGCATCTGAGGTTACATTGTTATCTAAGAGCTTACAGATCCTTCCAGAGAAATACCATGGATTGACAAATACAGATTTACGTTACCGCCAGAGATATGTAGACTTGATCATGAACCCAGATGTAAGAGATACATTTGTAAAACGTTCTAAGATCTTAAGAGCAATTCGTACATTCTTAGATGGACAGGGATTTATGGAAGTTGAGACACCAATGCTGGTAGCAAACGCAGGTGGAGCAGCTGCAAGACCATTTGAAACACATTTCAATGCATTGAATGAAGACCTCAAGCTTCGTATTTCTCTTGAGTTGTACTTGAAGAGATTGATCGTTGGTGGCATGGAACGTGTATATGAGATTGGACGTGTATTCCGTAACGAAGGTCTTGATACAAGACATAATCCAGAATTTACATTGATGGAACTTTATCAGGCATATACAGATTATCACGGCATGATGGACTTAACAGAAAACTTGTACCGTTATGTTGCGCAGGAAGTTCTTGGAACAACTCACATCGTATACAAAGGTGTTGAGATCGATCTTGGAAAACCATTTGAGCGTATTACAATGGTAGATGCTGTTAAGAAATATGCAGGTGTTGATTGGAATGAAGTTCACACATTGAAAGAAGCAAGAGCTCTCGCAAAAGAGCATCATGTAGAATACGAAGAACGTCACAAAAAAGGTGATATCCTTGCATTGTTCTTCGAAGAATTTGCAGAGGAACATTTGATCCAGCCTACATTCGTTATGGATCACCCAATTGAGATTTCTCCACTCACAAAGAAGAAACCAGAGAATCCAGAGTATGTAGAGCGTTTCGAGTTCTTTATGAATGGATGGGAAATGGCAAATGCTTACTCAGAGTTGAATGATCCAATCGACCAGAGGGAACGTTTCCGTGCACAGGAAGAACTTCTTGCACAGGGAGATGAAGAAGCAAATACAACTGATGAAGACTTCATGAACGCATTGGAAATCGGTATGCCACCAACAGGAGGTATCGGATACGGTATCGATAGAATGTGTATGTTGTTGACAGGAGCAGAAGCAATCCGTGACGTATTGCTCTTCCCAACAATGAAGAGCATGGGAGCCGCAAAGAATGAAGCTAATAATGCTGCACAGTCTGCGCCGGTTGAAAAAACAGTGGAAAAAGCAATCGCTGAAGTGAAAGAAACATATGATTTCTCTAATGTAGAAGTGGAACCATTATTCAAAGATATGGTTGATTTTGACACATTCAGCAAGTCAGATTTCCGTGCTGTAAAGGTAAAAGAATGTGAAGCAGTTCCAAAATCTAAGAAGCTTCTGAAGTTCGTATTAGACGACGGAAGTGGCGTAGATCGTGTGATTTTAAGCGGAATTCACGATTACTATGAGCCAGAATTCTTAGTAGGAAAGACATTACTTGCAATCACAAACCTTCCACCACGTAAGATGATGGGAATTGATTCTTGCGGTATGATCATCTCCGCGACACACCTTGTAGAAGGAAGAGAAGGACTCAATGTTTTGATTCTTGATGATAAGATTCCAGCAGGAGCAAAATTGTACTAAGTGAGTAAAAACACTTCGCAATTTGACAACAAAAATTTTCTTTGACAACAATTTGACAACAAATTTGTATTCCAACATGAATCATCATGAAGAATGGTGATTAGTTGTCAGTAATACTACTCCAACAATATGGATTGTTGAGGGCACTTTTTGAAAGAAAAAACTTTCAGAGAGTGCCCTTTTTTTATTCATTAACAATGTCCGCTGTGGTTGAGTAAAAGCTGAAAGGAGAAACAGATTTGAAAACAGAAAATATGTACTATAACCAACAGAAGCGTTCAGAGGTAAAAGAAGAAGCCCGTCGACTTAGAAGAAAATTTCTTCGTTATCAACAAGCAGAAATCGTATATAGCCTGTCACATAAAAAGTTGATGGAACTTGCAAATGATGCGGGTGCGATTTACAGAATGGATGGAATCGTTTTGATAAACAGAGAAATCTTTGATGAATATCTTGAACAATTTCATGAAAAATAAGATGACAAATCGGAGAAAGGAATTTAGTTGAGATGCATGGAAAGGTATGGATGTTTTCTAATCTTATTGATGATGAAGATATAGAATTTATGCAACATGAATTTATAAGTTATAAACAAGCTATGGATTATTACGAACTTGGATATAAGCCAATTGTAAGATTATCGCATAAGGCAGGAGCAGTTTATAAGATTGGAAAAAAAGTTCTAATTAAGCGAAGCACATTTGAAAAATATCTGCGAGAAAATGTCAGAAGGGAGAAAGAAGAATGGGAAAGGTTATTTCAGTAGCAAACCAGAAAGGCGGAGTTGCAAAAAGTACAACGACTTTAAATCTTGGAGT
>Mya_p2__coassemble_518_pt1 | contig 52430 bp, 40 predicted proteins | sample Mya_p2__metabat2_high_PE_023 | metagenome-assembled genome bin Mya_p2 | reverse complement strand
ATGTTATAATTTAGATAGTTTAACGGTAGGAACTACGGAAGATCCTACAGTGTCACGAATGACCATTGCAACGGTCAGTGATGATGAAACCTTTGAGCAGATCAAAAAGCAATTGAACCGTATGGTGGAAGTCATTAAAGTCATTGATTTTACCGACATTTTTGTGAGAATGAAAGAAATCTTGTACGTCAAAGTGCAGAAATGTTCTTTGGAGGAGAAGACAGAGTTGTTTCAGATTGCAGAAACATTTAAAGCAAGAGTCATTGACTATGGAAAAGACAGTGTTTTGTTAGAATTTGTTCAGACAGCCACCAAGAATGACGCGGTGGTGAAGCTGATGAAGGAAGAATTTCAGAATATAGAAGTAGTACGTGGGGGAAGCGTAGGAATTGAATCCATCAGTATGATGGAGCGATAACAGCAGGAGGAAGGAAGATGGAAAAGAAAAATATTGATTGGGCAAATCTTGGATTTGGCTATATAACAACAGATTATCGATTTGTAGCAAACTACAAAGATGGCGCCTGGGAGGAAGGTGGATTGACCACAGATGCAAACATTGTAATCAACGAGTGTGCAGGTGTCCTGCAGTATGCCCAGACGGTTTTTGAGGGAATGAAAGCATATACAACAGTGGATGGGAAAATTGTAACATTTCGCCCAGACTTGAATGCAACGCGCATGGAAGATTCTGCAAGACGCTTGGAAATGCCTGTATTTCCAGCGGATCGCTTTGTAAAGGCGGTAGAGGATACCATTCGTGCCAATGCGGCTTATGTTCCACCATATGGTTCCGGAGCTACGTTATATGTTCGTCCTTATATGTTTGGAAGCAATCCAGTAATCGGTGTGAAACCAGCAGATGAATATCAGTTCCGTGTATTTACCACACCAGTAGGACCATACTTTAAAGGCGGCGTGAAGCCATTGACCATTTGTGTATCTGATTTTGATCGTGCAGCGCCACATGGAACTGGACATATCAAAGCGGGATTGAATTATGCCATGAGTCTTCATGCTATTGTGACAGCACATGCCAATGGCTATGACGAAAATATGTATCTGGATGCAGCTACAAGAACAAAGGTGGAGGAGACAGGTGGTGCAAACTTCCTTTTTGTGACAAAGGACAACAAGTTGGTAACACCACATTCAGAAACCATCCTTCCGTCTATTACAAGACGTTCTCTCATGTATGTGGCAGAGCATTATCTTGGGATGAAAGTAGAAGAGCGAGATGTGTATCTGGAAGAAGTGAAAGACTTTGCGGAATGTGGACTTTGTGGAACTGCAGCAGTGATCTCTCCAGTAGGAAAGATTGTGGACCACGGAAAAGAAATCTGCTTCCCAAGTGGAATGGAGAAAATGGGTCCTGTGACACAGAAATTGTATGATACATTGACCGGAATTCAGATGGGACAGATTGAGGCGCCAGAAGGTTGGCTTCATGTAATCGAGTAGAAAGAAATGTGGAGAAATGATTTTCTGTAGAGGAGAACATTTCTCCTTTTTATTTACAACATTTTCCTACAATGGTATGATAACATGATGGGGGAAGCATGCTCATTGACAGAGCAGCGTATCATCAAATAACAGGAGGCATTCAGATTGGAAGCATATACAAGTTTTGCGTCTGTGTACGATACCTTTATGGATAACGTTCCTTATGAAGAATGGGGACAATATTTACATGGGTTGTTGTTGGAATATAAAATCCGAGATGGCATTGTGTTGGATCTTGGATGTGGCACAGGAACAATGACCGAATATTTGGCAGATCAGGGGTATGACATGATCGGAGTGGACAATTCCGAAGATATGTTGGAAATTGCCTTAGAGAAGAAGGAAGCGTCTGGGCATGAGATTCTATATCTTTGCCAAGATATGCGAGAATTCGAATTGTATGGAACCGTTCGGGCCATTGTCAGTATTTGTGACTCGGTCAATTATATAACAGATCCAGAGGAGTTGCAGCAGGTGTTTTACTGGGCGAATAATTATCTGGATCCGGATGGAGTCTTTATTTTTGACTTTAATACAGAATACAAGTATCGAGAGATTTTGGGCGATTGCACCATTGCAGAAAGCAGAGATGCTTGTAGCTTTATTTGGGATAATTATTATTATGAAGAAGAAAAAATCAATGAATATGAATTAAGCCTGTTTGTAAGAGACCAGGAGTTGTCTCGGGAAGGACAGGATATTTACCAGAGATACCAGGAAACACATTTTCAAAGAGGGTATACACTGGAAGAAATGAAAATATTACTAGATGCTGCGGGTATGCGGTTTTTTGCAGCCTACGATGCATTTACAAAGGATGCGCCAAAGGTGGACAGTGAAAGAATCTATATTGTTGCAGGAAAGGGATTGATAGAATGAAAGATTATATTGTAAGAGCAACGGCTGGTAATGCGCAGATCCGCGCGTTTGCGGCGACAACAACAGAATTGGTAGAGCAGGCGAGAGAGCATCATGGAACAAGTCCAGTAGCTACAGCGGCACTGGGAAGATTGCTTACTGGCGGTGTAATGATGGGAAGTATGATGAAAAATGATTCTGACGTGCTTACTCTCCAGATTAGCTGTAGTGGTCCGATTGGAGGACTTACCGTGACAGCGGATGCATTGGGAAATGTGAAAGGATATGTGAATGAACCAGATGTGATGCTTCCACCAAAGAATGGAAAGCTCGATGTAGGCGGAGCGCTTGGTCAGGGAATTTTAAATGTGATCAAAGACATGGGACTGAAAGAGCCTTATGCAGGACAGACCATTTTGCAGACAGGTGAGATTGCAGAAGACCTAACCTATTACTTTGCAACTTCTGAGCAGGTACCATCTTCCGTGGGACTTGGTGTGTTAATGGAGAAAAACAATACTGTTCGCTGTGCAGGCGGATTTATTGTCCAGGTAATGCCATTTATTGAGGAAGAAGTACTTGCAAAATTGGAAGAAAATATTTCCAAGATTCAGTCTGTGACTTCTATGTTGGACAATGGACATACACCAGAAGAGATGCTGGCACAAGTATTGGATGGTCTGGATATGGAAATTACAGACACCCTTCCAGCACAGTTTTATTGCAACTGCTCCAAAGAGCGGATCGAAAAAGCAATCATCAGCATTGGAAAGAAAGATATTCAGGAAATGATTAACGATGGGGAAACCATTGAGGTAAAATGCCATTTCTGTAATCAGGCGTATGCATTTACCGTTGAAGAACTGAAGGAATTGTTGAAGAAGAGTCGGTAGAGAAAAGAAGGGAAGAAGATGAAACAAGGATTTGTAAAAGTTGCAGCAGTAACACCTGATATTCGAGTTGCTGATGTAGATTATAATACAGAGAAGATTTGTGAAGCTATTGATTGTGCGGCTGAGGAGCATGCGAAGATTGTTGTGTTCCCAGAATTGTGCGTGACAGGATATACCTGTGGGGATCTGTACACACAGGATGTATTATTGAAGCGCTCCAAAGAGGCTTTGCAACAGATTGCAAGCTATACGAGGGATAAGGATATGCTTGTGTTTGTGGGCTTGCCTTTGGATGTGGAAGGAAAGCTGTACAACGTGGCAGCAGCTTTGAATCGAGGACAGATCTTAGGTTTGACAACAAAAACATTTTTGCCAAACTACGGAGAATTTTATGAAATGCGTAGTTTTACACCAGGACCAGAAAAGAGCCGAGAGATTCTCTTGGACGGAGATCGAATTCCATTTGGACCACAACTGTTGTTCCAGGCGACATCTATGGAGAATCTGATTGTTTCTGCAGAAATTTGTGAGGACGTATGGTCTCCGATTCCACCAAGCATTAAGGCCGCTCTGGAGGGAGCTACCATAATTGTGAACTGCTCAGCCAGTGATGAATATGCCGGAAAAGACAGCTATCGTCGAACATTGATCGCTGGACAGTCTGCACGTCTTATTGCAGGTTATGTATATGCCAATGCAGGAGACGGGGAGTCCACCACAGATGTAGTATTTGGCGGACATAATATCATTGCAGAAAACGGAGTGATACTGAAAGAAAATAAAAGATATAGAAACGATATTGTTTATAGTGAAATTGATATAGATCGTATCATCGGAGAGAGAAGACGAAATACAACCTTCCGAATGGCCCAGGATCCATCCTTAGTACGGATTCCATTTTATATTGAAGAAGAGGAAACTGAGCTCACAAGAGTCTTTCCAAAGAGTCCATTTATTCCTGACAACGAAAAGCTTTGTGCAAAACGTTGCGAGGAAGTGCTGACCATTCAGGCTATGGGATTGAAAAAGCGTCTTGCACATACCCATGCAAAAACAGCTGTTGTTGGAATTTCAGGAGGCTTGGATTCCACATTGGCATTGTTGGTGACAGCCAAGGCCTTTGATTTGTTAAAGAAAGATCGAAAAGAAATCTTTGCTATTACCATGCCATGTTTTGGAACAACAGATCGTACTTATCAGAATGCATGTGAAATGTCCCGTCGATTGGGCGCTACGTTGATGGAAGTGCCAATTGCAGATGCAGTCAATGTCCATTTCCGTGATATCGGACACAATCCGGAGGACCACAGTGTTACTTATGAAAATGCGCAGGCCAGAGAACGAACACAGGTGCTGATGGATATTGCCAATGGAAACAATGGAATGGTCATTGGAACAGGAGATATGTCTGAATTGGCACTTGGATGGGCCACTTACAACGGGGATCATATGTCTATGTATGGAGTCAATGCTTCTGTACCAAAGACGATGGTGCGTTATCTTGTAAAATATGCAGCCGATACCTGTGAGGACGAGGCGTTGAAGGAAGTTCTTTATGATGTGTTGGATACTCCAGTAAGTCCAGAACTTCTTCCTCCAAAGGAAGGAAACATTGCGCAGAAAACGGAAGACTTGGTAGGCCCTTATGAACTTCACGACTTTTTTATGTACTATTTCCTTCGTTTTGGATATGCTCCAAGTAAGATTTTTAAATTGGCGGAGATGGCCTTCCAGGATGAGTATGACAATGTCACCATTTTGAAATGGTTGGAAACATTTTGTCGAAGATTTTTCAGCCAGCAATTTAAGCGCTCTTGTCTTCCAGATGGACCAAAGATCGGAAGCGTAGCATTGTCTCCACGAGGTGACTGGAGAATGCCAAGTGATGCTTGTGTGGCTGCTTGGTTAAAAGATTTGTCTAATATTTCTTTGATGTAGAAAGTAATAGATAATGGATGGAAACATAGAAAGGCGGTGTACCAAATGGAAGAAATGAAGAATAAAAAAGCATTAAAAGGGCACATTGTTTATTGTAAAACATTGGATCGATTTGAAATTTGTGAAAATGGATATTTGGTATATGAAGGAAATGTGGTAAAAGGGGTATACTCTGCATTGCCAGAGGAGTATGCCAATGTTCCGGTGGAAGATTACGGAGATCGCTTAATCATCCCTGGATTGGTGGATCTTCATGTACATGCTCCACAATATGCCTTCCGCGGGTTGGGAATGGATATGGAGCTTCTGGAGTGGTTGGAGACCAATACATTTCCAGAGGAATCCAAGTTCAAGGAAATCGAATACGCGAAAAAATCTTACGGGATTTTTGTCAACAATCTGCGAAAGGGTGCAACGACACGAGCTTGTATCTTTGCCACCGTTCATCGTCAGGCTACCAATTTGTTGATGGAATTTTTGGAGCAGGCAGGACTTCGTACCATGGTCGGCAAGGTGAATATGGACCGTAACTGTCCAGACTATATTCGAGAAGGTACACAGGAATCTGCAGATGAAACAGTGGAGTGGATCAAGGATGTTTTTCATCGGAAGTATAAAAAAACAGAACCGATTCTGACACCGAGATTTATTCCAAGTTGTACAGATGAGCTGATGGAAATGTTGAAAATGATTCAAATGCGATATCAGTTACCAGTGCAGTCTCATTTGTCTGAGAACTTTGGAGAAATTGCCTGGGTCCAGGAACTGTGTCCAGAATCCGAGTTTTATGGAGATGCCTATGACCGTTTTGGATTGTTCGGGGTGGATTGTCCAACATTGATGGCTCATTGTGTCCACTCTGATAGCCGTGAAATCGCCCGTATGAAGGAAAATGGAGTGTATGTGGTACATTGTCCAGAGTCTAATATGAACATCGCTTCGGGAGTGGCTCCTGTGCGTACTTACTTGGAAGAAGGATTGCATGTAGGCATGGGAAGTGATGTGGCTGGTGGCTCGACAGAGAATATGTTTACTGCCATGGCACATACCATTCAGGCATCCAAACTTCGGTGGAGACTGTTGGATGAATCTTTGGCACCGATCACTGCACCAGAAGCCTTTTACATGGCTACAAAAGGTGGCGGAGAGTTCTTTGGCAAGGTAGGAAGCTTTGAACCAGGATATGAAGTGGATGCAGTTGTTTTAGATGATAGTAGACTGGAACATCCACAGGAATTGAGTGTGCAGCAGAGGTTGGAGCGTATGATCTATTTCTCTGATGACCGTGAGATTTATGCGAAATATGTAGCAGGAGAGAAGCTGTTTTAAGAATTTGAAAAAGCGCATTCGGAAAATCTGAATGCGCTTTTTTCATAGTGCTGAAAGGCAAGAGGCGTTGCTTGTCGAATGATCGGGACTCCATTTAATTCGAACAATGAAGCGTGAGTCTTTTCTTTCTGCATGTCATTTGCCCCCTCTAGTTCATGCTGATTCGAGTACCAGTTGTTCCGTTGATTCCGTCTTTTGCTTTCTCAAGCAAAGTGATCAATGCTTGGCGTCCTGGCTTGGATGTTGCAAAATCTACCGCAGCCTGCACCTTAGGAAGCATAGAACCTGGTGCAAAATGACCTTCTTCCATATATTGTTTTGCTTCTTCTACAGAGATTTGATCCAGCCATTTCTCTTCCGGTTTTCCGAAGTTAATTGCTACTTTTTCTACAGCTGTAAGAATAATTAAAAAGTCTGCATCTAATTCTTTTGCAAGCAAACAACTAGCAAAGTCTTTATCAATTACAGCGCTGGCACCTTTCAGGTGGTTCCCTTTTCTTACAACAGGAATACCGCCACCACCGCAGGCGATGACAAGATCACCAGCATCTACCATATTGCGGATGGTTCCGATTTCGACGATTTCCTGTGGCTTTGGAGATGCAACTACACGACGATAGCCACGTCCAGCGTCTTCTTTCATAATGTAATCATACTTTTCAGCCACTTCATCGGCCTGTTCCTTTGTAAGGAAGCGTCCGATTGGTTTGGAGGGATGATCAAAAGCAGGATCATCTTCATCTACACGAACCTGAGTGATCATTGTTGCAACCGGAATATCAGTGATATTCCGATTCAACAATTCTTCACGCAAGGCATTCTGCAGATCATACCCGATATAAGCCTGACTCATAGCAACACAAACAGAGAGTGGTGTGTTTGGTTGATTGTCATCCTCGTGTGTCAATGCAATCATGGCATTGTTAATCATTCCAACTTGAGGACCGTTTCCGTGTGCAACCACAACTTCACAGCCTTCTTCGATGAGGTCAACAATGGCACGAGCTGTAATTTTTACGGCTGCCATTTGCTCTGGCAATGTATTTCCAAGAGCGTTTCCGCCCAGAGCAATGACAATTCTTCTTTTCTTAGCCATGAGTGTTACCTCCCAACGAACTATTCGAATACTCGGGAAGTAGCTCTTTCTTCCAATTTTTTTAAGATTTCTGCTGGATTTTCAAATTTTGCAAGGAAGATCATAGCAGCGATGATATATGGTTTGTAGCTAGCTTCTTTGTAAAGTGGATCTCTGTAACGATCGAATACAGAAGCGTCAACTTCACCTTCTTTGCAGCTTACGCCTGTAATATCAGCTGGCAAGCAGTGGAGGTAAAGAGCCTTTCCATCTTTTGTTGTAGCCATCAATTCTTCAGAACATGTCCAGTCTTTGTGCTCTGCGTTCTGTGCAAGAAGTTCTTTCTCCAAAGCATTGATTCCATCAAAGTCGCCATTTCCATAAAGCTCTGTACGTTTTTCCATAGCAGCGAAAGGAGCCCAGCTCTTTGGATATACGATATCAGCATCTTTGAATGCCTCTGCCATATTGTTTGTCTTTGTAAAGGATCCGCCAGATTTCTCAGCATTTGCTTTTGCAACTTCCTCTACTTCTTCAAATACTTCGTATCCTTCTGGATGAGCAAGAACAACGTCCATACCGAAACGTGTCATCAGTCCAATGATACCCTGTGGAACAGAAAGTGGTTTACCATAAGATGGAGAGTAAGCCCATGTCATAGCAAGTTTTTTCCCTTTTAAGTTCTCAACACCGCCGAATTCATGGATGATGTGAAGCATATCAGCCATTGCCTGTGTAGGATGATCGATATCACACTGAAGGTTTACCAATGTAGGTTTTTGCTCTAAGATTCCATCTTTGTTTCCTTCTGTTACCGCATCGACTACTTCATGCATGTATTTGTTACCTTTTCCAATGTACATATCGTCACGAATACCGATAACGTCAGCCATGAAAGAAATCATGTTTGCTGTTTCACGAACAGTCTCACCATGAGCAACCTGAGATTTTCCCTCGTCCAAGTCCTGTACTTCTAATCCAAGAAGATTACAAGCAGAAGCAAAAGAGAAACGTGTACGTGTAGAGTTGTCACGGAACAAAGAGATTCCAAGTCCGCTTTCAAATACTTTTGTAGAAATGTTGTTTTCTCTCATATAACGAAGAGCGTCAGCGATTGTAAATACAGCTTCGATCTCATCATCTGTTTTCTCCCATGTAAGGAAGAAATCTCCATTATACATTTCTTTGAAGTTCAATGCGTTTAATTTATCAATATATCCCTGTAATTTAGCGTCCATTTAAAAATCCTCCTGATTCTCAATCTTATTTTTCTTCTTTTGAAATGAAAATGAGCATGTAACTTTAATTTTCAAAGAGAGCAGGCAAATTTGAGGGCAGTGCCCGCTCTCCCGAATTCAAGGCTTTATCTGCCAGCAATTATTTTGCGTAGCAAGTAGGAAGTGCAGCATAAACAGCAGCACAAGTAACAAGGTCCTGTTTCCATGTTTTTTCGTTTGGTGCATGAGCCTGAGCTTCTGCTCCAGGTCCAAATCCGATACAAGGGATTCCATTACGTCCCATGATAGAAACACCGTTTGTAGAGAATGTCCATTTATCTGTCAATGGACGAGCCTGTCTCATTTCCAATGTTTCCTCAGCGCCGATACGTTTGTCTCCGTAAAGTCCTGTGTAAGCTTCTTCCAAAGCTTTTGTTACTGCATGGTCTTTTGGAATTGCCCATGTTGGGAAGTAACATTCAATTTCATATACACAACCTGTGTAAGAAGGTCTGTCGTAGTTGTACATAGAAACAACAACATCATCGCCATATTTTTTCACGCTTGGAAGGTTACGAATCTCATCCAGACAGCTTTCCCATGTCTCGCCAAATGTCATACGACGGTCAAGAGAAACTGCACAAGAGTCAGCAACTGCACAACGGCTAGGAGAGGTGTAGAAAATCTGAGAAACAGTAACAGTACCGCGTCCTAAGAAACGAGCTTCTTCCCAGTCAGGGTTGTATTTTGGATTTAACATTTTTACAAGACCTTTGATCGCTGTCTCGTCAGCATCATCATTTTCATTCAATGAGCGAACATCCTGAAGGATATCAGCCATTTTATAAATAGCGTTGTCTCCACGTTCTGGAGCAGAACCGTGACAAGAAACACCTTTTACGTCTACACGGATTTCCATACGTCCACGCTGTCCACGGTAAATACCACCGTCTGTAGGCTCTGTAGATACAACAAATTCTGGGCGAACTTTATCTTCATTGATAATGTACTGCCAGCAAAGTCCATCGCAGTCTTCTTCCTGAACTGTACCAACAACCATGATTTTGTATCCTTCTGGAATCAAGTCCTGTTCTTTCATAATCTTTGCACCGTATACAGCAGATACGATACCGCCACACTGGTCAGAAACACCACGTCCACCGATTTCTGTCTCTGTTTCGTATCCATCGTATGGATCAAAGTTCCAGTTTTCAATATTTCCGATACCAACTGTATCAATATGAGCATCAAATGCGATGATCTTGTCGCCTGTTCCCATGTAACCGATGACGTTACCCTGAGGGTCAATGATAACTTCATCAAAGTCTAATTTTTCCATTTCTGCTGCGATTGTTTCGATATGAGCACGTTCATCACAGCTTTCGCCAGGATTTTTTACGATAGCTCTTAAGAAAGCTGTCATATCCTTTTCATAACCTTGTGCAGCGAGTTTTATACGATTGAGTTCCATTTTTTCATTCTCCTTTTCCGTTTTCCCAAATAAATTCCCTTGTTTGCTATGTGTCTTATTCTTGATTCTTCAGAATTTAAATTTCATTTCCGTCCCAAACGATGGATTTGTAACGATCTGGATCTGTATCTCCTTCTGTAGAGAAGAGGAGTACTTTTGAATCTTTGTTTAATCCAAGATGTTCTCTCAATTCTTTGTATTCATCCATACACATGATACATGCCAATGTTCCAAATGGAGCAGCTCCGGATTCTCCAGATGTGACTGCTGGATCTCCTTTGATTGGGGCCGCTAACATACGCATTCCTTTTGCAGCGACCCAATCTGGAGAAGCAACAAATGTATCCACATGATTCTTCAAAATGTCCCAAGAAATAGTGTTTGGTTCACCACAAGCAAGACCTGCCATAATAGTGACCATATCACCGTCTACAATCTGGATGCTTCCATCTCCAACAGAAGCACCTTTGTAAAGACAAGCAGCAGCTTCCGCTTCCACAACGATTACTTTTGGTGGATTCTCTGGATAGCGGTTTGCAAAAAAGCCTTGAACCGCACCAGCAAGAGAACCAACACCAGCCTGAATAAATACATGAGTTGGACGATCACATCCATAGTCATGAAGCTGATCGTTTGCTTCCATTGCCATTGTTCCATATCCTTGCATGATCCATGCTGGAATCTCTTCGTAACCTTCCCAAGCAGTGTCCTGAACCATGACTCCGTTTTCTGTCTTCATAGCCATTTCATTTGCCATACGAACACATTCGTCATAGTTGACTTCCTCGATGGTTGCAACTGCATTCTCAGCTAAAATGTTGTTGAGACGAGTCTGTGTAGATCCCTTTGGCATCAGTACTACGGATTTCTGCCCCAGTTTGTTTGCTGCCCATGCAACACCACGTCCGTGGTTTCCGTCTGTAGCAGTAAAGAATGTTGCCTGACCAAATTCTTCTCTCAACTTGTCAGATGTTAATACTTCATATGGAAGTTCTGAAACATCTTTTCCTGTCTGCTGTGCAATGTAGCGAGCCATTGCAAAAGATCCGCCCAATACTTTAAATGCGTTGAGACCAAAGCGGTAAGATTCGTCTTTGATGTAAACCTCACCAAGTCCAAGAAAATCAGCCATGTGTTCCAGCTTTGTCAGTGGTGTCACACTATACTGAGGAAAGCTCTGGTGAAAAGCTCGTGCTTTCTCGATTTCATCCAGTGCCATGACTTTCAGATTGGCATCTTCTGTTTTGGGCATATGATTCACTGCCCATTTGATTGTCTCCATGTAAAAACCTCCCTTTGCTTGACGACGTAAGACTTATCGGTTTCCTGCGTCCATGTAGTTATAAAGTGTGAATTTTGAAATGTCCAATAAAGAAGCAACTCGGTCACCAGATTTGGTGATCAGAAATGCACCTGCATTATTTAAGAACTGAACCACTTTGATCTTGTCTTCCTTATTCATAGAGGCAACAGGCTTTCCGACTAAGGTTAGTGCCTGCTCGATTAAGGAATCCAAAAGATCCGTTACATTATGTAGAATCGGTTGTGGTTGAGCAGGATCGTCGCCTCGTCCATTTTCCTTCAAATCTGTTTCCTGTTTGGTAGCGACCAAGGAATGTACGGCCTTCTCAATGGAGAGAAGTGAGGTGATATCATAATTTAGAGAAAATATGTATTCAATCTTGTCATGATCTCCTCGAATGAACATGGTGCTTGATTTCAAGAGTCGACCATCCTCCGTTTTTGTCAAATATGAAAGTCGATCCTGGATATTTGCTGCATCCTTGTTCAATGCATCAAATACAATTTTGGAAGGTCCATCTCCAAGTTTTCTTCCTGTTACGTGACCATTTTCAATATGTACTACAGAATGTTCCAGCTGCTCTGCCTTCAGATCGTGGATGACGATTTCGCATGAATCGCCGAACTGAACTGCAAGACCATGGGCAAGTTGGATCAGTAAATCTAGTTTCTTTCCCATCCGTCATTTCCTCCGTTTTTTTCTTCTCGTTAACTTCACTATATCACAAAAAAATTGAAAATCAATAGAAAATCTAAAAAAAAATTAGGTACCTAAAAAATATTTTGAATTGTGTTGATTTTCTATCTATAGGGTGATATATTAAGTATAACGGAAGTAGTCCTAAGCGGAAAAATATGAGTGGCTACCATTGGATTATTTCAATAGAAGACAATACAAAATATAGTGCGACGTGCAAGGGAAGTATCAGAACAGCAAGGTTTTCCATATAGGGTCTTGGTCGTGAGATTTTATTAGGTAGGAATTCATATGTTAGGTGAGTGATATGGGACACCTTGATTCTCATTTTCTTGTAGAATTTGTATGCTTTGAAGACAAAACTCGATAGAAAAGGAGACGATGAGTATGCTAATTTTAGGAAATGGCAGATTGGTAACACGCGATGAAGAGAATCCATTTTTTGAAAATGGAGCAGTTGCAATTGATGGTACTACAATTGTAAAGGTAGGAGCGACGGAAGAAGTAAAATCAGCCTATCAAGAAGCAGAGTTTATGGATGCAAAAGGAAAAGTGATCATGCCTGCATTTATCAATGCACACGAGCATATCTACAGTTCATTTGCAAGAGGATTGGCAATCAATGGATATGATCCGAAGGGATTCCTTGATATTTTGGACGGAATGTGGTGGACAATCGACCGCAACTTAACACTTCAGGATACCTACTTAAGTGCAATGGCTACCTATATTGATTGTATTCGTAACGGAGTAACAACAATTTTTGACCATCACGCAAGTTTTGGTTCTATTACAGGTTCTTTGTTTGAGATTGAAAAAGCAGCAAAAGAGACGGGAGTACGTTCTTGTTTATGTTATGAGATCTCAGACCGAGATGGCATGGATAAGGCAAAAGCCTCTGTGATGGAAAATGCAGAGTTTATCCGTTATGCATTGAAAGATGACACAGGTATGATCGCAGGTATGATGGGAATGCATGCTCAGTTTACAATCTCTGATGAGACCATGGAACTGGCGGCAGCCAATAAACCAGATGAAGTAGGATACCATATTCATGTGGCAGAAGGAATTGAAGATTTGCATCATTGTCTGAAACATTATGGAAAACGTATTGTAGATCGTTTGATGGATCATGGAATTCTGGGAGAGAAAACATTATTAGGTCATTGTATCTATATTAATGAACATGAGATGGACTTGATCAAAGACACCAATACGATGGTTGTTCATAACCCAGAATCCAATATGGGGAACGCCTGTGGCTGTCCTCCAACGATGCACATTGTACACAAGGGCATTTTAACAGGTCTTGGAACAGATGGTTATACACATGATATGACCGAATCTTATAAGGTAGCAAATGTATTGCACAAACATCATTTATGCGATGCCAACGCAGCATGGGGAGAAGTACCTCAGATGTTGTTTGAAGGCAACGCAAAAATTGCGAACAGATATTTCAAACAGAAATTGGGCGTCCTCAAAGAAGGAGCTGCAGGTGATGTCATTATCGTAGATTACAATCCATTGACACCGATGAATGAGAACAACATCAATAGCCATGTTTTATTTGGAATGACAGGAAGAGATGTTGTAACAACAGTGGCCAATGGTAAGGTATTGATGAAAGATCGTGAAGTTCTTCATATTGATACTGAAAAAGTTATGGCAGATTGTCGTCAGGCAGCAGCAGCGCTTGCAAACCGCATCAATGCAAGATAGGAGGATACAACAATGAGTGATATTATGAGCCCTATTCCTTTTGAAAAATTAGTCAATTGGATTTTAGAAGAGAAAAAAACAAAAGGAACTGTATTTGGAGAAAAACGTGCATATGTAGCAGATGAAAAATATAACCGAAGTATTTTTGGGCGTACCCTGGAAACTCCAATTGGTCCAGCAGCAGGACCGAATACACAGTTAACACAGAACATTGTAGCAGCATATTATACAGGTGCTCGTTTCTTTGAATTAAAAACAGTTCAGGAGATGGATGGTGCAGAACTTGCATCATGTATCAATAAACCATGTATCAAAGCGGATGATGAGGGTTACAACTGTGAGTGGTCTACAGAGTTGTATGTTCCACAGGCTATGGAAGAATACATTAAGGCATGGTTCCTTTTGAAAGTATTTTCCAAGGAATTTGGTCTTGGATCTCCAGATGGATTCCAGTTCAACATCAGTGTTGGTTATGATCTTGCAGGTATCAAATCTGAGAAAATCGACAAGTTCTTGAATACAATGAAAAACGCTGCCAACAGCGAAGTATTCCAGAATTGCAAGCAGTACTTGTTGGATCATGTAGATTTATTTGAAAAGGTAACAAAAGAAGATATTGAGGCGATTCAGCCAGATATCTGTAATTCTGTAACAATCTCTACATTGCACGGATGTCCACCACAGGAGATTGAGAAGATTGCAATGTATTTGTTGACAGAAAAAGGTTACCACACATTTGTAAAATGTAACCCTACATTGTTAGGTTATGAATTTGCAAGAAACCGTATGGATCAGATGGGATACGATTATGTTGCATTTGGTGACTTCCACTTCTTGGACGATTTACAGTATGTGGATGCAGTGCCAATGATTCATCGTTTGATGAAGGAAGCAGCAGACCATGGTTTGGAATTTGGTGTGAAAATCACAAATACATTTCCTGTTGATGTCAAACAGAATGAGCTTCCAAGTGAAGAGATGTATATGTCTGGAAAATCTTTATATCCACTGTCTATTGCTCTGGCAGCAAAATTGGCAAAAGAATTTGATGGCAAGCTTCGCATTTCTTACTCTGGTGGAGCAGATGCAAACAATATTGATCGAATCGTAGATGCAGGAATCTGGCCAGTTACAGTGGCAACAACTTTGTTGAAACCAGGCGGATACTTGAGAAATATTCAGATGGCTGAAAAAGTACAGCGTGAAGGTGTTGTATTTGAAGGTGTGGATGCAGTAGCTGCACAGAAACTGGCAGATGATGCATTGACAGATCCACATCACATAAAAGCAGTGAAACCATTGCCATCTCGCAAGATGAATAAAGAAGTCCCATTGTTGGATTGTTATGTGGCACCTTGTAAAGAAGGATGTCCGATTCATCAGGATATCACAACCTATTTACAGCTTGTAAATGCTGAAAAATTTGAAGAAGCCATGGAAGTTATTACAGAGAAGAACCCACTTCCATTTATTACAGGAATCATTTGTGCACATAACTGTATGAGCAAATGTACTCGTAACTTCTACGATGATCCAGTTCACATCCGCAATGTGAAGCTGGTGGCAGCCGAGAATGGTTACGATGCATGGCTTGCAAAAGTAGCAGCTCCAGAAGTAACAGGCAAGAAGGTAGCTGTTGTTGGTGGTGGTCCTGCTGGTATGTCAGCAGCTTACTTCTTAAGAAGGGGTGGCGCAGAGGTAACCATTTACGAAAAAGGAAAAGCCTTAGGTGGCGTTGTCCGCAACGTGATCCCAGGATTTAGAATTCCACAGGAATCCATCGACAAAGATGCTAAAATCTTAGAAGTGATGGGTGTGAAGACGGTATTTAACACAGAAGTTTCTGACCTGGTAGAGTTAAAAGCACAGGGCTATGATGCCATTGTTCTTGCAACAGGTGCTTCTGTTCCTGGAAGATTAAAACTGGAAGCAGGGGAGACCATGAATGCATTGGAATTCCTAGCACAGTTCAACGCATTGGAAGGAGATTTGGACATTGGTAGGAATGTAGTAGTCATCGGTGGTGGTAACACAGCAATGGATACTGCTCGTGCTGCAAAACGTACAAAAGGTGTACAAAAAGTATCTCTTGTATATCGTCGTACAAAACGTTATATGCCTGCAGACGCAGAAGAGTTGGAAATGGCAATGGATGATGGAGTAGAATTCAAGGAATTACTTGCTCCAGCGAAATTGGAAGATGGAAAACTTGTATGTAAAGTGATGAAACTTGGCGATGTGGACGCATCTGGAAGAAGAGGTGTTGTAGAGACCGATGAGATGGTAGAAGTAGACGCAGATACTGTAATCGTAGCAGTTGGTGAAAAAGTTCCAACTACATTCTACAAAGAGAACGGCTTGAATGTTTCTGAACGTGGAAAAGCATTGGTTAACGAAGAAACATTGGAGTCTAGCGTAGCTGGTGTATACGTAGTCGGTGATGGCCTGGGCGGTCCAGCAACTGTTGTAGAAGGAATCCGTGATGGTTTGAAAGCAGCAGAAGCAATCATCGGTACAAAACTGACAAAAGATTATGATAAATTAGCGGATGAAGAAAAGGTTTACGGAAGACGTGGAGTGTTACGTGAAGGACAGGAAGGAAAAGATGAGACAACAAGATGTCTTGGATGTTCTTCTATCTGTGAGAACTGTACAGAGGTATGTCCAAACCGTGCAAATGTAGCCATCCGCGTACCAGGTATGGAACGTCACCAGATCATTCACGTGGACTACATGTGTAATGAATGTGGAAACTGTAAGAGTTTTTGTCCATATTCTAGCGCACCATATTTGGATAAATTCACTTTGTTTGCAAATGAATCTGATTTTGCAGACAGCAAGAATCAGGGATTTGCAGTGCTTGATCAAAGCGTCGTAAAATGTAAAGTAAGATATCTGGGAGACGAGTTCGTATGGACATTGGGAGAAGAGACAAAACTTCCAGAAGGATTACAAAAATTAATTGAAACGGTATGCAAAGATTACTCATATTTGCTGTAGTGAATTGGCACATGTTCGTGGGAAACCATGAGAGAAGGAAGATGTGACATTTCATCATACTTCAGCGTACATAAAATAATAGAACCGGAGAATACATCGATGATATTACGTTATGAACATGGAAAGCTGGTAGAGCAACGGACGTATCGGGAAGCCCTCCAATTGGAGGACAATGTATCTCCGGTTATTTCCATTGTAGGAGCTGGTGGAAAAACAACCACCATTCATCAGATTGCACAGGAATATGTGAAAGCAGACATTCCCGTGATCGTCACTACGACCACCCATATGCGAATCGAAGAGGAACCGTACTTCCTATTGGAAGAGGAAATGCTTCAAAAGTATAGAGGGGTTGAAGAAACTGGATTCTGTCGGGAAATAGAAGAACGACTGGCACAATATGGACAGGTTTGGGTGGGAAAAGAAAACCATGCCATTTCACAAACTGGACAGCATCAAAGTACTCCATTTGCAAAGATGCAATGTCCATCAGAGAACGTCCTTTCTCTTTTGAGACAGTGGAAGGTGCCACTTCTGATTGAAGCAGATGGAGCAAGGATGTTACCGTGTAAAGCACCTGGAGAACAGGAACCAGTATTGGTTCAGGAAACGACCATGGTCATGGCTCTCTATGGATTGGATTCTATTGGTAAGGAAATACAAACCACATGTTTTCGGCCGGAACTTGTTGCAAAGCTTTTGGGAAAACAGGTGGCAGATCAGCTTACACCTGAGGATATTGCATTGCTTGCAATGCATGAGCAAGGGGGAAGAAAGGGAGTAAAGAAGGACCAACAATATATAGTTGTTTTAAATAAGGCGGACAACGAAATACGAAAAAAAGATGCATTACGCATTTGCGAAAGGATAGCAGAGATAGAACATGAAAGTACTGATAAAAGGGGCAGGAGATCTGGCAACTGGAATTGCCGTTCGCTTGTATCAATGTGGACATAACATAATCATGACGGAGATCCCAAAGCCGTTGACGGTGCGACGAATGGTTGCATTTTCTAGAGCCGTTTATGAACAGGACATGGAAGTAGAAGGAATTAGCGGAAGCTGTGTCACTTCCTACGAACAGGCCATGGAGGTTGTGAAAGACGGGAAAATTGCGGTAATCGTAGATCCAGAAGCAAAAATCCGAGATCAGTACAAGCCGGATGTGATTATTGATGCCATTCTGGCAAAGAGAAATACAGGAACGATAATCACAGATGCCCCATTTGTGATAGGAGTAGGCCCAGGGTTTACAGCAGGGGAAGATTGTCACTGTGTTATTGAAACAAAACGAGGTCATACACTAGGAAGTGTTATTTGGAAAGGAGCAGCCATTCCCAATACTGGAGTTCCAGGAAATGTGGGTGGCTATACCATTGAACGTTTGATCCGAGCCAGTGGAGATGGGAAAATGCGTGCAGTTGCACACATTGGCGACTTGGTTCAGGAGGGGCAGATTGTAGCATATACGGGAGAAAAACCAGTGTATGCAAAAATGACTGGCATTGTCCGTGGAATGCTTCAGGACGATGTGGAGGTAGAAGAACATTTAAAAATTGGAGACATTGATGCTCGTTGTGAACGATTTCATTGTTTTACAGTATCCGATAAGGCACGTTCCATTGGAGGAGCGGCATTGGAAGCCATCACCTGCTTTGAAAGGTTGTATGGAAAATATGCCATAGTAATCCTGGCAGCTGGCGCTGGTAAACGCTTTGGAAGCAATAAATTGCTGACAATCATCCAGGGAAAACCACTGTATGAACATATGATGGAAAAAGCAAAGGGGCTTCATGCATTCCCAATTTATGTGGTCACCGGATATCCGGAAATCGCACAATGTGCAAAGAAAAATCAGTTCCACGTTGTGGAAAATACCCAGCCGGATCTGGGAATTGCTCGCTCCGTGAAACTGGGATTGGAGGCTTGTCTCAAAGATCATCCTGAGATCAAAGGTGTGTTGTTCTCGGTATGTGACCAGCCGAATTTAACATTGCATACAATGTTAAAAATGATCCGAACAGGCATGTTATATCCGGGCAAGATTATTTGCTCCGGACATGATGGAACAAAGGGAAATCCAGTTCTGTGGGATCAAAAATATTTGAAGGAATTGTTCGCGTTGGAAGGGGATGTTGGTGGAAAACAGATTCTCGCCAAGCATCTGGAACAATGCGTGGTAATAGAAACAGAAGCGGAAGAATTAAAAGATGTAGATCGAAAAGATGACATCACAGAGTGAAAAAGTGTGTGAACAAAACAAATGGAGGAAAAAATCCATGAGAGGAGGAAAAAGTGATGTATACGTTTAAGGTCAATGGACAAGAAGTGCAAACAGAGAAAAAATTGTCTCTTTTACGTTTCTTGCGTGATGAGATGCATATTACTTCTGTAAAAGATGGATGTAGCCAAGGCGCTTGCGGAACTTGCACCGTATTGATCGATGGAGAACCACGCAAATCTTGTGTCCCTACAACAGACAAGATGGAAGGCAAAGAAGTGATCACTGTAGAAGGATTGACTGACTGGGAGGCAAAGGTATACACCTATGCGTACGGAAAAGCAGGAGCAGTACAGTGTGGATTCTGCATTCCAGGTATGGTCATTTGTACCAAGGCATTGCTGGCGCACAACTTAGATCCAACGGAAGAGGAGATTAAGTATGCGCTCCGAAACAACTATTGTCGTTGTACCGGATATGTGAAGATCATCAAAGCAGTACAGATTGCGGCAGAAATCATGAGAACAGGAGAGCTTCCTGATGACGGTGATCCAGATTGGTCTTTGGGTTCTCAGGTCCCACGTTTGGATGTGGAGGAAAAGGTTCTTGGTTATGGAAAATATCCAGACGATTATTACATGGAAAATGAGTTGTTTGTTTCTGCAGTTCGAAGCAAACATCCAAGAGCACGGGTACTCTCGATTGAGACTTCAAAAGCAAAAGCACTGCCAGGTGTGGCAGGGGTCTATACCGCAGAAGATGTGCCAGGAGAGAATAAAATCGGTCATTTAAAACATGACCAGTATTTGTTTATTCCAGTGGGAGGATTGACCCATTATCTTGGGGATGTGGTTGCCTTAGTGGCAGCAGAAGATCGTCAGGTACTGGAAAAAGCCAAAAAACTGGTGAAGGTAGAATATGAGGTTCTTCCAGCTGTGCACAATATTCAAGAGGCAGCAGCAGAAGATGCGCCACGTGTCTTTGATGAGGAAGAAAATAACATCCAGGCACACAAACATGTGAGCCGAGGAAATGCAGAGAAAGCCATCCGCAATTCCAAATATGTGATTTCCCAACATTTTGAGACACCTTGGACTGAGCATGCCTTTCTGGAACCAGAGGCAGCAACCAGCTTCTTGGATGAGGATGGAGATGTGTTTATTTATTCCACAGATCAGTCTGCACACCAGACCTTGCATGAGTGTAAACTGGCATTGGGAACAGACAAAGTCAAAGTGCAAAATGCACTGGTAGGAGGCGGATTCGGTGGAAAAGAAGATATGACCGTGCAGCCATATGTGGCATTGGTCACCTATCATACAGGACGTCCAGCTAAGATGACATTGACTCGAGCAGAGTCCATGCTTGTGCATCCAAAACGCCATCACTTCGAAATGGATTTTACCATCGGTTGTGATGAAAACGGAATGATTCAAGGTGTGAAAGCAACCGTTGTTTCTGATACAGGAGCTTATGCATCCTTGGGAGGCCCAGTTTTGGAACGTGCATGTACACATGCGGCAGGACCGTATGCCTACGAAAACTTTGAAATTGATGGAACCGCTTATTATACAAATAACCCACCAGCCGGCGCATTTCGCGGATTTGGTGTTACGCAAACTTGTTTCGCCATTGAATCATTATTAAATATGATGGCGGATAAGGTAGGGATTACTCCGTGGGAAATCCGTTTCCGCAACGCCATTCGTCCAGGAGGTGTCCTTCCAAATGGTCAGATTGTGGATGATTCCACAGGATTGGTGGAAACACTGGAAGCTCTCAAGGAAGATTATGATCAAGCCATGACGGCAGGAAAGCCAGTAGGAATCGGTTGTGCGATGAAAAATGCTGGTGTTGGAGTTGGAATCCCAGATACTGGTCGAGTAAAATTAATCGTTCAGGAAGATGGTAAACTTCATATCTTTACTGGAGCATCCTGTATTGGTCAGGGTCTGGGAACGGTATTGGTTCAGGTTGTTGTGACCAGCACCGATTTGAAACGAGAGGACATTGTGTATGAACGAAGCAACACATGGATTTCTCCAGACTCTGGAACTACTTCTGGTTCGCGTCAGACTCTGATCACAGGAGAAGCTTGTAGACGTGCCTGTGAGAAATTTATGGCAGAAAAACAGACTGGAAAAAGTCTGGCTGACATGGTTGACATGGAATTTTATGGAGAATATTTAGCAAAAACAGATCCGTTGGGAGCCAATGTGCCAAATCCGGTTTCTCATGTGGCCTATGGTTATGCAACCCAGATGTGTATTCTGGATCCAGAGACTGGCAAAATAGAGCAAATGGTTGCTGCACATGATGTAGGAAAAGCTGTAAACCCTCTGTCTTGTGAAGGACAGATCGAAGGTGGCGTGCTCATGTCTATGGGATTTGCCCTTCGAGAGCAGTTCCCAATTGATGACAATTGTAAACCAATTGAAAAATACGGTTCTCTTGGATTGTTCCGTGCCAACGAAATTCCAAAAATCAAGGCCATTGTTATAGACAAACCAGGACTGAAGGTTGCCTATGGAGCAATTGGAATTGGAGAAATCACATCCATTCCAACGGCACCTGCCATTGCAGATGCTTACGCTAGATGGACAGGAGAGCGAAGCTATGTGCTTCCAATTCCAAATACACCATACGCAAAAGAAAATAAAATCTTGGTTCAGGAACATCAAAAACAGGCAGACAAAGAGAAATGTATTGGTTGCGGTATTTGCGTCAAAGCTTGTTCTTCCGAAGCAATTCGCGTGGAGGACAAATGTGCAGTGATCAATATGAATCAATGTTTAGGTTGTGGAATGTGTGCAGAGAAATGTCCAAAAGATGCTTTGACAAATTTAGTTGGAATTTTCACAAAAAAATAACGAATCTGTGTTATAATGTCCGTGTTGTTCTAAATTTGTGAAAACTAAAGGAGGAATTGCCTATGTGGACAAGTGCAGATTTAAAGATGCGCGCAAAAGGAGCTTTTTATAAAAATTACTGGCATTGTGTATTAACAGCATTCGTAATGTCATTATTCATCGCAGGAGTGTCAGATCGAGTGATCAACTTTACGAAGTATTATGATTATTCGTTATACACCGATGGCTACTACGGAGGAATGGGATTTTTCTTTCCAGCCATGTTTGGAATCGGCTTAGGACTCTTTGCCATGATGTTTAGTGTGCTCGGTGTAGTACTACAAGTATTTGTTGGAAATGCATTGATTGTTGGAGGAAATCGTTTCTTCATCCAGAACCAGACAGACAACCCATCTGCTATGGAACTGGGCTATGCATTTCGTACAAATGGATATCTGAATGTCGTATTGACGATGTTTTTGAAGAACTTGTATCAGTCTTTGTGGACATTGTTGTTTGTAATTCCAGGTGTGATCAAGCATTATGAGTACTTGATGGTACCATACATTATAGCTGAGAATCCTCAGATGGATAATAAAGAAGCATTCGCCATTAGCAAACGCATGATGATGGGACAGAAGATGAATGCATTTGTATTGGATCTTTCCTTTATTGGATGGCATTTTGTGTCTGCTCTGACATTTGGACTTGCAGGAATCTTCTTTGTAAGACCATATTATCAGGCAACGTTTGCAGAATTGTATTCTGTCAATCGTACACGTGCTTATCAGGAAGGATATATCCGATAAATAAATCGAATGAATATGCATTCTGTATACAAGCAGAATATAAATAAAAAATGAATATGACAGCTGTATAATCACAGTACTTCTTATAGGAACACACAAATAAAAAGAAGCGAAATGAGAGGGAAAGGAATCCAACTTTTCAACATTTCGCTTCTTTCTTTTTATGATTATATGGACAAATGTATACAGGCAAGGACTAGAACTGCATACGATTTTTGTGGGCCGTATGCCAAGCATCTTTGTCTGCATTGTAACGTTCCCATAACCAGTCAATGGCTTGTTCCATTCCCTCATCACTCATAGGAAAGGATGCAGACTGTTTCTTCTCATCTGGTGTTTTTTCAAAAGACCATGGCTCTGGATAGACAAAAACGGTAAAAGTTTCCTTGCTCTCATCACAACGAAAAAAATAACGCATACCGTGGTGTCCTCCGGAAAATGGTTCTTTTTTGAGTCCTCCAACAGGAATTAATTGTTTATCGATCATAAAAATAAGCTCCTTCCTTATTTTGAAACCTTTTTTGTATTTCAACTATATCATATTTTAGACTTTTCACAAGGTTTTCACAAGATGTTGGAAATTTTCATTGTCCTAGTTTCTGGAAAATGTTATACTAGACTCGTCTTATAATATAGATGAGGAGTTGTATAAATAATACGAAAGTGAGGAATAAATCATGAAGTGTCCAATTTGTGGAAAAGAACTTGAAATGATGAAAAAACAGGTTGGTGCAGACGAAAATGGAAATCCCATCGTCAATCAATATGCAGTATGTAGAGATTGTAAGAAACAATGGAATTTAGATAAACAGCGTGCCAATAAAAAAGCGAATGCAAAAAAAGAGGCACCTGCTACGAAGAAACCAGCGGAGCCAGTACCGGCAGAAAAGCCAGTTGAGAAACCGGTAGAAAAATCAGAACAGAAACCGGTGGATCAGAAGGTTGAAAAATCAGTTTCAAAGGTAGAGAAGAAGCCAGCGGAAAAAGAGACAAAAGCACCCGTTGCGAAAGTTTCTGAAGAAGGTCAGCGTTCCGAACGTCCAGTAGGTCAGCGTCCAGTACGTCCAGAAGGCCAGCGCCCAGCACGCCCAGTAGAAGGTCAGCGTCCAACGCGTTCAGTAGAAGGCCAGCGTCCAGTACGCCCAGAAGGCCAGCGTCCAACGCGCTCAGTAGAAGGTCAGCGTCCAACACGCCCAGTAGAAGGTCAGCGTCCAGCACGCCCAGTAGAAGGCCAGCGTCCAACACGCCCAGTAGAAGGCCAGCGTCCAGTACGCCCAGAAGGTCAGCGTCCAGCACGCCCAGTAGAAGGTCAGCGTCCAACGCGCTCAGTAGAAGGTCAGCGTCCAACGCGCTCAGTAGAAGGCCAGCGTCCAGCACGCCCAGTAGAAGGTCAGCGTTCAACGCGCCCAGTAGAAGGCCAGCGTCCAGTACGCCCAGAAGGTCAGCGTCCAGCACGTCCAGCAGCAAAAGTTCCAGTGGAAGGAGAACAGCAGACAAAGGCTTCGGCACTGGAAGAACAGAAGTATGGCAATATCCCATCCGAACAGGTGAGAGTGAAAAAAGAACGTGCCGTTCGTCAGGCATATGAAGAAATGCTTTCAACAGATCCAAGCTATCAGCAGAAAAAGAAAACACAGGAAGACGGAGTGACAAAAAAAGCTGCGAAGAAAAAAGTGGAGAGCATCAAACCTGAAGAAGAGAAAAAACGTCCAGAACCAAAGACGGAGAAAAAGGTAGAGAAGAGCCATAACGACTATGATGCAGATTATGATGACGATGATGATTACATGGATGAAGAGCCAAGTGCAAAATATCGTATGTTCCGTGTATTCTTAGGTATTTTATCAGTATTAGCATTTGGTTACTTTGGATATCAAGGATTCTCTACAGGATTGGATAACCTGACATCTGGAATCGGATTGACCTATGTGGTTCTTTCTGCATGTATGTTAGTCATGGGATTGTTATTATTGATTATGCAGAACAGCCGTGGAATTGTTGCTTATGTATTGCCAATTCTTGTCAGTTTGGGAGCTGCAGCATGGGCATTCTTGAAACGTGGCGACAATATGATTCTTTTGATTGCAGCTGTTGCATGTGCAGCAATCGCATTGTTGTTGGTAATCTTGTGTGCAACTTCTCGAAATCAAGATGATGATTACGATGAGTATGACGAGGACGAGGATGAGTTTGAAGACGATTTCGAAGATGAAGATGAGTTTGACGATGAGTACGACTTTAATGACGACTTCGAAGACGAGGATGACTTTGATGATTATGATGAGGATGATGATTTTTAAATCCATCCTTTTAGAGAATGAAAATAAAATGGAGTTGAACATGCAATGTTCAACTCCATTTTATCATTCTATTTCAAGAGAGGATGTGCACTCCTGAATACTGTGCACGTTGTAATCTCGTTTTTAAAAAGGAAATGAGCCACATCGCTGTGACTCAAGGGGGAAAAAGTTTATGAAAAAGTGTTCTATTTCTTTTCTTTTGAACAACTTTAGTATATCGTCCAGTTATGGAGAAAGTATGTTACAAATTTGAACGATTTGTTAACAAAGGAAAAATAATTCATGAAAATGGAGGAATTGAAAGATGAAATTTGAAGCGGATACACATTCTCACAGTTTAATGAGCGGTCATGCCTATAGCACTATCCGTGAAATGGCTGCTGCTGCAAAGAAAAAAGGATTAAAAGCGATGGCATTGACAGAACATGCCCCATCCCTTCCAGGAACTTGCGGTTTGTATTATTTTCAGAATTTGGATGTCATTCCAAGAGAAATGGAAGGTGTGCGGATGTTATTTGGTGCTGAGGTTAACATTTTGGATCCAGATGGTCATCTGGATCTGCCAAATTCTGTTTGCGAGGAGCTGGATATTGTGATTGCAAGTATTCACGTCCCATGCTATGGATTAGAGCATACAAAAGAAGAAAATACAAGAGCATATATTGAAGTTATGAAAAAGCCATTTGTTCATATTATTGGTCATCCAGACGATGGAAGATTTCCAGTAGATTATGAAGCAATTGTAAAAATGGCAAAAGAGACGGGTGCGTTGCTGGAGTTAAACAACTCCTCCCTGCGTCCTGCAAGTTTCCGCGAAGGAACCCACGAGAATGCATTGAAAATGTTGGAGTATTGTAAACGATATGAAGTGCCGATCACAACGGGAAGTGATGCTCACGTGGATGTTGATGCTGGAAACTTCTGTTATGTAGAAGAGCTATTAAAAGAGAGTAATTTCCCTGAAAAATTAGTCATGACAACGGATTGGGAAAAATTAAAGGAATATTTTCATTTATAAAAATATTAGAAAATTTGTAAATATTCAAGCAAAATGTGTCAAACCCCTAGACTTTAATATTTTAGTGTGCTAAAATACTAAATAGTCTTTGAGTAACAAAGGAGAATGGGGTTATGAGTAAAAAGATCAGAACAGAGTCAGTTGACTATTTATTCAGTGCGATTCTTAGTTTAAAAGACAAGGAAGAGTGCTACACCTTTTTTGAAGATATCTGTACTATTAACGAATTGTTGTCTCTTTCTCAGCGTTTTGAAGTTGCAAAGATGTTAAGAGAGAAGAAAACATATTTGGAAATAGCAGAGAAGACCGGCGCTTCCACTGCTACCATCAGTCGTGTAAACCGTTCTTTGAATTATGGTAATGATGGATATGATATGGTATTTGGAAGAATCGAAGAAGACGAACAGGAATAAGAAAAAACTACAGTACATTGCGTGCTGTAGTTTTTTTACAATTAATCATTCATATGAAATTCAGGCAGTTCATCCAGAAGCTTTTCGATGATCTGTTTTTTAACATATACATCAAATCCAAGACTGCAGATTAAAGAAAATGTCTGTAAATATTTTTGCTCTTCTTCAGGAGCATCAGTAAACATACTTTCCGAACGGGCAAACATTGCTTTCATTTCTTCGCTCATGGCTGGAATCTGAGATTTCTCCATGGAGCAGATTCCTTCATAAATGGCAGTCAGATCCAGTTCCTTGTCAGTTTGAAAATATTTTTCGGTTAATGGCTTCAATAAGAGTTCAATGTCTTTGATGGCCAATATGTTTTTAAAATAATAAATGAATGTTAAAATCAGCAAATGCTCCCGAGAATATTTCTTCTTAGAAGGTGGCGGAAGTAGATTATTCTTTGCATAATTATTAATCATTGTCTTCGTCAGGATCTTGTCCTCTTCATAACGTTTGGTGGAAGCTAAATGAGCATCCATGAAGGTTGTTACCTGATCCATATATAACTCGATGTTTGGAATGTCTTTGGCATGGATATAATCGATGCGGGAAAGACTTGCTAAAATACTATCTAATAAATTTTTGGAATCAATTTGCATAATATCACCTCGATGTGTTTATTATATAGTATTCATTACTACCTTGCAAGAACTTTCTCTCTATATACAGATTCTTCTATCAGGGAAGAATGTAGTTGACAAGCAAGAACGTATATTCGATAATAATAAGAAAGTATGCTGTCTAGCAGCAAATGAATACAGTAGGAGAAGTATATGAGTATTTACGATTCATTAAATGAACAGCAAAGAGAAGCCGTGTATCATACGGAAGGACCACTTTTGATTTTAGCAGGAGCGGGATCTGGAAAGACACGTGTTTTGACACATAGAATTGCCTATTTGATTGAGGAAAAGGGTGTGAATCCATGGAACATACTTGCCATTACATTTACCAATAAGGCGGCAGGAGAGATGCGAGAGCGTGTGGACCAGCTGGTAGGATTTGGCTCCGAGAGCATTTGGGTCAGCACCTTTCATTCCACTTGTGTACGGATTTTGCGTCGTTATATTGACCGACTAGGGTATGACACCAATTTTACTATTTATGATGCAGATGATCAGAAAACGTTGATGAAAGATGTTTGTAAAAAGCTTGACATCGATACGAAGGTGTATAAGGAGCGAAGTCTTCTGGGCGCCATTTCTTCGGCAAAGGATGAGATGATCACACCAGCACAGTTTGAAATCAATGCAGCGGGGGATTTTGGGAAGCAGAAGATTGCGAAAGTATATTGGGAATATGAGAAGCAGTTGAAGGCAAACAATGCCTTGGATTTTGATGATCTGTTGATGAAGACAGTACAGCTGTTCCAGACCAATCCGGACGTGTTGGAGTCTTATCAGGAACGTTTTCGTTATATTATGGTGGATGAGTATCAGGATACCAATACGGTGCAGTTTAAGTTTGTCAGCCTGTTGGCGGCGAAATATCAGAATCTCTGTGTAGTTGGTGATGATGATCAGTCCATTTATAAATTCCGCGGAGCAAATATTCAGAACATTTTAAGTTTTGAAGAGGTCTTCCACAATGCCAAGGTAATCAAGCTGGAGCAGAATTATCGTTCCACCAGTAATATTTTGAATGCAGCCAATGCGGTGATCCGTAACAACTACGGGAGAAAGGATAAGACCCTTTGGACAGACAATGGAGAAGGAGAAAAAATCCATTTCCGTCAGTTTGACAGCGGATATGATGAGGCTGAGTATATTGCAGAGGATATTCGAAAGAATGTAAGAGAAGGACATACCTATCGTGACTTTGCTATTTTATATCGTACCAATGCACAGTCCCGTCTCTTTGAGGAGAAGTTTGTGGCATACAACATTCCGTATAAGATTGTAGGAGGAGTAAACTTCTATGCTCGTCGTGAGATCAAGGATCTGTTGGCGTATTTGAAAACCATTGACAATGGAAAAGATGACTTGGCAGTTCGCAGAATTATCAATGTGCCAAAGCGAGGCATTGGACTGACCACCATCAATCGAGTACAGGAGTCTGCAGCAGCCAGAGACATTGGATTCTACGATGCCCTTTTGGGACTGGATCTGATCCCTGGTATCGGACGAAGTGCAGCCAAACTGGATTCCTTTGTGGCATTGATTGAATATTTTAAGGGACGTGTGGAAGAAGAGTCACTTTCAGATTTGTTAAAGGAAATCATTGATAAAACTGGTTATGTGGCAGAACTGGAAGCTGAGGATACGGAAGAAGCACAGGCCCGTATTGAAAATATTGATGAGTTGTTGAGTAAAGTGGCTGCCTATGAGGAAACATGTGCTGATGAAGATACACCGGCTACACTAAGTGGATTTTTGGAAGAAGTGGCTTTGGTGGCGGATATTGATTCTTTGGACGAGGAACAGGATTATGTGGTATTGATGACTTTACATAGCGCCAAGGGATTGGAGTTTCCACATGTGTATTTGGCAGGTTTGGAGGATGGACTGTTCCCAAGTTATATGACCATTACCTCCGATCAAGCGGAAGATCTGGAAGAGGAACGCCGACTATGTTATGTGGGAATCACGCGAGCAGAGGAAGATCTGACTTGTACATGTGCCAGAAGACGTATGATCCGTGGAGAGACTCAGTACAATAAGATTTCTCGTTTCTTAAAAGAAGTACCATCGGAGTTGTTGGAGCATGGAGCTATCCATTTTGAAAAGGAAGTGGAGATTCCAAAGGAGACTGCCTATAAGCAGGCAAGACAGGCCTTCCGTCAGCAACCATTCCAGTCTATAGCACCAACAAAACCGACAAAAAGTTTTGGAACTGGAGGCGGAAAACAGCTGGAATATGGCATTGGAGATCGAGTTCGTCATATGAAATTTGGAGAAGGAACTGTGCAGGATATTATCGAAGGTGGTCGTGACTACGAAGTGACGGTGGATTTTGATGGTCCAGGTACGAAGAAAATGTTTGCATCCTTTGCTAAGTTGAAAAAAGTAGATTAGGCGAATAGAACTGCTAAGTGAAAAGATCGAACTGCAATGATTGGACTGCAAAGAGTAAAACAAGAAGTAAAAAATTCATGAAAAATTTCATGAGGAAAAGCTAGAATTTAGTAGTAATCCCTAATTGTTAGTGTTATAATATATGAAACAAGACCGACTAGAAAAGACATGAAAGGACGGAGTGCTATGAACAGAGTAGAAGAGTTAATTGCAGAATCAAAATTAAAAGACCTCTTGAATAAAAAAGAAGAGGAAAAAGGAAAAAAGGTAGTTCTTTGGGTTCTTGCAATCATCGGTTTGGTTGCAGCAGTTGCTGGAATCGCATATGCTGTATATAAGTTTATGACTCCAGATTATCTGGAAGACTTTGAAGACGATTTTGACGATGATTTTGATGACTACTTTAGCGAAGAGGATCAGATCTAATAGCGGTCAAATCGACAACAAAAAGAAAGTACAGGGAACAGGATGCAGAGGGATTTGCACCCTGTTCTTTTGTTCGCAGGTGAATGTGAAATATAAAGGAGAGTTGGATGAAGAAAAAGGAGATTTTTGAGGGTATCATTGAAAAAGTAGAGTTTCCAAATAAGGGAAAGGTTTACGTAGCAGAGGAAGATTGTTATGTGACAGTAAAGAATGGAATTCCTGGTCAGAAGATTCTTTTTATGATCAATAAGTTCAAGAATGAACAGGCAGAAGGCCGTCTGCTGGAGGTGTTGGAATCATCTCCAATGGAGACAAGAGAACCGGTCTGCAGTTTGTTTCCAGCTTGTGGAGGCTGTATGTATCAGACGATGAGTTATGATGCGCAGTTGGAGATGAAGGCAAATCAGATGAAAGAAATCATAGATGAAGCGATTCTGCCAGGTTGTACTTATACATTTGAAGGGATCAAAGCAAGCCCAAAGGAATTCGCCTACCGCAATAAAATGGAATTTTCTTTTGGAGATGAGTACAAAGATGGTCCATTGTCTTTGGGACTTCATAAAAAAGGAAGTACGTATGATGTGTTGACGGCAGCAGACTGCCAGCTAGTGCATTCCGACATGACAGATATTTTGCAGTGTGTTTTGACTTATTTTCAGGAGCTGGGAGCTTCTTACTATAAGAAAATGCAACATACCGGTTATTTGCGTCATTTGCTCTTAAGAAGAGGGGATACGACAGGAGAGATTTTGGTAAATCTTGTAACTTCTACCCAGGAAGAATATGATTTACAGCCATTGGTGGACCAGTTGCTACATTTGAACTTGGAAGGAAAGATTGTGGGAATTCTTCATATTCTCAATGATTCCTTGTCAGATGTGGTGCAGAGTGATGAAACAAGAGTACTTTACGGACAGGATTATTTTTACGAAAAAATGTTGGGATTGGAATTTAAAATCACTCCATTTTCCTTCTTCCAGCCAAATACACGAGCAGCGGAAGTGTTATATAGCACGGTAAGAGAGTACATTGGTAACATTGATGATATGACGGTGTTTGATCTGTTCAGTGGAACAGGAACCATCGGACAGGTGTTGGCTCCAGTGGCAAAACAGGTCATCGGTGTAGAAATCGTTGAGGAGGCTGTGGAAGCAGCAAAGGAGAATGCGGCAAGAAATGGTTTGGATAACTGCCGCTTTATTGCAGGAGATGTGTTCCAAGTATTGGATGAAATCCAGGAGAAGCCAGATGTGATCGTGTTGGATCCACCGCGAGATGGAATTCATCCAAAAGCGTTACCAAAAATTTTAAAATACGATGTAGATCGAATTGTTTACATTTCTTGTAAGGCTACCAGCCTGGCTCGAGATTTAGAATTGATCCAGGAGTGTGGATACCGCGTGGTCAAATGTGTTGCTGTGGATCAGTTTGTACACACGGTACATTGTGAGATGGTGTGCTTGCTGGAGAAAAATCGATAAAAAGTAGAAAAAGCGTACAGAAATGGGCGTAGCAACAATAAAATAAAAAGAAGAAACAAGGTCTGATTGCAGAAAAAATTGCGATCAGATCTTTTTTCTTTGTTTTTGAAAGCATATCAAACTGTTCTTGAAAAAATATTTTTTAAAAAGTTTTTGATTTTATGCAATAAAATGACTTCCTGGTGCATTGTATTGATAAAGGAACAGACAAGGGGGCAGGAAGATGCATAGAAGAAACTGGAAAAAAAGAGCAATGGGAATCTGTTTTGTATTCATCTTGTGCATGGGAATTTTTACAGGATGCGAGAAAGCAGTGGCGGAGGTAAATGAGGATCAATTGAAAGTAACCTTGTTTCGTGTGGGAAAAGCCGATGCAATTGTGTTGGAAACTGGAGGACGTGCTTTGATCATTGATGGAGGTGAAGAGGAGGATGGTGAGGAAGTGGTTGCTTATTTGAAGCAGCAGCACATTTCCGAAGTAGATGCTCTGATTATCACGCATTATGATCATGATCACGTTGGCGGAGCGGATACTGTAGTGGAGACATTGAATGTGAAGGAGGTGTTCGTCCCGGCATATGAAGGAAGCAATGTAGAATACGTTGATTTTATGCGTGCCTTGGAGAAAAAGAAAATCCAGCCAAAGCCACTGACTTCTGCAGTTACTTTTTCCTTTGGAAATGCGCAGGTGGAAGTGGATCCGCCGAGCACCTATCAGGTGGATTACGAGAAAGCAGAAATGGATAATAATTTCTCTTTGATTACGACCGTTACCCATGGGAAAAATAAGTTATTGTTTATGGGAGATGCGGAAAAATGGAGGATCCGAGACTGGTTGGATCAGGAAAGAACTCCACAATGTGACTTTTTAAAGGTGCCTCATCATGGTGTGTACAACAAGGCGTTAGGAGAATTGGTGGAAGCGGTACAGCCGAAGGAGGCAGTAATCTGTTCTTCCAATAAAAATCCAGCAGATCCACAAACGTTGGAGTTGCTGAAGGAAACGAACATGCAGGTATTCCAGACAAAGGATGGGAATGTAACGGTTCTAAGTGATGGAATCAAACTGGAAATGGACCAGCAATTGGAAGAAGAGTAGAAGGAAAAAAGAGATTTGAATGGGTGAAAGAAGAAAAAAGGAGGAGGGGTGACACAGATGGCACAAACTGTATTTAATCGGTATGAAAAGAAATATTTGATGCCAGAAAGCGTATATTTGGAGCTACGGCAGCGATTGGCACCATATATGCAGGAAGATCAATATGGATTGCATACCATTTGCAATATTTATTATGATACGCCGGATCATTTGTTAATCCGACGTTCCATTGAAAAACCAGTGTATAAGGAAAAGCTTCGATTGCGGAGCTACGGAATTCCTACCTTGGATTCCACGGTGTTTTTGGAAATTAAGAAAAAATATCGTAAGGTGGTGAATAAACGACGGATTCAGCTGACGTTGAGAGAGGCCTATAATTATGTGGAACACGGCATTCGGCCGAAGGAGGAGAGTCAGATTTTGCGAGAAATCGATTTCTTCCTGCAACGGTATCCATTGCAACGTGGACTTTTTCTAGCTTATGATCGGATTGCATTATTTGGAAAAGAAGATCCTTCTTTTCGTGTAACCTTTGATCAAAGAATACGAAGCAGGCGTGCAGTGATGGGATTGGAAAATGGATCTTTTGGCAAGGAATTGTTGCCAGAAGGATATTATTTGATGGAAAGTAAGATTTTGGGAGCAACGCCAGTATGGTTTACACAGATTTTATCGGAGCTTGCCATTTATCCAGTGTCATTTTCAAAATATGGAAACATTTACAAAAAAGAACGGGATGCCTTTGATGTGGAAGGAATGATGGTTCATCGAAAGGAAAAATGGGAGGAGTTAAGGAGGAAGGAAGTATGTTAAATAGTATTTTTCACGCAGGAACATTTCGGATTGATGCAGTGCTGGTGGCGATGTTGGTAGCATTGGTTTTAGGAATTGGAATTGGACTTCTTTATCAACAATCGGAGGTGCACATGAGCAGTTTTGCTGTGATTCTGGCTATGATGCCAGTGCTAGTCACCGCAATCATTATGATTGTCAATGGAAATCTAGGAACTTCCGTTGCAGTTCTGGGGGCTTTCGGATTGGTCCGCTTCCGTAGTGCCCCTGGAAATGCCCGAGAAATCGGATTTATCTTTTTTGCGATGGCGGTAGGACTGGCTTGTGGCATGGGATTTTTATCTTTGGCAGTGTTGATGACCATTCTTGTGGGTATGATGTTCTTTGTGTTGGAAAAATTGCATTTTGGAAAGAAAGAGACAAGCCAACGGGAGTTGCGAATTACCATTCCGGAAGATATGAGTTATACAGGAATTTTCGACGATTTGTTCCAGAAATATACGAAATATGCAAGAATGGAGCGAGTGAAGACAACCAATATGGGAACCATGTATGAGTTGTGTTATCGCATTGAGTTGCGGGATGTGGAGAAGGAAAAGGAGTTTATTGATGGACTTCGGTGCAGAAATGGGAATCTGACTATCATTTTAGGACTTGTTCAAAGGGAAAAGAACGAACTATAATAAAAAGAGAGAAAACATAGAGCAAAAGATGATGGGGGAAAGAACGATGTTATTATTTGCGGCAATAGCCTATGAGAATTCGGAAATAGAGGAGCAACGGTTGGATGAGCAATTGTTTGCCAGAATTGGGCAAGGGGACAAGTCTGCCTTTTGTCAACTCTATGAAGAAACCAGTAATGCGGTATTTGCCTATGCCTTATCATTTTTGCGGAACAAAGAGGATGCAGAAGATGTAATGCAGGAAACATTTTTGCATATTCGGTCAGCAGCTCATCTATATCAGCCGTTGGGAAAACCGATGGCTTGGATTTTGACCATTGCAAAAAATGTGTGTCTGATGAAGTTTCGTCAAAATCGACATGTGACATTTATGGCCTATGACGAGGCACCAGAAGAATTGGACTGCAGTCAGATCCAGGAGGAAGAGGATCGATTGGTGTTGGAAACAGCCTTTCGAGTATTGTCCAAGGAAGAGTGTCAGATTATTGTGTTGCATGCGGTATCTGGAATGAAGCATCGAGAAATCAGCCAGATCATGGGAATTCCGTTATCCACAATTTTATCAAAATATCATCGTGGAATTCAAAAGTTACGGGAACAATTGGAGGAGGAGAGAAAATGAATAGAACAAACTCCGATCTTGAAAAGAGAATCAAACGCGGGATGACAGACCTGACACCGGATCAGAAGGAGAAAATTTGGGAAACACCTGTGGAACAGGCAACGGGTAAAGAATGGTACTTGGATGGAACGGACAGGGAGAAGCAAGGAAAGCATTCTCGTAAGATTGTTTCCTGGATGTCTGCAGTGGCAGCTTGTTGTGCCATCGGATTGTTGTCCCTCTATATGACTACCTTTCGGGCGGAGGCAACCGTTTATTTTGATGTGAATCCAAGTGTGGAGTTACAGATCAACCAAAAGGAACGGGTGGTATCTGCCAAAGCAAGCAATGCAGACGGAAACGTGGTGCTGGGAGACATGGATCTGAATCAGACGGATGTAGATGTGGCAGTCAACGCGTTGCTTGGATCTATGGTAAAACATGGATATTTAAATGAAGCAAAACAGGTGGTGTTACTTTCTGTGGAAAGTAAAGATCCGGAGAAAGGGGAACAGCTTCGAGGAAGATTGACCAAACAGGTGACGAATTGCTTGCATCAACAGTTTGGAGAAAGCAAGGTTTGGAATCAGAACATTTCCACAAATCAGGAGTTGAAGCAATTGGCAAAGGAATATGAAATGACTCCAGGAAAGGCAGCATTTGTCAATAAAATTATAGAAAAATACCCTTACATGAATTATGGAATGTTGGCAAAGATGTCCATGTCTGAGTTGGCGCTCTATTTGGAAGAACAACAGGTAGATCTGGAGAATCTGATTGTTGATGAGGCGGAAAGAGAAGATTTGGAGGAGAAACGGGAACAGCTGGAGATGCAACAAGAGTTGGAGAAAGAACGCCAGGAAGCAGAAAAAGAGCGATTAGAAGAGTTGTCTGAACGGGAGCACGAGAATATGGATCCAATAGAAGTGGAAGAGATAGAAGAACAACGTGAGCACCAGCAGGAGAAGCTGGAAGAGTTGGAAGAAAAGGAGGAAGAACAGGACGTCCTAGAGGAAGAAAAAGAAGAGCTGGAAGAAATGGAAGATTGAGAGGAGTTTTATATTGACTTTTGCAAAGAAGTGTCATATATTATGAGTATAAAGATTAAATGAATGTTTAATCGTTAACAAATAAAAAACGCAAAGGAGCAAAAGCAATGAAAAAAACATATGAAATTGAAGTGGATTGCGCAAACTGTGCAAATCTAATGGAAGAGGCAACAAAGAAAACAGCAGGAGTTGCAGACGCAGTAGTTAACTTTATGACACAGAAGATGATTGTAGAATTTGAAGAAGGCGCAGAAGCAAAAAAAGTCATGAAGGATGTACTGAAGGCTTGTAAAAAAGTAGAGCCTGATTGCGAGATTGAATTCTAGTGGAGGTTTTTCATGAATAAGAAGCAGAAGAAGATGCTTGCTAGAATCTTAATTTCAGCTGCGATGGTCTTGTGCTTGCAATTTATAAAAGTAGAGGGCTTCGTAAAGTTGGCCCTCTATTTGCTTGCTTACGGCATTGTTGGCTATGATATTTTAAGAAAAGCATGGCGTGGCATATTAAATCGACGAGTGTTCGATGAGAATTTTTTGATGGCCATTGCTACCCTTGGTGCATTTGCACTGGCCATTTATACAAAAAGTGGAGATTACAATGAAGCCATTGCGGTGATGTTGTTCTATCAGATCGGAGAATTATTTCAAAGTTACGCAGTACGAAAGAGTCGAAAAAATATCAGTGAATTGATGGATATTCGTCCGGACTACGCCAATGTGGAACGGGACGGAGTGTTGCAACAAGTGGATCCAGATGAAGTAGAAATCGGTTCTATTGTGGTTGTTCAGCCGGGAGAAAAGGTTCCCATTGATGGCCTGGTGGTGGAAGGATCTTCCGGTTTAAACACCAGCGCCTTGACAGGTGAAAGTATTCCAAGAGATGTGAAACCAGGTGAAGAAATCATCAGTGGGTGTATCAATCTGTCTGGAGTATTGAAGGTGCAGACTACAAAGGAATTTGGAGAATCTACCGTATCTAAGATTTTGGAACTGGTGGAAAATTCCAGCTCTAGAAAGTCAAAATCTGAGAATTTTATTTCCAAATTTGCTCGAGTATACACGCCAGCGGTTTGTTACAGCGCTTTGGCGCTGGCCTTGATTCCACCACTGGTTTCTATGTTACTGTTGGGACAGCCAGCTATGTGGGGAACTTGGATTTATCGTGCATTGACCTTCTTGGTAATCAGCTGCCCATGCGCATTGGTAATCAGTATTCCGCTGAGCTTTTTCGCCGGCATCGGTGGAGCCAGCAAAGAAGGCGTATTGATCAAAGGCTCCAACTATATGGAGACTTTGTCAAAGACAAAATATGTAGTGTTCGATAAAACCGGAACATTGACAGAAGGTGTATTTGAGGTGACGGGAGTTCACCACAATGAAATAGAAGAGGAGTTGCTGCTAGAATATGCGGCCTTAGCAGAATGTGCCTCCTCCCACCCAATTAGCAAGAGTTTGCAGAGAGCCTGTGGAAAGGAATTGGACCGCAATCGTGTCAAAGAAATCCAGGAAATTAGTGGTCATGGAATTACGGCTCTGGTGGACGGCAAACAGATTGCTATTGGAAATGATAAATTGATGAAGTCTTTGGGAATTTCCTATGAAGAGTGTCACCAGGTTGGAACCATTATTCATATGGCTATTGATGGCACATATGCAGGTCATATTGTCATTGCAGATGTGATCAAAGAGGACGCCAAAGACGCCATTACAGCATTGAAGAAAGCAGGAATTGAAAAAACGATCATGCTGACAGGGGATGCCCGTCACGTGGCAGATCAGGTGGCAGAAGAACTTCACGTTGACGAAGTATACAGCGAACTTCTTCCAGGAGATAAGGTAGCACAGGTGGAAGCACTGTTACAGAACCTTGGAAAAGAGGAGAAGCTTGCTTTTGTTGGGGATGGCATCAATGATGCACCAGTTTTAACAAGAGCGGATATTGGAATAGCCATGGGTGCTATGGGGTCTGACGCAGCCATTGAGGCAGCAGATGTGGTCCTTATGGATGACAATCCGATGAAAATTGTCAAAGCAGTGAAGATTTCTAGAAAATGTATTCGCATTGTGTACCAGAATATCGCCTTTGCTTTGATTGTGAAGTTCGGGTGCCTTATTTTAGGAGCCTTTGGATTGGCAAATATGTGGGCTGCCATTTTCGCCGATGTAGGTGTTATGGTGTTGGCAGTTTTAAACGCTATCCGTGCATTGCGAGTGCATCGCTTGTAAAACCAATCAAGAAAACGAAAAACAGACAAAAAGAAAACTGTAGCAAGAGAGATGCAAAAAGAAACATTTCTGGCTACAGTTTTTTTGTATAGATTTTTATGTTTGAATACAGGAGATTTCCATCATCTCCTCAATCATATGGTGAAGACTCTGGGCTTTCCTTGAGTCGCTTGCACGGTAGTAAGTTTCTTTTCCTTCTCTGCGGGATTCAATGAGTCCGCTGGTGCGAAGGAGACGCAAATGATGGGCCACCGCAGGGCTACTCATATCCATAATGGCTGCAATGTTGATGACACACTCTTCACAATGGCAAAGAATCCAAAAAATGCGCAAACGGGTGGTGTCACTTAATTGTTTAAATACATCAGCAGTCAGCTGAAAATGTTCCGTATCTGGAAGATGTTTGATCAGCTCAGGCGTTTTCTGGTTGTGCTGATGGGGTAACGTATGTTCTGACATAATCGATCCGTCCTTTGTTCAAAATTGCTTCTATTGTAATATGATAGTGTGGAAAAGTCAATGAATCTACGGATTTACAGATAAAAACAAACTATGCTATAATTTTTAAATATCATTTTGGGAAAAGGAGGAAAAGACCATGTCTTTGGAAGATTATTTAAAAGCACAAAAAATGGGAAAACGAGAATATCAATCTCGGATGATGCGTGGACTGCCACCAACATTAGAGGTGTTGGATGATCTTTTGCCACCAAAAGGAAGTTATTCCGAAGCTCCTCTTGGATTGGTACAGATTCCCATGGATCAAATTGTTGGAACGAAAACTGGAGGTCGTAGCAATGCCTTTGCACACAATTATATGCCAATTTTAAAGGAGAATACCGAGTTTGCCGTAAAATGGGCGACCTTAAGCACAAGTCATGAAAATGAAGGCATTCGAGAGCCAATCAAGGCCTATGAATATATGAACAAATTTTATGTACTGGAAGGGAATAAGCGAGTCAGTGTGATGAAGTATTTTGGCGCCGTTTCCGTTCCAGGAGAAGTCATTCGCATCATTCCAAAGCGAACCAAAGAAAAAGACAATCAGCTGTATTTTGAATTTTTGGATTTTTATGAATTGGCCAAAGTAAACTATATTTGGTTTACAAAATTAGGAAGCTTTCCAAGATTGCAGGCAGCAATCGGAAAAGGACCGGATGAGGTTTGGACACGTGAGGACCAATTGACTTTTAGTTCTTCTTATGCCAGATTTGTGGCTATTTACAACCAGCATGGAGGAGAAAAACTGTCCATTACCCCTGCCGATGCATTTCTGACTTTTGTAAATCTTTATGGCTATCGTGCCATTAACCAGAAAACAAGCAGTGAATTAAAACGACTGGTGGAAAAAACATGGGAAGAGTTTCGATTGCTCCAGGAGGATCACAAAATCGACTTGAAAATGAATCCAAATCTGGAAAAGAAGCCAAGGCTTAGCGACCTTCTTCCGGGCAATCCAATGAAGCTGAAAATTGCATTTATTTATGCCAAGACACCATCTTCTTCTGCTTGGTCCTATTCTCATGAATTGGGAAGAATGTACTTGGAACAGACCTTCCCAGAAGAAGTGACTACTGTGGTGTATGAAAATGCTACCCAAGAGAACATTGATGTATATTTGCAAGCGGCGATTCAGGCGGGGTGTAATTTTATTTTGACTACTACACCAGAATTTGCAAAAGCAAGCGTAAAAGCAGCCATTGCCAATCCAGAAATCCGTATTTTAAATTGTTCTTTGAATACATCACATCGTTACATCCGCACCTACTATGCCCGGATGCATGAGGCCAAGTTTTTGATGGGAGCCATTGCAGGTGCTATGGCAGAAAATGACAAGCTGGCTTATGTAGAAGATTATCCGATTTACGGATCCATTGCAAATATCAATGCTTTTGCCATTGGTGCAAAAATGATCAATCCGCGTGCCAAGGTCTATTTGGAATGGTCTTCTTTAAAAAATGTGGATGTGTTAGAACGTGTTCATCGCATTGGTGCATCTTGTATTTCAGGAAAGGATATGATGATCCCAGAAGAGACTACTCGATTTTTTGGAATCTATCGACTGGATGAAAAAGATGAACCGATTCGTTTGGCAATGCCAATCTGGCATTGGGGAAAATTCTATGAACAGTTGATCCGAACACTGATGGTTGGAAACTGGAAAGATGATGACAAATCACCAACTAAAAAAGCCATTAACTATTGGTGGGGCATGTCTGCAGGAGTGGTGGATGTTATCTGTTCTAAGAATATTCCAGAAGAAACGCAGCGACTGATCCAGGTGCTGAAGCAGGCCATTGTTTCAGGTCAGTTCAGTCCTTTTTCTGGGAAATTATATTCCCAGGAGGGGATTATTCAGAAGGATCCGGATCGTTGGTTGACACCAGAAGAAATCGTCAATATGGATTGGCTGGCAGACAATGTGATTGGAAACATTCCAAGTGCATCAGAGCTTCAGGAACATGCAAAAGCTGTCATGCTACAACAAGGCGTGATCAAAGAGAAAGGGCAGATTTGATATATGAGAATACTTGCGATAGGAGATGAAGAATCCTCTTACTTGTGGGATCATTTTGAAAAAGAAAAGTTAAAAGATGTGGATCTCATCATTTCCTGTGGAGATTTGAATCCACGGTATTTGTCCTTTTTGGTGACGTTGTATGCCATACCAGTACTCTATGTACATGGCAATCATGATGGACGCTATGATACCATCCCACCGGAAGGGTGTACCTGTATTGATGACAAACTGGTGGTATACAATGGGGTCCGTATCTTAGGATTAGGGGGATCCATGCGATATACAGGAGGTCCTCATCAATATACAGAACGAGAGATGCGTAAAAGAATCCGTAAGCTTTGGTTTTCCTTGTGGAGACACAAAGGATTTGACATCCTTGTGACCCATGCTCCGGCTTATCAGCTGAATGATGGTCGAGATTTACCACATCAAGGATTCCAGGCATTTCTGAATCTGTTGGAAAAATATCGACCAAAATTCTTTTTGCATGGCCATGTGCATATGTCCTATGGAAGAAATCAAAAACGATATGACAGGTATCAGGACACGCATGTGATTAACGCATATGAACGATGTATTTTTGATTATAAAGATGGAAGAATCATACGATAGAAAGGAAAATATTTACAATGGAATTTATTTCGAATCTTTTAGAACTGGATGGAAATCTTCTCTTATGGATTCAAGAATTTCTTCGACAGGAGTGGATGACACCTTTTTGGAAGGGAATCACCTTTTTAGGAAATGCAGGATGGTTTTGGATTGCCTTATCCATTTTGTTACTCATTCCAAAGAAAACTAGAACAGTGGGAATTGCGGGTTTGATTGCTTTGGCTATTGGAGCCTTGATTACGAACCTGGCGTTGAAGAATTTGGTGGCGAGAACAAGACCGTATGAAGTCATTGAAGGTTTGACCTTACTTGTAGGAAAGCAATCCGATTTCTCCTTCCCATCAGGACATTCCTGTGCCTCCTTTGCTGCAGCAACTGCTTACTATAAGATGGCGCAAAAAGGACATCAAAAATGGGGCGTGTTGGCATTGGTGTTGGCAGGGCTTATTGCATTTTCCAGACTGTATGTCGGAGTTCATTATCCAACAGATGTGATTGCTGGAATTGTCATTGGTGTGCTTTCTGGAATTATGGCTTGGATGTTGATGAAAAAATGAAGAATTAAATAAAAGAAATAAAAAGATTTTCAAATAAACAAAAACAATTAATAGAAAAGATTGCATGTATTTCATGAGTGGCAATGAAATGGAATTAATTAAATTTATATAGAAATAATAATATAAATAAGAGAAATAAAAACATGCAAGATAGAAAGAAAAAGTTTTCCTTTTTGTATCTTGCATGTTTTTTATTACATCTTTAAGATTTGAAAAGTGATTTATTGAAATTCTTCGATCTGGGGAATCGTATTTCTTTTCTTATCTGTGATACACGTCTCCGTCTTCATAAACAGGTTCGCAGGTCAACTGAACGCCTAATTTCTTGAACGTGTTGATATCTACGTCAGATAGCATAACAGAAGTATGAGCCTGACAACCGTTTAACTGAGACAGCTGACGAAGAGCCAAGCGTGCATCTGGGTTGGTTGCAGCACTGGTAGACAGTGCAATGAGTACCTCATCTGTATGAAGGCGAGGATTTTTACTCTTCAAATATTTGACCTTCAAAGTCTGGATTGGTTCAATGGCTTCTGGAGAGATAATATGAATCTCATGTTTTACTCCTGCAAAATGCTTCAATACATTTAACAAAAGTGCGGCAGAAGCACCAAGAAGATTACCTGTCTTTCCAGTAATGATCGTTCCGTCTGGAAGTTCCATTGCAGCTGCAGGTTCTCCAGTTTCTTCTGCGCGTTCCAATGCAGCAGCAACCACTTTACGATCAGAAATAGAAACACCAGCCTGGTTCATCAACAGTTCCAAAGTCTGAACTTGTTCCTCTGCACAAGTTCCTTTTAAAATGCCGTTCAAAGCTTCATAGTAGCGGCGAAGAATCTCCTGCTTGGATGCTTCACGACAAACTTCGTCATCGCAGATGCAGTTTCCAGCCATGTTTACTCCCATGTCTGTTGGAGAATTGTAAGGACTTGTTCCATAAATTTTCTCGAAAATGGTATTCAATACTGGGAAAATCTCAACATCACGGTTGTAATTTACCGTTGTCACACCATATGCTTCCAAATGGAATGGATCAATCATATTGACGTCATTTAAATCCGCTGTAGCAGCCTCATAAGCCAGGTTTACTGGATGTTTCAATGGCAAGTTCCAAATTGGAAATGTCTCGAATTTGGCATAACCTGCGTGAATGCCACGTTTGTGTTCGTGATAAAGCTGAGACAGGCAAGTAGCCATTTTTCCACTTCCAGGGCCAGGTGCTGTTACAATGACCAACGGACGAGTGGTCTCAATATATTCATTCTTTCCAAAGCCTTCCTCGCTGACAATAAGAGGAATATTCGATGGATAACCTGGGATGTTGTAATGGATGTACACTTTAATGTGAAGCATTTCCAATCGATTTTTAAATAAGATGGCGCTTTCTTGTCCAGAGTACTGTGTGATCACAACACTACCCACATACATTCCAATTTCACGGAAGGAATCCATGAGACGAAGAACGTCGGAATCGTAAGTGATACCAAGGTCACCACGGACTTTGTTCTTTTCGATATCTTTGGCACTGATGACAATGATGATCTCAGCCTGATCACTTAACTGCATTAACATGCGAAGCTTGCTGTCTGGTGCAAAACCAGGAAGCACACGAGACGCGTGATAATCGTCAAAGAGTTTTCCGCCAAACTCCAGATAGAGCTTGTGGTCAAACTGTTCAATGCGCTGTCGGATATGTTCAGATTGTGTTTGTAAATATTTGTCGTTGTCAAAACCTATTTTCATAAGATAGGGACCCCCAATCGATAATATCGTTCATAGTTTCATGACTCGGTCTGAGTCGGTTGTAATACGAAAATTCCTGACAGAATGCACTCGCACTACAATGTAACAGTATACTACAAAAGACGCTAGATTTACAAGAATTTTACGTCCTCAGTTTACAATTTTTTCATAATCTTCTTGTTGATTTATAAGTTGTGGATATTTATAATGAGTATAGTGGATTTTAGGAGGAGTAAAATGGAGAATAAAAACAACAATAAGAATCCCAAGAAAAACCGGCAGGGTTGGGGTGTTATTTTAACGACGACCTTGCTGGCTCTTTTTCTTGTAATGGGGATGTCCTCACTGATGAAGGGACAGGGCCCGGAAGAGATCAGCTATGATAAATTTTTAAAGATGGTGGATGAACATAAGGTAGAGAAGGTTGTCTTAGAACCGACAAAGATTTATATTACCTTAACGGACAAAGCCAGAGAAGAACAGTTGAAGAAAGACGGGAAGGAAGAGGAACTGACTGCCAATCAGATTTTAAGCCAGATGGAAGAATCCATGGGTCAGGGAGAGAAAGACGCAGAACGGAATCCAGATTATTTTGCAGGAGCAATTGCAGATGATCGTCTTCCAGAGCGACTGGAAAAGGCAGGAGTGGAATTCAGTCAGACAATTCCAGATACTGCATCTGCTATGATCTTCGAGATTTTGATCACAGTCATTCTTCCTATTTTATTGATGGTGATCTTGTTTAATTTCTTAATGCGTAAGATGTCCAAAGGTGGCGGCATGATGGGAATTGGCAAGAGCAACGCCAAAGTTTATGTAGAAAAAGAAACAGGGGTAACCTTCCAGGATGTTGCTGGACAGGATGAGGCCAAAGAGTCTCTTCAGGAAGTTGTAGATTTCTTACACAACCCTGGTAAATATACTGGCATCGGAGCGAAGCTTCCAAAGGGTGCTTTATTAGTAGGTCCTCCAGGAACTGGTAAAACATTGCTTGCAAAAGCAGTAGCAGGAGAAGCAAAAGTACCATTCTTTTCTTTGTCAGGTTCTGCTTTTGTAGAAATGTATGTCGGTGTAGGAGCTTCTCGTGTACGTGACTTGTTCAAGCAGGCACAGGCTATGGCACCATGTATTGTCTTTATCGACGAGATCGATGCTATCGGTAAGAGCCGTGACACCGCTATGGGTGGCGGTAACGACGAGCGTGAGCAGACGTTGAATCAGTTGCTTGCAGAGATGGATGGATTTGATACAAACAAAGGATTGCTTGTTTTGGCAGCAACCAACCGTCCAGAAGTATTGGACCCAGCTCTGCTTCGTCCAGGACGTTTTGACCGTCGTATTATTGTAGATAAACCAGACTTGAAAGGTCGTATTGATACATTAAAGGTTCACTCTAAGGATGTAAAAATGGATGAGACCGTTGACTTGGAAGCAATTGCACTTGCCACATCTGGAGCCGTTGGATCTGATCTTGCCAATATGATCAATGAAGCTGCAATTACAGCAGTTATGCATGGTAGACAGGTAGTGAGCCAGAAAGACTTGTTTGAGGCTGTGGAAGTGGTACTTGTTGGTAAAGAGAAGAAAGACCGTATTATGAGCAAAGAGGAACGCCGGATTGTTTCTTATCATGAAGTTGGTCATGCACTTGTCAGTGCTTTGCAGAAGGATTCTGAACCAGTACAGAAGATTACAATTGTACCAAGAACTATGGGTGCTTTGGGATATGTGATGCAGACACCAGAAGAAGAGAAGTTCTTGAATACAAAGAAAGAACTGGAAGCGATGCTTGTTGGAGCCTTGGCTGGACGAGCTGCTGAGGAAATCGTATTTGACACTGTAACAACAGGCGCATCCAATGATATTGAGCAAGCAACTAAGATTGCTAGAGCAATGATCACTCAGTATGGTATGTCTGAGAAGTTTGGACTCATCGGTCTGGAATCTGTACAGCATCGTTACTTAGATGGAAGACCTGTTTTGAATTGTGGAGAAGCAACTGCAGCGGAGATTGATGCAGAAGTGATGTCCATGTTGAAGACAGCTTATGAGGAAGCAAAACGTTTATTACGAGAGAATCGAGAAGCTTTGGATAAGATTTCTGATTTCTTGATTGAAAAAGAGACCATTACTGGTAAAGAGTTTATGAAGATTTTCCGTGAAGTTCAGGGCATAAAAGAGCCAGAAGAGGCGTTGGAAGATTCTGAGAAGAAGGAAGAGCGCATTGCCATGAAGCCAGTTGACTCAGCAGTTGAGGCAGAGGATACAAAGATTGTAGAAGAGGCAAATGTAGAAGTTGTAGAAGAGAAAATAACAGAAGTTGAGAATTCAGCAGATGTGACAGAGGAGATTGCTGCAACAGAAGAGTAATCATAAGAATAAAGTGAAATATGAAAAAACAGGTGGTTGCAGGACTGCCTGTTTTTTTGTTACTATAAAACAAGAATAGAAAAGTTGGTGAATATAGATGGATATGGAACAGACACATTTTAATATCGAAGAAGAATTAAAAAAGTTACCTCCAAAGCCAGGGGTTTATATTATGCATGATGAAACGGATGCCATCATCTATGTGGGAAAGGCCATTAGTTTGCGCAATCGAGTGCGTCAGTATTTTCAAACAAGTCGAAACAAAGGTGTGAAGATTGAGCAGATGGTCACACATATTCGTCGCTTTGAATACATTGTGACAGATTCAGAGTTGGAAGCCTTGGTGTTGGAGTGCAATTTGATCAAGGAGCATCATCCGAAATACAACACCATGTTGATGGATGATAAAACCTATCCTTTTATCAAGGTCACTACCAATGAGGCATTTCCAAGAGTGGTATTGGCTCGACGGATCCAAAAGGATAAAGCAAAGTATTTTGGCCCTTATACCAGTGCTAGCGCAGTCCGAGATACCATTGATCTGTTACATAAGTTGTATCATATTCGTAGTTGCAATCGAAATCTGCCACGGGATATAGGGAAGGAGCGTCCTTGCCTGAATTACCACATTAAGCAGTGCGATGCTCCCTGCCAGGGATACATTTCCCAGGAGGAATATGGAAAGGCAGTGCATGAGGTGGTGCGATTTCTCAATGGGAATTTTGATGAGATTTTGAAGGAATTGGAGCAAAAGATGATGGATGCTTCGGATGCCTTAGAATTTGAAAAGGCTATTGAATATCGGGAATTGTTGAATAGTGTAAAGAAGATTGCCCAGAAGCAGAAAATCACAGATAGCCACGGAGAGGACAAAGATGTGTTGGCGGCAGCAACCTCAGAGGAAGATGCAGTGGTTCAGGTATTTTTTATCCGTGGTGGTCGCTTGATCGGACGAGACCATTTTTATTTGCGGATCCAAAGAGGAGAAAAACTGGCAGAAATTTTAGACAGTTTTATCAAGCAATATTACGCAGGAACTCCATTTGTGCCAAGTGAATTGATGTTGCAAGTGGAATTGGAAGACAAGGAGTTGTTGGAAGAATGGTTGTCCATGAAGCGAGGCGGAAAGGTGACCATATACGCCCCGAAAAAGGGGACAAAAGAGCAGTTGGTAGAATTGGCACAGAACAATGCCAGAATGGTGTTAACGAAGGATAAGGAGCGTTTAAAGCGAGAAGAAGGTCGTACCGTTGGTGCAGTGAAAGAAATTGAGCAATTGCTAGGTATTTCCCATATTTCTCGTATGGAAGCATATGACATTTCCAATACCAACGGATTTGAATCGGTAGGTTCTATGGTCGTGTATGATCGAGGAAAACCGAAGCGAAATGATTACCGTAAATTTAAAATCAAAGGGGTAGAAGGTGCCGACGATTACGGAAGTATGAGAGAAGTGTTGACTAGACGTTTTACCCATGGTTTGAAGGAACGGGAGGAAAGTAAAGAATTAGGCGGATTTACAGCATTTCCAGATTTGATCCTGATGGACGGTGGAAGAGGACAGGTAAACATTGCCTTGGAAGTGCTGGAACAGTTGCATTTGGACATCCCTGTGTGTGGCATGGTAAAGGATGATCGGCATCGAACAAGAGGCTTGTACTATCATAACCAAGAGATTGAAATTGATCGGAATTCGGAGGCATTTCGGTTGATTACAAGAATCCAGGATGAGGCCCATCGGTTTGCCATTACCTACCATAAACAGCTTCGTGGAAAAGGCCAGGTACACTCCATTTTGGACGATATTGAAGGTATTGGAGAGGCAAGGAGAAAGGCCTTAATGCGTACTTATGCAAGCCTGGATGCCATCAAAGAGGCTACCGTGGAAGAGTTGGCACAGATTCCGTCCATGAATGAAAAAGCGGCGGAATCCGTATACAAATTTTTCCACCCGTGATATACTGAAATCAATTGATTATAGAAGGAAAGGAACACGAAAATATGGCACAAAGTGTAAAATTAAATGAACTTGCTGAAAAAATGGAACTGAAGAATCTTACACAAAGTGTAGATTTGTCCGACAAGGAGGTTGCCGTTCCAGATGTGAACAGACCAGCCCTGCAGTTGACCGGATATTTTGATCATTTTGATTCTGATCGTGTACAGATTATCGGATATGTGGAATACACCTATTTGCAGACATTGACAAGAGAACGAAAGGTTGAGATTTACAAACAGTTCTTGTCTTATAAGGTCCCATGTGTGATTTTTAGTACAAGTATTTATCCAGATGGAGACTTTTTGGAACTGGCGACAAAGGCAGACATTCCAATTCTTGCAACAACAAAAACAACTTCTGCATTTATGGCAGAATTAATCCGTTGGATGAATGTAAAACTGGCACCATGCATTTCCATTCATGGAGTTTTGGTTGATGTGTATGGTGTTGGTGTACTGATCATGGGAGAAAGTGGCATTGGTAAAAGCGAGGCTGCATTGGAATTGATCAAACGTGGACACCGTCTTGTAACCGACGATGTGGTGGAGATTCGCAAAGTCAGTGATGAAACGCTGGTTGGTTCTGCACCAGATATTACACGACATTTTATCGAACTTCGTGGTATCGGTATCGTAGACGTGAAGTCTATGTTTGGTGTACAGAGCGTTCGTGAGACACAGAATATTGACCTTGTAATCACTTTGGAAGAGTGGGATCGTGACAAAGAATATGACCGATTGGGATTGGAAGAGAATTATACTGAGTTCCTTGGAAACAAAGTTGTTTGCCACAGTATTCCAATTCGTCCAGGCAGAAACCTTGCTATCATTGTAGAGTCTGCGGCGGTCAACCATAGACAGAAACAGATGGGTTACAATGCGGCACAGGAATTGTACAAACGTGTACAGGAAAATCTGGCGAGAAAACGTTAATTTAGGATTGAACAATTGTAAGAGACAAGAATCGAATGAAACAAAAATCGAAAGAATCACAATGTGGACTTATGGAAATGCATAGAAATGAGGCGAGAGAATGAAATATTGTTTTGGAGTAGATATTGGTGGCACAACCGTAAAAATGGGTTTATTTGAGACAAGCGGTGTACTGGTAGACAAGTGGGAGATTGTTACCCGCAAGGAAAATGATGCGGAAGCAGTACTTCCAGATATTGCAGCTTCTATTAGGGAAAATGTGGAAAGCAAGCACTTAAAAGAAGACCAGATTGTAGGAATCGGTGCTGGTGTTCCAGCTCCTGTTACTGCAGAAGGAGTGGTCAATGGAAGTGCCAATATTGGTTGGGGATACAAAGAAGTAAAACGAGAATTAGAGGAATTGACTGGATACCACGTTGTGGTTGGCAATGATGCTAATGTGGCGGCTCTTGGCGAGATGTGGCAAGGCGGCGGAAAAGGTGAGAAAAATATGATCCTTGTTACCCTTGGTACAGGTGTTGGTGGAGGAATCATCATCAATGGAAAAATCGTAGTTGGTTCCCATGGTGCTGGTGGTGAGCTTGGTCATGTATGTGTCAACCCTCATGAAACAGATAGCTGTGGATGTGGCAGAAAAGGCTGTCTGGAACAGTATGCATCTGCAACAGGAATCGTTCGTTTGGCAAAAAAGAAATTGCAGAATGAAACAAGAGCTACTGTATTGAATCCGAATACGGTAACAGCCAAAGATGTGTTTGATGCGGTAAAAGCTGGAGATCAGGTAGCCATCGAAGTGGCACAACTCTTTGGTAGATATTTGGGTCATGGTCTGGCCAATGTGGCTGTATTGACAGATCCAGCGGTAATTGTCATTGGTGGTGGTGTTTCCAAAGCAGGAGAAGTTTTACTTCCATATATTCAGAAACCGTTTTTAGATCGAGCATTCTTCGCTAATCAGGATACAAAATTCCGATTGGCAACTCTTGGGAATGACGCAGGAATCTGCGGGTCTGCGAAAATGATATTGGATGAATGTGCAGAATAAGGAGACAGAATCGTTCGTTTGAACAACACTAAGAAATCAATAGAAAGAATCAGAAATACAAAAAGGATTTTCACACCGATTTGTTCGGTGGAAAATCCTTTTTGCTTTGTTTATGAAAGGAAATCAATGCTAGTTTTTAAAATGATAAAATCCATGTTTTCCATGTTTGTTTTACGGAAAAGTTAGAAGCTTAAGGAGTGGCAGAAGCGGGAGTTTCTGGAGTTGGCGGTGGAGTCGTGCCACCTTCTGGAGTGGTTTCGCCCTCAGGAGTAGTGCCACCTTCTGGAGTGGTTCCGGTTCCTTCACTATTCTCTTCCTTCTCTTTTTCTTCCTCTTCTTGCTTCTTCTTTTCTTCTTCCTCTTTCTTCTTCCGTTCTTCCTCTTCCTTCCGTCTCCGTTCTTCTTCGTGTCCAGAACAGTACTTGGTAGGAACGGTACCTTCTGCAAAGTATTCCGTGATGCCTTCACAGAACTCGGTGCTTGCAAGCAAGCCAGACTTTCTACAAATAGTCTTCTTAGAAACATTTGCAGGCATTGTAAATTCTTTGTATTCCAATCCTTCGTGTACACGATCCATAATGTTCTTCCAAAGTCTCATGTGCCAAGATTGATCCCAAATGTTATCCATTGGCTTTGGTTCATCATATCCAACCCAAATAGAAGCAGTGTAATATGGTGTGTAAGCTGCCAGCCAAAGGTCTGTTGTATTTTCAGTTGTACCTGTTTTACCAGCAACTGGCATATTGTTCAAACGAGCTGCTGTACCAGTACCTTTTGTGATAACGTCTTCCATAGCGCTTGTCAAAAGAGCAGCAGTGGAATCTTTTAAAACTTGACGGGACGCTGTTTTTGTATTATCCAGCAATACATTGCCATCGTGATCTATGACTTTTGTATACAGAATCGGCTCCATATAAGTTCCCTTATTTGCAATAGATGCATAGGCAGCAGTCATTTCCAGGTTGTAAACACCCTTTGTAATACCACCAAGGGCAGTTGCTGCAGCCTTATCAGTAAAGATCTGTCCATTGATCTCTTCGGAATCTACAATGGTTGTAAATCCGAAGTTCTGTAAATAATCAAAACTGGTCTGAAATCCAATGTCTGTAATCGTATTCAATGCGGCAACGTTGATAGAATGCTCGATGGAATAACGAAGAGTAGAAGTTCCAGGGTAACTGTTGTCCCAGTTTTTACCGGTTTTTCCATTGCCATAATCGTATGGCTTATCATTCTTCAATGGAGATGCCAATGTGTATCCACATGCGTCCAAAGCAGGAGCATAAGTAGAAACGATTTTGAAACAAGATCCTGGCTGTCTAGGAGAATCTGTTGCACGGTTCAAAGACAAGCTGGATGTTTTTTCTCCACGTCCTCCTACCAATGCTTTTACCTTACCAGTGGACTGTTCCATAATACTGAAGGAAACCTGTGGCTGTGGTGTGATGTTGATTCGTTCGTCGATCAAATCACCTTCCGCAATGTTCAGTGTAGATTTGTACTCTGCAACTGCTTGGTTAGCCTCGTCTGGAGAACCATATACCAATGGGTATTCCTTACCCCATGCGTCACGAATATAGTTGGCCAGCATTTCCTTACTAAAGTTCTCCACTGTACCATCGGCTCTTGTAATGGTCATGGCAAATTCCAGACCATATTCAGTTCCCGCTGGATAAATAGATTCGTTGGCAACTTCTTCGTCACAAATCTGTTGAATCCGTGGATCCTGAGTAGAAGTAATTGTAAGACCACCACTAAACAAAGCATTATAGGCCTGGGTCTCTGTGAAACTTTTACGTTCCATCAAATCACGGATAATTTGCTGAGAAAGTTCATCATTAAAGTAAGAGTATGGAGTCGTATCTTCAACCGGTGGGGAAGCAACGATACGGTCATAAACAGGATCCGCTTTGGCTTCGTCATACTCGGATTGAGAAATGTATTTCTGCTCCAACATATTCTTTAATACAATATCACGACGATCTGCGTTCTCGGTCGGATTCACAACAGGGTCGTAACGGGTTGGGTTCTGTGTGATACCTGCAATGACTGCACATTCTGATAAGGTCAGGTCGGAAACATCTTTTCCAAAATAACGTTTGGATGCAGCCTGTACACCAAGACAACTCTGTCCCAAGTTGATGGTGTTCATATAAGATTCCAGAATCTCTTCCTTGGACATCTGTTTTTCAATTTCCAAGGCAAGATACTGCTCCTGGATTTTACGTTCCAATCGATCGTAGAATGTAACCTCGTCTACGAAGTTGACAAACACGTTATTCTTGATCAGCTGCTGGGTCAATGTACTAGCACCTTCATCAAAACTTCCAGACAAGATTCCTTTCACACCGGCACGGATAATACCTTGCAGGTCAATACCGTTGTGGTGATAGAATCGCTCATCCTCGATGGCAACAAATGCGTCCCCAAGATACTGTGGAATCTCTTCAATAGATTTGTAGACACGGTTGGAACCGGCCTCCACAAAACTCTCCAAAAGTGTGCCGTCTTCTGCATAAACAAAGGATGTGAATCCCTGTGGTTTTACATCCGAAGGAGAAACGGCAGGGGCGTTGTCAATGATTCGCTTTGCAAAGATTCCTGCTCCGGCGACTCCGACC
>Mya_p2__coassemble_509_pt1 | contig 53961 bp, 48 predicted proteins | sample Mya_p2__metabat2_high_PE_023 | metagenome-assembled genome bin Mya_p2 | reverse complement strand
TAAGATTATTTTTATGGACAAAGGTGTGATTGCGGAAGAAGGAACACCGGAAGAAGTATTTACCTCAAAAAATGCAAGAATCCAAGAATTTTTAGGAAAATTATCTCAGGAATAAACTCCAGTATGTTCCTGATCTTGAAAACAAGAAGCATAAACAAAGAAGCGAAAGTGGTTCCAAAGGGACTCCTTTCGCTTCTTTGATGTTCGTTGTTCTTATTCTGGGTATACCAAACGGTCAGGACCGATGTTGGTTAAGATTTCTTCCAAATATCGTTTTGCAATATAGCGAGCCATTGGAAGGTTCATATCTAAATAGTTGCCACAGTCTTTGGCGGAAGCTCCTGGAACTTCGCCTTCAAAGGTGGAAATCCATGCAAACATTTCCTGAAGAAGTGGAACAATGTCTTTGGATTCGTAGTCTCCTGTTAAAAGAAGGTAGAAGCCGGTACGACATCCCATTGGTCCAAAGTAAAGGACTTGATCTTTGAATGTTTCATGGTTGCGCAGGAAAGTGGCTCCCAAATGCTCCACAGTGTGCATTTCAGCAGTGTTCATAACAGGTTCTTCGTTTGGACTTGTCATACGAAGGTCAAAAGTTGTGATGGTAGTATTGCCTGCGGTATCTTTACGAGAAACGTAAACGCCAGGCTGTAATTTGATATGATCGATAGTAAAGCTTGTGATTTTTTCCATAGATAACGAATCCTTTCTTTTTCCATATGTTATTTCTCCTGCCATTATAGAAGAAAAAGAGAAAAAATACAATCCAATCAAGAGTTCCTTTTGTTGCTTTTCTGTGGAAAATCACGTATCATTTCTTTAGGCATGTGAAAAGGTAGTAGAAAGAAGGAAAGAAAATATGAGAATTTATATGGTACGTCATGGGGAGACGGATTGGAATAAAACAAGAAGAGTGCAAGGGTCTGCAGATATTCCACTGAATGAATACGGTGTTTATTTGGCAGAGGAAACGGCGAAAGGACTGCAAGATGTGCCGTTTGATGTGGCATTTACCTCGCCGTTGGTTCGTGCAAGAAAAACCGCAGAGGTTGTGTTGGCAGGAAGAGAGATTCCGATCATTGATGAACCAGCTATTCAGGAAATGAATTTTGGACATTACGAAGGCATGTGTGTCAGTGGGGAGAAGAAGGCACCGGAAAGTGATGTGTTTAACCGATTTTTTGTGGATACCGATCATTATATTCCTGGAGAAGGCGGAGAAAGTGTGGAAAATCTGTTGGCGCGAACGGGAAAATTTTTGGAACAGTTATTCCAGGATCCAACAAGACAGGAGCAGACGATTTTGTTGTCTACTCATGGAGCAGCGATGACAGCATTGATGAACAATATCAAAGGGAATCTGGATGTGAGCAACTTTTGGGCAGAAGGCGTTCCACCAAACTGTGCAGTGACCATTGTAGATGTGGATCATGGGGTTCCTCATATTTTAGAGGAGAATCACGTGTATTACAAAGAGGCTATTCGCGCTTGGAAAGTTGGAGAATAGGAAGATCGCAGCGGAAAGGGTCTTTTGAAAGAAAAGAGTGAAAATGAAATTGTTCACATGAAACAGTTCAAAGGGAGGAAGAAAAAGAAAATGAAGAAAATTGGTTTTATCGGCGTGGGAATTATGGGAAAGTCTATGGTTCGTAATTTAATGAAATCAGGTTATGAACTCCATATTTATGCACGAACAAAAGCAAAAGTAGAAGATGTGATTTCAGAAGGAGCAATCTTTCATGAAACCATAGGAAAATGTGTGGAAGATTGCGATGCGGTGATCACCATTGTAGGCTTCCCACAGGATGTCGAGGAAGTGTACTTTGATAAAGGAAATATTTTAGACAGTGCAAGACCAGGTGCGTATTTAATTGATATGACAACAACAAGTCCTCAGATTGCGGAAAAACTTTATAAAGTTGGCACAGAAAGAGGATTCCATGTGTTAGATGCACCTGTTACTGGTGGAGATACCGGCGCAAAAGCAGGAACTTTGTCTATTTTGGTCGGAGGAGATTCGGATGACTTTGAAGTGTGTATGCCACTTTTGGAAGCCATGGGAACGAACATCAATTATCAAGGAAAAGCAGGTTGTGGACAGCACTGTAAGCTGGCTAATCAGATTTTGATCGCTGGAGCATTGTCAGGTGTTTGTGAGGCATTGGCATATGTGAAAGCAAAAGGATTGGATCCAGAGGTGGTATTGAAATCTGTAGCTTCCGGAGCAGCGGGAAGTGCTCAGCTTAGTAACCTGGGACCAAAGATTGTGAAAGAAGATTATGCACCTGGATTTTTTCTGAAACATTTTATCAAAGATATGAAGCTTGCATTGATCGAGTCCAATATGAGTGGCCTTGACCTTGGAATTCTTTCCCAGGCTCTTGCAAATTGTGAAGAGTTAGAAGCAGAAGGATATGGAGACCTTGGAACCCAGGCATTGGCAAAATACTATGAAATCGCAGATGAGCCAGACGAGCCATTGCTTTAAGTTCTTGAACATTTTCGGGAGTTGTTCTATAATAATATAAGTTGTGAAAAAATATCAATGAAAGAATAATAGATAGGAGAATATAGGATGAGTAAAGTAAGAACAAGATTTGCACCAAGTCCAACAGGAAGAATGCATGTTGGAAACTTGCGTACAGCACTTTATGCTTATTTGATCGCAAAACATGAGAATGGAGATTTCTTGCTTCGTATTGAAGATACAGACCAGGAGCGTTTTGTAGAAGAGGCAATGGGAATCATTTACCGTACTATGGAAAAAACTGGTTTGATCCACGATGAAGGACCAGACAAGGACAAAGGATACGGACCATATATTCAGAGCGAGAGAACTGCTTCTGGATTGTATTTGAAATATGCAAAACAGTTGGTAGAGCAGGGGGATGCCTATTACTGTTTCTGTGACAAAGAACGTTTGGAGTCTTTGAGAACTTCTGTTTCTGAAAGTGGAACAGAAATCGTGACTTATGACAAACATTGTCTTGGACTTTCCAAAGAGGAAGTAGAGGCAAATCTGGCAGCAGGCAAACCTTGGGTCATCCGTTTGAATGTGCCAAATGAGGGAACAACCACATTCCACGATGAGATTTATGGAGACATCACAGTTCCAAATGAGGAATTGGACGATATGATCTTGATCAAATCTGATGGATATCCAACTTATAACTTTGCAAACGTTGTAGATGACCACTTGATGGAAATCAGCCATGTAGTTCGTGGAAATGAATATTTGTCTTCTGCGCCAAAATATAACCGTTTGTATGAGGCATTTGGATGGGAAGTTCCAGTATATGTACACTGTCCATTGATCACAGATGAAGAACACAAGAAATTGAGCAAGCGTAGTGGACATTCTTCTTTCGAAGATTTGTTGGAACAGGGATTTGTATCTGAGGCAATCGTAAACTATGTTGCACTTCTTGGATGGTGTCCAACAGACAACCGCGAGATTTTCAGTTTGGAAGAGTTGGTAGAAGCATTTGACTATCGTCATATGAGCAAATCCCCAGCTGTATTTGATATTGTAAAATTAAAATGGATGAATGGTGAATACTTAAAAGCAATGGATTTTGATCGTTTCTTTGAGTTGGCAGAACCATATATCCGTGAGGTAATCACAAAAGATTACAATCTGAAGAAAATTGCAGCTTTGGTAAAAACACGTATTGAAGTGTTGCCAGATATCAAAGAACAGATTGATTTCTTTGAGGCAGTTCCAGAATATGACAATGCCATGTATACACATAAGAAAATGAAAACAAATGCGGAAAATGCATTGGAAACATTGAAAGAACTTGTTCCAGTATTGGAAGCGCAGGAAGATTTCAGCAACGATGCATTGTTTGAAGCATTGAAAGCATTTGCAACAGAAAAAGGATACAAGATCGGTTATGTAATGTGGCCAATCCGTACTGCAGTTTCTGGAAAACAGAACACTCCGGGTGGAGCAACTGAGATCATGGATGTTCTTGGAAAAGAAGAGTCTCTTGCTCGTATCCATGCTGCAATTGAAAAATTAGGCGAGTAATTCGCTTGGAAAATCAAGAATAGAAATCAACGAGAGGTGACAATGAGTTTTAATCAAGCTCAAAAAGAAGCAATTGCCCACAAGGATGGGGCATGTCTTGTACTTGCCGGTCCTGGTTCGGGAAAGACGCTGACAATTGTAAATCGAATCAAGTACCTCATCGAGGAAGCCAAAGTAAGACCAGAAGAAATTCTGGTCATTACTTTTACCAAATATGCGGCGACTGAGATGAAAACAAGGTTAAAACGGCAAATGGGTGGGCGCAATCTGCCATTTACCGTGGGGACATTTCATGGAATCTACTATGGAATTTTAAAGTGGGCTTATAAGCTGGGTCCAGAAAATATTTTTTCGGAAGAGGACAAAAATCGATTGCTGTTGCAGATCATCAACCAGCAGGAAAATTTGGAGATTTTTGATGAAGAAGATTTTCTTCAGGAAATTGCAAATGAGATTGGAATGGTGAAAAATAATCGAATCCCCATTGAGGAGTATGAGTGCAACAGGTGTGCACCGGAAGCTTTTCGAACCATTTACCTGGAATATGAAAAAATGCGAAAGCAACTTCGCAAAATTGATTTTGACGATATGTTGGTTCTTTGCTATGAATTGTTTGCCAAGCGACCGGATGTATTGAAGCTTTGGCAACAGAAGTTTCGATATATTTTAGTGGATGAATTTCAAGATATCAATCAGGTTCAGTATGATGTGATCCAGATGCTGGCGGAACCGGAACGGAATCTCTTTGTGGTAGGAGATGATGATCAAGCTATTTATGGATTTCGTGGGGCAGATTCTAAATTGATGTTCCAATTTCAGAAGGATTATCCAGAGGCAAAACAGATTCTGTTGGATGTAAATTATCGATCCAGTTCCAACATTGTGCGCAATGCGCTGAAAGTGATTGCTCACAATCAGCTTCGATTCGACAAGCAGATCCAGGCAAACAAGGGCATTGGACAAAGTCTTCATGTTCAGGAAGTGAAGGATTCGGTGGAAGAGGCTGATTATGTGGCCACGGAGATTCAGCAATATTTAGCAAAAGGAATGGTTCCGGATCAGATTGCAGTGTTATACCGGATTCATACCGATGCCCGGGCAGTGGTAGGGCAGTTGGCAGAACGGAAGATTCCTTTTCAAATGCGGGAACATATGCCAAATTTGTATGAACATTTTATTGCGAAAGATATATGTGCCTATTTGCGCATGGCACAGGGGACGATCACGCGACAGGACTTTTTACAGGTAATGAACCGTCCGTTGCGCTATTTTGGCCGAGATGCGGTATCTGGAAGTGCGGAAATTACGTGTGAGGATCTGCGCAAGACTTATGAAGACAAAGAGTGGATGCAGGATCGCATTGACCAGTTGGAATGGGATTTGAAAATGATGAAGAAAATGGCCCCTTATGCGGCCATCCAATATTTGCGGAAACGGGTAGGATATGAGGAGTTTTTGCGAGACTATGCATTATCCAAGCAGATCCAAAAGGGAGATTTGTTTGATATTTTGGAAGAAATCGAAGAAACAGCCAAACCCTATCAGACTGCGGAAGAATGGTTTGCACAGATTGAAACCTATACCAATGCCTTAAAAGCCCGCAGCCGAAATCGGGAGATTCAGGGAGAAGGAGTTCGAATGATGACCATGCATGCAGCCAAAGGACTGGAGTTTGAAGTGGTTTTCATCATTCAGGCAAATGAAGGGCAGATGCCCTATAAAAAAGCGTTGAAGGAAGGTTCCGAGGAGGAAGAACGAAGACTGTTTTATGTGGGTATGACGCGAGCAAAAGATGTGCTAAAGATTTCTTATGTAAAAGTAAAAAACGGAAAGGCAACAAGTCCTTCCCGTTTTATTGATGAATTGTTCGAGTAATCCAAACTGGATTACTCCAGTTCGTCCAATCCCAATGCATCCAAATCTAATGCTTCGTACTCTTGTGTATCTAACCACTCGTCGTATGCATCTGCTACAATCTCAAATTCTTCATCGTCATCGATGTTGGCCAGTTCTGGTTCACCATCTTCATGCTCGATGTATTGATACAAGAATACGCGACTTTCTTCTTCTGTATCTTCTTCATCATCCAAAGGAAGAAGTGCGATGTAGTCCTTCCCTTGTACTGGAAGAATGCAAAGAATGGCGCATTCTACAGACTCATCGTTGTCTAGAAGTAATGTAACTGTGTCCATAGCTTCGTTCATAGGAATCTCCTTTCAACTAAATAAAAATAAAAAAAGGTCGCTTTCGACTTAAGATAACTCTAGCAAATCTATATGTAAAATGCAAGAAAAACCTTTGCTATTGACAAGTGCGAAATGAAAACAGTACAATGAATGTGCTATGACAAAATGATTGGAAGACAGGAGGAAAACGTGTGAAAAAAAGAATCATAACGGTAGTTTTCGCGGCCATGGTTGTGATGGCTACGTTAGGTGGATGTAAAAAGAATGTAGGAACACCGGAGGATAATGCTGTTGCGGAAACAGAAGAGATAGAAGAGGAAGAGTCAGGATATCTATTTGGATATAGTGGTATTGAGATGTCTAATCCATATTTTTCTACTTTGGAGCTTTCCATTCGAACTGAGCTAGAAAGCCAGGGACATCGTTTGATGAGTCGAGATCCTCAGGCAGATCCACAGCTTCAGAATGAGCAAATAAAAGAACTCATTGATGAAGGGGTGAAGGCGGTGTTTTTAAGCCCTGTAGATGCAGAGCAGATTCAAGAAGGACTGGAAGCTTTGGAGGAAGCGGATATTCCAGTAATTAACATTGATACCCAGGTGAAAGATACAGAACTCATTGATGCCTTTGTAGGATCAGACAATGATCACGCAGGATATGTGTGTGGAGAGGATTTGAAAAAGCAGCTTCCAGAGGGCGGGAAAGTGATTATTTTGGAGTGTGCTTCCCGCAATTCTGTGAACCAGAGAATTACTGGTTTTGAAGAAGCCATTGCCAATTCAGGATTTGAAGTATTGAATCGTACAGATGTAAATGGAGATCCAAAGACGGCAAAAGAGACTGTTGCCCGTTTGCTTACAGAGTATCCAGATGTGGATGCGTTTATGTGTGGAAATGATCCCATTGCTTTAGGTGCATTGGAAGCCGTGGAAGAAGCAAATCATCAGGGAATTTACATTTATGGTGTGGATGGTTCTCCGGCTGTAAAGAAAAAATTGGCAGAGAACAACCAGATTTTGATTGGTACAGGCGCCCAGTCTCCAATTAACATTGGAAAAAAGGCAGTGAAAACTGCAATTGCAATTTTGGAAGATGAAGATTACAAAGAAGTAATCTTAGAAGATACATTTTTAATTACCAAGGATAACGTGGAACTTTACGGAACCGATGGATGGCAGTAAAAGGAGAGACGAGAATGATGAACAGGGTGGAAGGCTTCCCACAACCGTTGGGGGTAACAGAACGTGAGGGAAAGGTGAATTTCGCAGTATCTGTTCCAGCTGGTGTGCGTTGTGAATTATTACTGTATAAGGCGGGAAAGCAGGAACCAGTGGAAGTCTTTGAGATGGCAGAAGAAGACGGAATTGGAGAAGTGCGCTTTCTTGCACTGAAGGGACTTCATCCACACGCATATGAGTACAACTACCGTATGGATGGAAAAATCTGTATAGATCCTTTTGCAAAAGGAATTGCCAAGGGTAGAACATTTGGTGTGAAGTCTAAAGTGGAAGAACATGAGACCCGTGGAAGAATCGTTGGTTCTTCTTATGATTGGGAAGGGGATACCTATCTTCACATTCCTTATCACGAAGTGATTGCGTACAGTCTTCATGTGCGTGGATTTACAAAGCACAGCTCTTCAAAAGTGAAGAAAAAAGGCACCTTTTTGGGTGTTATCGAGAAGATTCCATATTTACAAGACTTGGGAATCAATCAGATCCAATGTATGCCGATTTATGAATTTGACGAGGTGGTTGGAGGAAAGACCAATTACTGGGGATATGGAAAGGGATTTTATTTTGCACCAAAGTCTACTTACAGCGCCAGCGGAAAAGCAGATCTGGAGCTGAAAGATATGGTGAAGGCTTTCCATAAGGCAGGCATTGAGGTGGTCCTTGAGATGCCGTTTACAGCGGGAATTCCAATTCAGATGGCAATGGAGTGTTTGAAATATTATATGTTGGAGTACCATATTGATGGGTTTATCCTGAATCCATATGTGGTTTCTATGGAAGCTTTGGAGGCGGATCCGTTGCTGAAGGGTGTAAAGCTGATGCAGAAGGAAGATGGTTTCCAGAACACCATGCGTCGTTTCTTAAAGGGAGACGAAGGAATGGTGGGGGATGTGATCCAGGCACTGCGTCATCACACAAAGAAGGATGGAAAGTTCAATTATATTACTGCACAGACAGGATTTACCTTGCAGGATCTTGTCTCTTATGATGGAAAGCACAACGAGGCCAATGGAGAACAAAACCAGGATGGCCCAAACTATAACTATAGTTGGAACTGTGGCGTGGAAGGACCTAGCCGGAAAAAACAGATCATGGAATTGCGGGCACGCCAAGTGAAGAATGCGTTCGCTTTGTTGTTGACCGCCCAGGGAACCCCTTGTTTGTTAGCGGGAGATGAATTTGGAAACAGCCAAAAAGGAAACAACAATGTGTACTGTCAGGACAATGAGATGGCATGGTTGGATTGGAATGGATTGAAAAAACAGGAAGATCTTTATCAGTATGTGAAAACATTGATTGCATTTCGAAAGGCCCATCCTGCACTGCATAAGGAAAAAGAATTGCTGGAACAGGACAAATTTGGATGTGGCGTGCCAGATGTTTCCTATCATGGGGACAATGCATGGCAGGCACCAACAGAAGTACCAAGTCGCCAGTTGGGTGTCATGTACAGTGGAGCAGATGCGGGAGATGACAATTGCTATGTTGCTTACAACATGCATTGGATCGACCATGAATATGCGTTGCCAACCTTATCCAAGAAAAAACAGTGGTATCAAGTATTTTCTACAGTGGATTCTAGTCAGATAGAAGAAATCTTGCTGGAAGATCAGAAACGGATTAAACTGGAAGCTAGAAGTGTAGTGTTCCTTTTAGGGAAGTGAGTGAAAAGAAATGAAAGCGTTGGGACATTTTTGCACCATTACAAAACACAAAATGCTGGTCATGAAGGAGTGTTTTCGTGTGGGATTATATAAACAGGGGCTTCTCCATGATTTGTCCAAGTATACTTGGACAGAGTTTCGGGTAGGATGCAAATATTATCAGGGAAATCGAAGTCCAAACAATGCAGAGCGAGAGGAAAATGGATTGTCCCTTGCTTGGCTCCATCACAAAGGGCGGAACAAACATCACTATGAATACTGGATCGATTATGGTCTGGATGGGAGCAAAACATTGATCGGAATGAAGATGCCAGTCAATTATGTGGTGGAAATGTTTTTGGATCGAATTGCAGCCAGTAAGGTCTATCAAGGAAAAAATTACAAGGACTCCGATCCATGGAATTATTTTGCGCGAGGTGGGACGGAAGCCTATGTGATGCATCCAGAGACAAAGAAGCTATTAGAAAAACTTCTCCATATGTTAGCAGAAAAGGGAGAGGCTAGAACCTTTGCCTATATTCGAAAAGAAGTGTTACATAATCAGAAGTAACACAAGACAATGGGGATTGTTTCACCATGGTGATTCATCAGGGGAATTTAACAGAAAGAAGAAAAATAGAACATTTTCGCAGAAAATGTATAGGAAAGCTTGTTCCAAGGGACAGGCTTTTCTTTTTTGGAAATTGGGGAAATGTATTGAGAAAACAAGTGGGGTATGATAAAATGACCTTGCTTGTAAGGTTCTAGACAGGCAATATGAGAATGTAACTACATTTTCAAGGTTCTAAGATTCTAGGATACCGATCGGGTATCACACGATTTCCAAAATTATGGTTGACAATTGAAAATAACTATACTACTATATCAATAGACACGAACAGCTGTTCGAATATAAGGAGACGAATTATGGCAAAGGTAAGTAATGATAAGATAAACAACAATGAAGATAAGCAGAAAGCATTGGAAGCTGCAATTGCGAAGTTAGAGAAAGATTTTGGAAAAGGAACGGTTATGAAGCTGGGAGATTCTACAGCAAATGTAAGCGTAGAGACAGTTCCTACCGGATGTTTAAGTTTGGATCTTGCACTGGGATTGGGTGGAGTTCCAAAGGGACGAGTAATCGAAGTGTATGGTCCAGAGTCCAGTGGTAAGACAACCATTGCATTGCACATGATTGCAGAAGTACAGAAGCGAGGCGGTATTGCAGGATTTATTGATGCAGAGCATGCTTTGGATCCAGTGTATGCAAAGAATATCGGTGTGGATGTCAGTGAATTGTACATTTCACAGCCGGACAGTGGTGATCAGGCATTGGAAATTGCAGAGACTATGGTACGTTCTGGAGCAGTAGACATTATCGTTGTGGACTCTGTAGCAGCTTTAGTTCCTCGTCAGGAGATTGAAGGAGATATGGGAGACAGCCACGTAGGTCTTCAGGCAAGATTGATGTCTCAGGCTTTGAGAAAACTGACACCAGTGATCAGCAAGTCCAACTGTATTGTAATCTTTATCAACCAGCTTCGTGAAAAAGTAGGTGTGATGTTTGGAAATCCAGAGACTACAACTGGTGGACGTGCATTGAAGTTCTATGCATCTGTACGTATGGATGTTCGTAGAGTGGAGACATTGAAGCAGAGTGGAGAGATGGTTGGTAACCGTACTCGTATTAAGATTGTAAAGAATAAGATCGCACCTCCATTCAAAGAGGCTGAGTTTGATATTATGTTTGGAAAGGGAGTTTCCCGTTCTGGTGACATTTTGGATCTGGCAGCCAATGTAGATATTGTAAGAAAAAGTGGAGCGTGGTACGCATACAAAGATGAGAAGATCGGCCAGGGACGAGAGAATGCAAAAGCATATTTAGAGTCTCATCCAGAAGTGATGGACGAGATTGAAGCGCTGGTGCGTGCACACTATCATTTGGGCGAGGAACCAGAAGGGGAGAACAGTTCTGAATTGAAACTGACTCCAAAAAAAGAAGAGGAATAAGAAAAGGAATAGAAAGCTACGATGAACGTAACAAAAGTGGAAGCAATCACGAAAACAAAGTTCAGAGTAGAGGTAGAAGAAGAGTTCGCCTTTGTGTTATACAAAGGCGAACTTAAACGTTATGGGGTCATAGAAGGTGAAGAGATTTCAAAAGAAACTTATGATACCATTCGAAAAGATGTGATTTTGAAGCGTGCAAAGCTTCGTGCAATGCATTTGCTTACAGATATGCCTCGAACGGAGAAAGGGCTTCGTGAAAAATTAAAACAGAACCAATATCCAGAAGATCTGATAGACCAAGCAATGGATTATGTGAGTTCTTTTGGATATTTGAACGATCTGCGATATGCTGAGAACTACATAGATCTGCACAAAAAGCAAAAAAGCAAAAAGGAATTGCGAGGAGCGCTTCTTCAAAAAGGGGTTCCTTCGGAGCAGATTGATTTTGCCTTAGAATCATTTTACGATGGAGAGGAAGAATTAGAAGCAATTCAAACATTAATCCGAAAAAAACGGGTGGATGTATTGCATGCAACGGATGAGCAATTGCAGAAGTTATATGGTTATCTTGGTCGAAAAGGCTTTCGTTACGAGCAGATTCGCAAGGCGGTAGAGGTACTGGAGAATTCTGAAAAAGGTTACTAAAAGGTAGTAGGAATGCTTGACAGAATTGTGAAAACAGTATAAAATTTAACTGTTGTATTGAGTTATATTGTACAATGAAAATTAAATAAGGAGGTGCTCCTGTGCCAATAATGGAAATCATTATTGCTGTGGCCCTCGCGTTGATAGTAGGTGTTATTGTACACTTTGTGACTGTATCTAATCTGAAGAAGAATGCAGAATCTAAGATTGGTAACGCAGAAAGCAGAGCTAGAGAGATTATTGATGACGCCGTTAAAACTGCTGAAACGACAAAAAAGGAAGCTCTTTTAGAAGTAAAGGAAGAGTCTATTAAGACGAAGAATGAACTGGAAAAAGAGACGAAGGAGAGAAGATCTGAATTGCAGCGCTACGAGAAACGTGTGCTTGCAAAAGAAGAATCTGTAGATAAGCGTTCAGAAGCAATCGAACAACGTGAAGCCAAGTTTACAGCAAAGGAAGATCAGCTGAGAAAACGCGAAGAAAAAGTCGAAGAGCTCAGTAAACAAAGGTTACAGGAACTGGAACGAATCTCAGGACTTACCTCTGAACAGGCAAAAGAATATCTGTTGAAAACTGTTGAAGATGATGTGAAACACGACACGGCCAAGATGGTCAGAGAACTGGAAGCACAGGCAAAGGAAGATGCTGATAAGAAAGCAAAAGAGTATGTTGTCAATGCTATCCAGAGATGTGCTGCTGACCACGTTGCAGAGACTACAATTTCTGTAGTACAGCTGCCAAGTGATGAAATGAAAGGAAGAATTATCGGACGAGAGGGACGAAACATTCGTACATTGGAAACGCTGACAGGTGTAGAATTGATTATCGATGATACACCAGAAGCAGTCGTACTCTCCGGATTTGATCCAATTCGACGCGAAGTAGCAAGAATTGCATTGGAACGTTTGATTGTTGATGGACGTATTCATCCAGCAAGAATCGAAGAGATGGTCGAGAAAGCACAAAAAGAAGTTGAAACAATGATCAGGGAAGAAGGAGAGGCAGCAGCAATTGATGTTGGTGTACCAGGAATTCACCCAGAGTTAATTCGTTTATTAGGACGTATGAAGTTCAGAACAAGCTATGGACAGAATGCATTAAAGCACTCCATAGAAGTTGCACAGCTTTCCGGACTTCTGGCTGGAGAAATCGGGCTGGATGTACGTATGGCAAAACGTGCAGGACTTTTGCATGATATAGGAAAATCAATTGACCACGATGTGGAAGGGTCTCATATCCAGATTGGTGTGGATCTTTGTAGAAAGTACAAAGAGTCTGCTACAGTCATCAATGCTGTAGAAGCACATCATGGAGATGTTGAACCACAGACATTGATTGCATGCGTTGTGCAGGCTGCTGATACAATTTCAGCTGCAAGACCAGGTGCAAGAAGAGAAACAATTGAAACATATACAAACAGATTGAAACAATTAGAAGAAATCAGCAACCAGTTTAAGGGCGTTGAGAAGTCTTTTGCTATTCAGGCAGGTAGAGAGATTCGAGTAATGGTAGTTCCGGAACAAGTATCTGATGATGATATGGTACTGATGGCCCGTGATATTGCTAAGCAAATTGAGTTTGAGCTGGAATATCCAGGACAGATTAAAGTAAATGTTATCCGTGAATCACGTGTAACAGATTACGCAAAGTAATAGAATCAGATTTGTTTTGAAAAGTATGACCCCTGTCTGAATGGACAGGGGTCTTTTAATATCAGAAATTGGAAAATGTATTCTAAATGAACAATAAAAGGAAAAAGGAGAACGTTATGAGTGAACAAGTGAAAAGAATCAAACGAGAGTTAAAATTCAAAGGAACGATTTTGGAATTTTACCAGGATACGATGGAAATTAATGGGACCCATACAGCTATTTGGGATTTTATCAAACACAAAGGAGCAGCGGCAGTAGTTCCTGTATTGGAAGATGGCAGAATTTTGATGGTACGACAGTATCGAAATGCCTTGGAACGCTACACATTGGAAATTCCTGCAGGTGCATTGGATGAGGAAGATGAACCGGGAATCCAGTGTGCAGGTCGAGAGTTGGAAGAGGAAACAGGATATCGTTGCGAAGGATTGGAGTGGCTGATCACCTTACGAACAACCGTTGCATTTTGTAATGAAAGAATTGAAGTATTTGTAGCCAAAAATCTGATTCCATCCAAACAACATTTGGACGAAGATGAATTCATTGAACTGAAAGCTTATACATTGGATGAGTTAAAAGAAAAGATTTTAACAGGAGAGATCGAAGATTCTAAAACAGTGGCTTCTTTGATGGCTTATGCAGTGAAATATGGATTGTAAAATTTAACAGAAAAAGTAGAAGAGTGCCTTTCAAAATCAAGTGTTTTGAGAGGCATTTTTATTTTTTGAAATTCTTATTTCTAGGAACTTGACAGAAGAAAATAAGAGTGCTATTCTACAGAAGTGGTAATTCCTAGTAAAACAATAGGAATTAAATTGATAGGAATTAAAACGGTAGGGATTAAACCTGAAGTGAAGAGGGTGAAATTTTGAAACTATCTACAAAAGGAAGATATGGCTTACGAGCAATGATAGATTTGGCAAAATATAGCACCGGAGAGCCTGTGTCGATCACCAGTATTTCAGATCGACAGGGGATATCAGAACGATATTTGGAACAATTGATGGGACTGTTGAAGAAAAGTGGTCTTGTAAAAAGTGTCCGAGGAGCAGGTGGTGGCTATATGTTGGCAAAAGATTTAAAAGAGATTTCCGTAGGAGATGTGCTCCGTGCTCTAGAAGGGAACCTGGAATTGGTGGATTGTCCGGGATTATTGGTACAGGATGGTTGTAAATCAGCCGACAACTGTGTCACAAAGTATGTATGGAAGCGAATCAATGACAGTATTAATCAAACAGTGGAAGAAATTAAATTGGACCAATTGGTGGAAGAAAGCTGTAAGATGAATTACGATACGGAAGAAAAAATCATTTGTGAATCATAAAGAAAGTCTGAAGGAAAGCATTCTGAAGTGAGATAAAAGATAACTAGAATCGAAAGACGGAAAAAATAAAAGGAGATGGTACAATGGAACGATTGATTTATTTGGACAATGCGGCAACAACAAAAACAGCACCAGAAGTAGTGGAAGCAATGTTGCCTTACTTTACAGAACATTATGGAAATCCATCTAGTGTGTATACATTTGCAGCTGCTAATAAAGAAGTGATCACAACACAAAGAGAGATCATTGCAGGTGCCTTGGGTGCCAATAGCAATGAAATTTACTTTACTGCAGGTGGAAGTGAGTCTGACAACTGGGCGTTGATTGCCACAGCAGAAGCTTATGCATCCAAAGGGAAACACATCATTACAAGCAAAATTGAGCATCATGCTATTTTGCATACTTGTGAATATTTGGAAAAACGTGGATTTGAGATTACTTATCTGGATGTGGATGAGAATGGTATCGTGGATCTGGCACAGCTTCGCAAGGCCATTCGCGAAGATACAATCTTAATCTCTATTATGTATGCCAATAACGAAATTGGAAGCATTCAGCCAATCCAAGAGATTGGAGCCATTGCCCAGGAACACGGAATTTTATTTCACACGGATGCGGTACAGGCTTTTGGCCAGTTGCCAATTAATGTAGATGCTTGCCACATTGACATGCTTAGCGCAAGTGCGCATAAGTTAAATGGACCAAAAGGAATTGGATTCCTGTATATTCGAAAAGGAGTGAAGATTCGTTCTTTGATCCATGGTGGGGCACAGGAACGAAGAAGACGTGCTGGTACAGAAAATGTGCCTGGTATCGTTGGATTTGGAAAAGCAGTGGAGCGAGCAGTGATCAGCATGGAAGAGCGTACTGTAAAAGAATGCGAGCTTCGTGATTATCTCATTGATCGGATTGAACATGAAATTCCATATTGCAAATTAAATGGAGATCGTGTAAACCGATTGCCAAACAATGTAAACTTTAGTTTCCAGTTTATTGAAGGAGAATCTCTTTTGATCATGTTGGATATGAAAGGAATCTGCGCATCTAGTGGATCTGCATGTACATCAGGATCCTTGGACCCATCCCATGTTCTTCTTGCTATTGGCTTACCTCATGAAATCGCACATGGGTCTTTGAGAATGACATTAAGCGAAGAAACAACAAAAGAGGACTTGGATTACGTTGTAGATTGTTTGAAAGATATTGTGCAGAATTTGAGAAATATGTCTCCGTTGTACGAAGACTTTATCAAAAAACAGAAATAGAAACATAAAAACAGAAAAAAGATAGAATATCATTGGAGGATTATAGGATGTATACAGAAAAAGTAATGGACCATTTTCAGAATCCTAGAAATATGGGAGAAATTGAAAATGCAAGTGGAGTAGGAACAGTGGGAAATGCAAAATGTGGAGACATTATGCGAATCTATTTGGATATTGATGAGAATGAAATCATTCGTGACTGTAAATTCAAAACATTTGGCTGTGGTGCAGCTGTTGCAACAAGTAGTATGGCAACAGAATTGGTAAAAGGGAAAAATATCCGTGAGGCATTGCAGGTAACAAACAAAGCAGTTATGGAAGCATTAGATGGTCTTCCACCAGTGAAAGTACATTGTTCCCTTTTGGCAGAAGAAGCAATTCATGCAGCACTTTGGGATTATGCAGAAAAGCATGATATTAAGATTGAAGGATTGGAAAAACCAAAGTCTGATATTCATGAAGGGGAAGAAGAGGAAGAAGAGGAGTACTAATGAGCAAAGTAGTAGTTGGAATGTCTGGTGGAGTAGATTCTTCCGTAGCGGCATATTTGTTGAAAAAACAAGGTTATGACGTGATTGGCGTGACCATGCAGATCTGGCAGGATGAAGACCATGAAGTGGATGAAGAAAATGGAGGATGTTGTGGCTTAAGTGCAGTGGATGATGCACGAAGAGTTGCCAACCAGTTGGGAATTCCTTATTATGTAATGAACTTTAAGGATACCTTTAAGGAAAATGTAATTGACTATTTCATAGAGGAATATCTGCAAGGAAGAACCCCGAATCCTTGTATTGCATGCAATCGATATGTGAAGTGGGAATCCTTGTTACAACGTAGCATGGCAATTGGAGCAGATTATATTGCAACTGGACATTATGCTAGAGTGCAACAGCTGCCAAATGGAAGATATACTTTAAAACGTTCTGCTACCTTGGCAAAGGATCAAACTTATGCACTATATAATTTGACACAAGAGCAGTTGAAGAGAACCCTGATGCCGGTGGGAGAATATTCCAAAGATGAGATCCGACAGATGGCGGAAGAAATTGGATTGCAGGTGGCGTCCAAGCCGGATAGCCAGGATATTTGCTTTGTCCCAGATGGAGATTATGCGGGATTTATTGAAGAAACAGCGGATCGTCATGTTCCAGAAGGCAACTTTGTAACACCAGATGGAAAGGTGTTAGGTCGACACAAGGGAATCATTCATTATACAGTGGGACAGAGAAAAGGGTTGGGATTGGCCCTTGGTTATCCAGCTTTTGTGTTGGAAATCCGACCAGAGACAAATGAAGTTGTCATTGGAACTCATGCAGAATCCATGGCAGATACTTTGCGGGCAAACCATCTCAACTTTATGTCCATTGAAGACTTGACAGAACCTCTTCATGTGTTTACGAAAATCCGCTACAATCACAAAGGAGTTTGGGCAACCATTGAAAAGACAGGGGAAGATGAAATCCTTTGTACCTTTGATGAACCACAGCGTGCTGTGACGCCTGGACAGGCTGTTGTCTTTTATGACGGAGATTATGTTCTTGGTGGCGGAACAATATTGTAAAATAGGACTTGAATTTTTGTTTTTAATTTAGTACAATGAACTCAGTTGATGAATCTTTAACAAACTATCAGTTTGTTTAGATTTACCATAAAGACTGTAATAACAGTAACATTTATAAACTTTAGGAGGAATTAATCATGGCAGTAAAAGTAGCGATTAATGGATTTGGACGTATTGGACGTCTTGCATTCAGACAGATGTTTGGAGCAGAAGGATTTGAAATTGTAGCAATCAACGATTTGACATCTCCTAAGATGCTTGCTCACCTGTTGAAATATGACTCTTCTCAGGGAAGATATGAATTGGCTGATAAAGTAGAAGCTGGTGAAGATTCTATCGTAGTTGACGGAAAAGAAATCAAAATCTATGCAAAAGCTAACGCAGCAGAACTTCCATGGGGAGAAATCGGAGTAGACGTAGTTCTTGAGTGTACAGGATTCTACACATCTAAAGCAAAAGCACAGGCTCATATCGATGCTGGCGCTAAATATGTTGTAATCTCTGCACCTGCAGGAAACGATCTTCCAACAATCGTTTACAACGTTAACCACGATCAGTTGACAGCAGATGACAAAATCATCTCTGCAGCTTCTTGTACAACAAACTGTCTTGCACCTATGGCAAAAGCTCTTAACGATCTTGCACCAATCAAAACAGGTATCATGTGTACAATCCACGCTTACACAGGTGACCAGATGACACTTGATGGACCACAGAGAAAAGGTGATTTGAGAAGATCTCGTGCAGCTGCAGTTAACATCGTACCAAACAGCACAGGTGCTGCAAAAGCTATCGGACTTGTTATCCCAGAATTGAACGGAAAACTTATCGGAGCAGCTCAGCGTGTGCCAACTCCAACAGGATCTACAACAATTCTTACAGCAGTAGTAGAAGGAACAGTTACAGTTGATGAAATCAACGCAGCTATGAAAGCAGCTTCTAACGAATCTTTCGGATACAACACAGATGAAATCGTATCTAGCGATATCGTTGGAATGAAATATGGTTCTCTCTTCGATGCTACACAGACAATGGTTCTTCCACTTGACAATGGAACAACACAGGTTCAGGTTGTATCTTGGTATGACAATGAGAACTCTTACACAAGCCAGATGGTAAGAACAATCAAACACTTCGGAACACTTATGTAATCGAAAATTGAGAATATAACGGATTATTTCCGATCATAGACTCACAAAAAGGGTCCGGTCTCGATGGGGCCGGACCTTTCTTTTTAGAGAAAACAGGGTCTTCTCTATATTTTATGCAAAAAGACTCTTACGTGAGTTTTGAATACAATTAAAGGGAGGCAATATTATGCTTAACAAGAAATCAGTAGATGACATCAATGTAAAAGGACAGCGTGTGCTTTGCAGATGTGACTTCAATGTACCATTGATCGATGGAAAAATCACAGACGAGAACCGTCTTGTTGCAGCTCTTCCAACAATCAAAAAATTAATCGCAGACGGAGGAAAAGTAATTCTTTGTTCTCACCTTGGTAAACCAAAGGGAGAGCCAAAACCAGAATTATCTCTTGCTCCAGTAGCAGTTCGTTTGTCTGAGTTACTTGGACAGGAAGTAAAATTTGCAGCTGATCCAGAAGTAGTTGGACCAAACGCAAAAGCTGCTGTAGAAGCTATGAACGACGGTGACGTGATCCTTCTTGAGAACACACGTTACAGAGCAGAAGAGACAAAGAACGGGGAAGCATTCAGCAAAGATCTTGCTTCTTTGTGCGATGTATTCGTAAACGATGCATTTGGTACAGCTCATAGAGCACACTGCTCCAACGTAGGTGTAACACAGTTTGTTGACACAGCTGTTGTTGGATACTTAATGCAGAAAGAAATCGACTTCCTTGGAAACGCAGTAAACAATCCAGAGAGACCATTTGTTGCAATCCTTGGTGGAGCAAAAGTTTCTAGTAAAATCTCTGTAATTGAGAACTTACTTGACAAAGTTGATACATTGATCATCGGTGGTGGAATGGCTTACACATTCAGCAAAGCTAGAGGTGGTAATGTTGGTGTTTCTCTTCTTGAGGAAGACTACTGCCAGTACGCTTTGGACATGATCAAAAAAGCAGAAGACAAAGGTGTAAAACTTCTTCTTCCAGTTGACCACGTGATCGCTGATGACTTCTCTAACGATGCAAATACACAGGTAGTTGCAGCAGGAGAAATTCCAGACGGATGGGAAGGTCTTGATATCGGACCAGAGACAGCTAAGATGTATGCTGAGGCTGTGAAAGAAGCAAAAACAGTTGTTTGGAACGGACCTATGGGTGCATTCGAGATGCCTAAATTTGCAGCAGGTACAGAAGCAGTTGCAAAAGCATTGGCTGATACAGATGCAGTTACAATTATCGGTGGTGGAGATTCTGCAGCAGCAGTGAACCAGCTTGGATATGGTGACAAGATGACACATATCTCTACAGGTGGTGGAGCATCACTTGAGTTCTTGGAAGGAAAAGAACTTCCAGGTGTAGCAGCAGCTAACGATAAATAATCGGAAAGCATCGTGAAGATACCTATTACAAGTAGGAGAAAAATAGTATAAATTTAATTAAATTTTAAGGAGGCCATCATCATGGCAAGAAAGAAAATTATCGCAGGAAACTGGAAAATGAACAAAACTCCAAGCGAGGCAGTAGCACTTGTAGAAGAGTTAAAACCACTTGTAGCTAACGAAGACGTTGATGTAGTATTCTGTGTACCAGCAATCGACATCGTACCAGTTGTTGAAGCTGTAAAAGGAAGCAACATCCAGGTTGGAGCTGAGAACATGTACTTCGAAGAGAGCGGAGCTTACACAGGTGAGATTGCTCCTAACATGCTTGTAGACGCAGGTGTTAAATACGTAGTTCTTGGACACTCTGAAAGAAGAGATTACTTCGGAGAGACAAACGAAGACGTAAACAAAAAAGTATTGAAAGCTTTAGAGCATGGTCTTACACCAATCATGTGCTGTGGAGAAACTCTTGAGCAGAGAGAACAGGGAGTAACAATGGACTTCATCCGTCAGCAGGTGAAAGTTGGATTCCAGAACGTAACAGCTGATCAGGCTAAAGTTTCTGTAATCGCTTACGAGCCAATCTGGGCAATCGGAACAGGTATGACAGCTACAACAGAGCAGGCTGAAGAAGTGTGTGCTGGAATTCGTGCTTGTGTTGCTGAAATGTATGATGAAGCAACAGCAGAAGCTATCCGTATTCAGTACGGCGGATCTGTTAACGCAGGTAACGCTGCAGAGTTATTTGCTCAGGCTGACATCGACGGTGGTCTTGTTGGTGGAGCATCACTGAAAGCTGACTTCGGTAAAATTGTAAATTACAAATAAGTCGGATAGTCAAAATAGTAGTATGTGGTGGAGGGCTTTTTTGTAGGCTCTCCACACTTTTTTGAGAAGGAGAATTACAATGAGTAAAAAACCAACCGTATTGATGATTTTAGACGGATATGGCTTGAATGAAAATGCAAAAGGAAATGCTGTTGTAGAAGGCAAAACACCTGTTATGGATGGATTGATGAAAGAATATCCATTTGTAAAAGGAAATGCTAGTGGAATGGCAGTTGGACTTCCAGATGGACAGATGGGTAACTCTGAAGTTGGTCATTTGAACATGGGAGCTGGTAGAATTGTATACCAGGATCTTACAAAGATCACAAAAGCAATCCAGGATGGAGATTTCTTCGAGAACAAAGCACTTCTTGCTGCATGCGAAAATGTAAAGAAAAACGACAGCGCCCTTCATATGATGGGATTGATGTCTGATGGTGGAGTACACAGCCACATCGATCACGTTGCTGGACTTCTCGAGCTTGCAAAAAGACAGGGAATCGAGAAAGTATATGTTCACTGTTTCTTAGATGGACGTGACACACCACCAGCATCTGGAAAAGAATACGTAGAAAAATTAGAAGCAAAAATGGCTGAGATCGGTGTAGGTCAGGTAGCAAGCGTTTGCGGACGTTACTATGCAATGGACCGAGACAACCGTTGGGATCGTGTAGAAAAAGCTTACAGAGCTTTGGTATTTGGTGAAGGGGAAACAACAGAGTCTGCACCAGCAGGAATTCAGGCTTCTTATGATAATGATGTAACAGATGAGTTCGTACTTCCAACAGTTGTTGTAAAAGACGGCGCTCCAGTTGCAACAATCAAAGAAAATGACTCTGTTATTTTCTACAACTTCCGTCCAGACAGAGCAAGAGAAATCACAAGAACATTCTGTGATGATGAGTTTACTGGATTCGAAAGAGGAAACAGAGTAAAAACTACATTTGTATGCTTTACAGAGTATGATGTTACAATCCAGAACAAATTGGTTGCATTTGTAAAAGAAGAAATTACAAATACATTTGGAGAGTTCCTTGCGGAAAATGGTTTGAAACAGGCACGTATCGCTGAGACAGAGAAGTATGCACACGTTACATTCTTCTTCAACGGTGGAGTAGAAGAACCAAACGAAGGAGAGGACAGAATCCTTGTAAAATCTCCAAAGGTAGCAACATATGATCTGCAGCCAGAAATGAGTGCATACGAAGTATGTGACAAATTGACAGGTGCTATCCGCTCTGGAGAGTATGATGTGATCATTATCAATTTTGCAAACCCTGATATGGTTGGTCATACTGGTGTGGAAGCTGCTGCTATCAAAGCCATCGAAGCAGTGGATGAGTGTGTTGGAAAAACAGTAGAAGCAATCAAAGAAGTAGATGGACAGATGTTCATTTGTGCTGACCATGGAAATGCGGAGCAGTTGATTGATGATACAACAGGTGAACCATTTACAGCTCATACAACAAACCCAGTTCCATTTATCTTAGTAAATGCAGATCCTGCATATAAGTTAAGAGAAGGTGGATGCTTGGCTGATATCGCTCCAACATTGATCGAATTGATGGGACTTGAGCAACCAGCAGAAATGACAGGAAAATCTTTGCTTGTAAAATAAGTATTGTGAACAAATGACTGGATTTTCCAGCTAATTGTGAATAGAAACCGCGCAAAGGGAAGGAATTCAACAGAAGTTCTCTCTTTGTGCGGTTTTTGTTGCATTTATGTGGACAATGTTATATATTTGATTAGGTAAAGCATGAAAGTGGAGGAGAAATGACCAATGGAAAAAAAGCCATTTGTTACGAAAGAACAGATTGAAGAAATTGTAAAAACATATCCAACCCCATTTCATTTGTACGATGAAAAGGGAATCCGTGAGAATGTGAAAGCCTTAAGAGAAGCATTTGCATGGAATCCTGGATTTAAAGAATATTTTGCAGTAAAAGCAACACCAAACCCATATTTGATCCAGATTTTGAGAGAGTATGGTTGTGGATGTGATTGTTCTTCTTATACAGAATTAATGTTGTCTGAGGCTATTGGTGCAGTGGGACAGGATATTATGTTCTCTTCCAATGAGACACCAGCAGAGGAGTTTGTATATGCGGATAAGTTAGGTGCAATCATTAACTTGGATGATTTTACCCATATTGAATTTTTGGAGCAGGCAATCGGACACATTCCAGAGACCATCAGCTGTCGATACAACCCAGGTGGATTGTTTAAAATCAGCAATGATATTATGGACAATCCAGGAGATTCCAAATATGGAATGACAACAGAGCAGATTACAGAGGCGTTTAAGATTTTGAAAGCGAAAGGTGCCAAGGAATTTGGTATCCATGCGTTCCTTGCAAGTAACACAGTCACAAATGATTATTATCCAATGCTTGCAAAGGTATTGTTTGAGCAGGCGGTGAAGCTTCAACGTGAAACGGGAGTACATATTAAGTTTATCAACTTATCTGGAGGAATCGGAATTCCATATACACCAGATCAGGAACCAAACAACATCCGTATGATCGGAGATGGGGTCCGTAGAGTTTACGAAGAAGTGCTTGTGCCATCAGGAATGGGCGATGTTGAGATTTATACAGAGTTGGGACGTTTTATGATGGGACCTTATGGTTGTCTAGTTACAACGGCTATTCATGAGAAACATACTTACAAAGAATATATTGGTGTGGATGCTTGTGCAGTAAATTTAATGCGTCCTGCAATGTATGGAGCATATCATCATGTGACAGTTCTTGGAAAAGAAGATGCTCCATGTGAGCATAAATATGATGTGGTTGGTTCTTTGTGTGAGAACAATGATAAATTTGCTATTGATCGTATGCTTCCGGAAATTGAACGTGGAGATTACCTTGTGATCCATGATACAGGGGCTCATGGATTTTCTATGGGATACAGTTACAATGGAAAATTAAAATCTGCAGAGTTATTATTGAAGGAAGATGGAAGTGTTCAGCTGATCCGTCGTGCAGAAACACCAGCAGATTATTTTGCGACGTTTGATTGTTTCGACATCGGGAAAAAACTTCTGAAAAAATAATTTCAAAAAAATAAAAAAAGTTGCAAAAAAAGCTTGCATTCTTAGAAATGCTATGATAATATAAATATCGGTTCGGGGAACACAACAAAGAAACAACACGAACCGTGAGCGGATGTGGCGGAATGGCAGACGCACAAGACTCAAAATCTTGCGTAGGTGACTACGTATGGGTTCAAGTCCCATCATCCGCATTTGAATGAAGACCGGATACCGTGGAGAGCGGATATCCGGTTTTTTCTTTGTATAAAAATATCAGATGTTTGAAATCTATCTTTTTTCTGCTAAACTAAAAAGCAAGAAAATACATGGAAACTAGTTTGCAAAAATAGGAAAGGCAAGTAGGTGATGGATTATGAAGGATCGAATTACAGGACAAACAAGATTGACAGGACTTTTGGGAAGCCCTGTGGCACATAGCATTTCTCCTTTGATGCATAACGCAGCATTTGAAGAGTTGGGTCTGGATTATGCATATTTGGCTTTTGATGTAGATACAGATCATTTGGAACAGGCTGTGGAAGGATTGAAGATATTGAATGTAAGGGGATTTAATCTGACCATGCCAAATAAGAATCGGATGTGTGAGCTGTGTGATAGGTTGTCTCCAGCGGCGCAGATTATCGGTGCAGTGAACACTGTTGTAAATGATAATGGGGTGTTGACTGGACATTCTACAGATGGTTGCGGATATATGATGGCAGTCAAGGATGCAGGTTATGATATCATTGGAAAAAAGATGACTATTCTGGGAGCTGGTGGGGCAGGAACTTCTATTTTTGTACAGGCGGCCTTAGATGGGGTGGAAGAGATTTCCATTTTTAACCGTCGTTCTCCTTTTTTTGAACGGGCGAAACAATGCATCGAACAACTAAAAGAATATACAAACTGTACCATCCGATTATTTGATTATGAGGATGAAAATCGACTTCGACAAGAGATTGCAGAAAGTGCTATTTTGACCAATGCGACCAGCGTGGGAATGGCTCCAAAGGAAGAGGAATGCATCATTCAGGATTCTACGATGTTCCATCCGGATCTGATTGTGTCTGATGTGATTTACAATCCAAAAGAAACAAAATTGTTGAAGTTGGCAAAAGAAGCGGGATGCAAAACGTTTAATGGAATGTATATGTTATTGTATCAAGGAGCAGAAGCGTTTCAATTGTGGACAGGGCAGGAAATGACAGTAGAAATAATCAAAGAGCGATACTTCCAGTAAAGGGAGCATCGCTCTTTCTTTGTTAGAATAGATCCAACAATTGTGTAATTTGTTCAATTTTCACTTCTGCATCCGGAACAGATCCAAACCCATAAGATGCAAAAATAAATGGAATTCCAGCTTCTTTGCATGCATTGGCATCGCCCTGGGTATCGCCAATATAAACGACATCCTTCAAGCTATTTCGTTCCATTAAGGTGCGAATGGTCTGGCCTTTAGATGTGCCAGTTTGTCCGTAGCAAAGAGTGTCCTGAAAATAGGATTCCAAATGACAGCTGCTGAGCAATACTTCAATGTAACCACATTGACAGTTGCTGACGATGTACAGTTTCGTTTTTTGGGATAAGGCTTCCAACGTTTCTACTACACCTTCGTATAAAATGCCAGGATGCTGGGCCAGGTAATTGTTCTCATATTCAAAACACAAGTCACCCAATCGTTTTCGTTCCTTTTCGTCCAAATCTGGAAACAGTGCAAGATAGATTTCTTCCATTGTTTTGCCAAAGAGACCTTTCAAAGACTCCACTTCTAACGTTTGATTCAACTCAGAGCCTTCTTTGATGGCCAGGTTCCAGGATTCGGTCACAGACTCTGTGGAATCCCACAAAGTTCCATCTACATCAATTATGATTCCATCCATTTTTTTTCTCCATCTTTTGTCGCAATTGTAATTGTGGGTATCAGAACCCACTTTGTCATGTTATTTTTTTAAAAGTATCTTTGTCAGAAAATACTTTTTCTATGCATAACTATAACATAAATAGGCACTTTTAAAAAGAAAACATTTAGTGTATACTAGACTAGGATAATAGGGGGAATGTTGAATTCTATGGAATTTGGAGATTTCTCCAGCAAGTCTGAACGATGAGGATGATATCATGAGTGATAAAATTGTTTTAATAGACGGACATAGTATTTTAAATCGAGCATTTTATGGAGTTCCAGATCTGACCAATGCAGAAGGACTTCATACAAATGCGATTTATGGATTTTTGAATATTTTGTTTAAAATTTTAGAGGAAGAAAAGCCGGAGTATTTGACTGTGACTTTTGATGTGCATGCGCCAACCTTCCGACATGAAATGTTTGAGGAGTATAAGGGCACCAGAAAGCCTATGGCGGAAGAATTACGTCAGCAGATTCCTGTGATGAAAGAAGTTTTGCATGCGATGCACATTGCAACTATTGAGAAGGCAGGCTTGGAAGCTGACGACCTAATGGGAACGATTTCTCATATGTGTGAAGAAAAGGGCATGGATGTTACTATTATTTCTGGAGACCGCGATACATTACAGTTGGCTACAGAAAAAGTAAAAATCCGCATTCCAAAGACAAAGCAGGGTCGAACGGAAGTAGAAGATTATTATGCGGCAGATGTGGTGGAGAAGTTGGGCGTGACTCCAATGGAATTTATTGATGTGAAGGCATTGATGGGAGATTCAGCAGACAATATTCCAGGAGTGCCTGGTATTGGAGAAAAAACGGCTACCAAGATCATTACGGAATATGGCACCATTGAAAATGCTTATGCTCATGCGGCGGAATTGAAGCCACCGAGAGCAAGCAAAAATATTCAGGAATATTGGGAACAGGCTTGTTTGAGCAAAACGTTGGCCACTATTGATGTTCATGCAGATATTGCCTTTGATCTAGAGGCAGCCCGTCATGGGAATCCGTACACAAAGGAAGCATACAATTATTTCCAACGATTGCAGTTTAAAAATTTGTTGAGTCGTTTTGATGTGGAAGCAACGAGCAATCAGGTGGAACAGTATTTTCAAGAAGTGACCCACAAGGCGGAAGTGGAAACTTTGTTTGCAGAGGCAAAAAAAGCAAAGGTTGTTGGTGTTTCTATTTCCAAAGATGAGGGAAATGTACTGCCGTTGTTTGCCCACCCATCGGGCTATGGGCGAATTGCTATTGCCTACGGAACTGAGAAGATTTATTCCATTCCATGTGATATGGAAGTGTCCATGGATTGGCTATTCCAACAGTTGAGTGAATTGGTGACAACAGTAGAACATTTTGTGATGTTTGATTTGAAAACTTATTTGCCAGTTGTGACGGTGGAAGATCAAAAAGCGCAGAAGGCTTGTTTTGATGCTACGGTAGCGGCTTATTTATTGAATCCTTTGAAAAGTGATTATACTTACGAGGATGTAGCAAGAGAGCAGTTGAACCTGATCATTGATGAAAATGTGGATGAAATGCAGAAGGCTTGTTATCAGGCCTACACTGCATTTGCAGCATGGGAGCCGTTGACAACACATTTGCAGGAAACCAAGATGGAGGAACTGTTCTATACCATTGAAATGCCACTTGTATTTACCTTGTATGATATGGAGCAGGCAGGAATCCAGGTGGAGGCCGAAGAACTTCGTGAATACGGAGAGCGGTTGGGCAAAAAAATCAAAGAACTGGAAACAGAGATTTACACTTTGGCAGGGGAAGAGTTTAATATCAATTCGCCAAAACAACTAGGAGTGATTTTGTTTGAAAAAATGGGACTGTCGGGTGGAAAGAAAACGAAAACAGGATACTCTACTGCGGCAGATGTGTTGGAAAAGTTAGCTCCAGAAGCACCGGTTGTGGATAAAGTGCTGGAATATCGTCAGTTGAGTAAATTGAAATCGACGTATGCAGATGGATTGGCCAATTACATTGGTATGGATGGAAGAATCCATGGCAAGTTTAATCAGACCATTACGGCAACAGGAAGAATCAGCAGTACAGAACCAAACTTGCAGAATATCCCAGTCCGCATGGAATTGGGACGATTGATCCGTAAGGTGTTTGTTCCAAAGGATGGCTCTGTATTCCTGGATGCAGATTATTCTCAGATTGAGCTTCGCATTTTGGCACATTGTTCCGGAGATGAACAGTTGATCGGTGCTTATCGGGAAGCTCAGGACATTCATCGCTTGACTGCATCTCAGGTGTTCCACATTCCATTTGACGAGGTTACCGATCTGCAACGAAGAAATGCCAAAGCGGTCAACTTTGGAATTGTATATGGGATCAGTTCCTTTGGGTTGAGCCAAGATTTGAGTATTACGCGTAAAGAAGCGCAGAATTACATTGAAAGTTACTTTGAAACCTATCCGGGAATCAAAACATTTTTGGATGATCAAGTGGAGCATGCCAAGAAAAATGGCTATGTAGTCACGTTATTTGGAAGAAGAAGACCGGTTCCAGAGTTGAAGTCCAGCAATTTTATGCAGAGAAGTTTTGGAGAACGAGTTGCCATGAATGCACCGATTCAGGGAACAGCAGCGGATATCATTAAGATTGCTATGATTGGAGTCCATGAGGAACTGAAGGAACGACATTTGAAATCCAAGTTGATCTTGCAGGTACACGATGAGCTGCTCATTGAAACTGCTTTGGAAGAAGTGGAAGAGGTACAAGAGATTTTGAAGACGCAGATGGAACGGGCGGTGACTTTGAAAGTGCCATTGGTTGCCGACGTCCACTCCGGAGCCAGCTGGTACGAAGCAAAATAATAGAAAACATAAAAGAAAATAATAGAAACAAGAAAATAGAAATCGAGTGATTGTATGAAAGTACTTGGAATTACAGGAGGCGTTGGCTCAGGAAAGAGCCAGGTGCTGGAACATTTACAAAAGGAATTTGGAGCCACTGTTTGTCAGTTGGATCAGGTGGCAAAGGAGCTTCAGAAAAAAGGACAGCCTTGTTATGACCAGATTGTGGAGGCCTTTGGTGCTGGGATTTTGGAAGAGCAGGGAGAGTTGGATCGAGGAAAACTGGCTCAAGTGGTCTTTCAGAATCCAGAAAAACTGCAGAAATTAAATGAAATCGTTCATCCAGAAGTAAAGCATTGGGTGCAGCAGGACATTGCTCAAAAGAAGAACAGTGGGTGTCCTTTATATGTCATAGAAGCAGCATTGATGCCAGGGGCAGGTTATGATCAGATTTGTCAGGAAATGTGGTATATTTATGCAGCAGAAGCAGTCCGGAGACAGCGGTTGAAGCAGTCTCGAGGGTATTCAGAGGAAAAAATCACAAGTATGATACAAGCACAGCCAACAGAAGAAGCATTTCGTCAGATCAGTCAGGTGGTGATTGAAAACAGCGGAAGCTTTGAGGATACAAAGAAACAGATAGGAGAGTTATTGCCATGAGAATGTGCAGCATTGCCAGTGGAAGTAGCGGCAACTGTATTTATGTTGGAAGTGATCATACCCATCTTCTTGTGGATGCTGGAATCAGCAAAAAGCGTATTGAAGAAGGGTTAAAGAAATTGGAAATCAAGGGTGAAGAATTGGATGGGATTTTGGTGACCCATGAGCATTCCGATCATATTCAAGGGCTTGGAGTGTTTAGCCGAAAATATGAGGTTCCGATCTATGCAACACCAGGAACTTTGGAAGGAATTCAATCCAGTTCTTCTTTGGGAAAAATGCCGGAAGGGCTGTACCATCCGATTACCATCAATGAAAAATTCCAGATCGGAGACATTACCATTGATCCATTTGAAATTTCTCACGATGCCAGACAGCCATCTGGATATCGTATGGAATGCAGTGGGAAGTCAGTTGCTGTTGCTACAGACTTGGGAAAATATGATGATTATATTGTTGAAAAGTTGAGTGGATTGGATGCTATTTTGTTGGAAGCCAACCACGATGTTCATATGTTGGAAGTGGGCGGTTATCCGTATCCATTGAAACGAAGAATTTTGGGAGACAAAGGGCATTTGTCCAATGAATTATCGGGAATGCTTCTTTGCGACATTTTGCACGATGATCTGAAACACATTGTGTTGGGACATTTGAGCAAGGAAAATAATTATGCCAAATTGGCATACGAAACGGTGAAATTGGAAGTGACACTGGGGGACAATCCATATAAGGGAGAAGAACTGAATATGCAGGTTGCCAACCGAGACAGTGTTTCTGATATATTATCCTTCTAAAAGAAGGGAACCATAAGGCAACACAATAAGAGATGCAGCGACGAGGACAAGGAGGAGTTTGTCATGAAAAAATGTATTGTAACTGTTTTAGGAAAAGATACTGTTGGAATTATTGCAAAGGTTTGTACTTATCTTGCAGACAATAAGATCAATATTTTGGATATTTCTCAGACCATCATTCAAGGATATTTTAATATGATGATGATTGTAGATGCATCTGAAATTGAAAAAGATTTTACAGTGATCTGCGATGAGATGAATGCACTTGGTGAGGAAATTGGAGTGAACATTCATATGCAACGAGAAGAAATCTTCGAAAAAATGCACCGCTTATAAGAGTTAGCGTAAAAAAGACAGAGAACATGTTCTGTCTGAAAGAACACGAGAATAAGAGAAAAGAAAGGCCTGGTGCAAATTATGATTAATATGTATGAAGTTTCTGAAACAAATAAAATGATTGAGCATGAGAACCTGGATGTGCGTACGATCACATTGGGAATTAGCTTGATGGACTGTATCGATTCCAATCTGGAGGAATTGAATCGTAAGATTTATGAGAAAATCACAACGGTTGCCAAGAATCTGGTCCGTACAGGAAATGAGATTGAAAAAGAATTTGGAATTCCCATCGTGAACAAACGAATCTCCATTACTCCAATTGCTTTAGTCGGAGCATCTGCTTGTCATAGCCCAGAGGACTATGTAACGATTGCGCATACATTGGATAAGGCGGCAAAAGAAGTGGGTGTCAATTTTATTGGTGGATATTCTGCTCTTGTATCCAAAGCAATGACACAGTCTGATGAGAATTTGATCCGTTCCATTCCACAGGCTTTGGCAGAGACAGAACGCATTTGTAGTTCTGTCAATGTGGGTTCCACAAAAACAGGAATCAATATGGATGCAGTGCGTCTTTGTGGAGAGATGGTGAAAGCGGCAGCAGAAGCTACTGCAGACAATGACTCTCTTGGATGTGCAAAATTGGTGATTTTCTGTAACGCACCAGATGACAACCCATTTATGGCAGGCGCATTTTTAGGGGTGACCGAAGGAGACGCGGTGATCAATGTAGGTGTCAGCGGACCTGGCGTAGTCAAAAAAGCATTGGAAAAAGTTCGTGGAAAAGGTTTTGAAGAGCTTTGTGAAATGATCAAAAAGACAGCTTTTAAGGTTACCCGTGTGGGACAGTTGGTGGCAGGTGAAGCTTCCAAACGTATGGGAGTGCCATTTGGAATTGTGGATCTGTCTCTTGCACCAACTCCGGCTATTGGAGATAGTGTGGCAGAGATTTTGGAAGAAATCGGTTTGGAGCGCGTAGGTGCACCGGGAACAACGGCGGCTTTGGCTATGCTCAATGACCAGGTGAAAAAAGGTGGCGTAATGGCATCTTCTTATGTTGGTGGTTTGAGTGGTGCATTTATTCCAGTCAGTGAAGACCAGGGAATGATTGATGCAGTTAACTTAGGCGCTTTGACAATGGAAAAATTGGAAGCAATGACTTGTGTTTGTTCTGTAGGTTTGGATATGATTGCCATTCCGGGAAAAACAAGCGCGGCAACGATTTCAGGAATCATAGCCGATGAAATGGCTATTGGAATGGTGAACCAGAAAACGACAGCGGTTCGTTTAATCCCAGTTATTGGAAAAGATGTGGGAGATACAGCAGAATTTGGCGGGTTGCTTGGATATGCACCAATTATGCCGGTGAATGAATTTAGTTGTGAGGCTTTTGTGAGTCGTAAGGGAAGAATTCCAGCTCCAATTCATAGCTTCAAGAATTAATGGGATTACTCAGGAACGTTCCTGGGAGAGTGAATATGAGGGATACAAACATGAAGAAAATCGCGATTATGACAGATAGTAACAGTGGAATTACACAGGAACAGGGAAAAGAACTGGGAATTTTTGTTCTGCCAATGCCTTTTTTTATCAATGAAGAATTGTTTTTTGAAGATGTGTCTTTGACACAGGAACAGTTTTATGAAAAGTTGGAGGGAGATGCGGAAATCTCTACTTCCCAGCCTTCTCCGGGAGATGTGCTGGACCTTTGGAATCAGGTGCTGGAAGAATATGATGAAATTGTACATATACCTATGTCTAGTGGATTAAGCAGTACTTGTGAAACTGCCATGTCTTTGGCTCAGGAATATGAGGGAAGAGTGCAGGTAGTGGATAACCAGAGAATTTCTGTGACTCAGCATGAATCTGTTTTAGATGCCATGAAATTACGAGATTTGGGAAAATCTGCTGCGGAGATTAAAGAAATCTTGGAGCGGGAGAAAAAAGAGTCTACCATCTATGTAACCGTGGATAGCTTGAAATATTTGAAAAAAGGCGGACGCATTACACCAGCTGCAGCAGCTCTTGGAACGGTGTTGAATTTGAAACCGGTTCTGACAATTCAAGGAGAGAAGTTGGATGCTTATGCCAAAGTCAGAGGCTGGAAGGCAGCAAAGAAAACCATGCTCCGTGCCATTGAAAAAGACATTCAAGCCCGTTTTGAATGTAAAGAAAAGCAGTTGGTCATAGGTGTTGTTTATGGTGGAAATCTGGAAGAGGCACAAGAGTGGAAAGAAGAAGTGGAAAATGTATTTGCAGGCTATGAAATGAAGTTTGCTCCGATCTCCTTAAGTGTGGCTTGCCACATCGGAAAAGGCTGTCTTGCTATCACTTGTACGAAAAAAGCAGATTTGGAAGACTAGAAAACGAAGAACTCTTTGTGATAAGAAAATGAGAGTTGGATTTCCAGAATAAAAGAGTCGGCAAAAGAGGAAACAAAGAAATCCTCTTTTGCCGATTTTTGTATGGTCTTAAACTTTTAATACGCCTTGGTGATATTCATTTTCGTAAGCGGTTCGATATTTATCGGTGACAACAGAAGTGTATAGATTAGATGCCCAAATATCCTGGTTTAACATTTTCTTTCCTGTTTCATCTAAATGTTCGGTAGCATAAAGCTTGGTCAACAATGGGAGTGCACTGTTTTTTGCAATGGCAGAAATCACGTTGCTGTCCTTTTTGCAAAAGCCAAGCAAATGGGCGTAACAATGGTAATTGTGATCGATAAATTGTTGAACATCTTCTTTTTTGATTCCAAGCATAATATGCAACAAGGCTCGATTTACTCGAGTCTGTGTCAGGTCTCTTGTTTTCAACAATTCGCAAAATTGCTTGTAGTTGAAATAGTGATTCAATTGACCACAAATGCGATTGGCAAAGGATGAAGAAACATCCATGTAACGAACCAAGGTTTCCGGTGTTTTATTCAACAATTTGTACTTTAACAAGAGAGAAAAATCATTTTCATAAATGGGATATTTTAATCGGTGGTAATCTTTTAACAGTTCCAGACAACAACTTGGCACTTGTGTTTCTAACTCACCTAAAATGTTGAGAAAGCTGGTGTCTTCAAAGGCTCCTGTGGATTCGGTGTGAATCATGGAACCAGAAAAGGCAAGTAAGGAGCGAATGGCTGTGGCAGAACTATTTTCCGGCTGTAAGGTTTCCTCATGATAGTGAGCCCCTTTTCGTTGGATGGAGTAAGGAGCCATGGAACTTTGGAATTTGGTTAAGGCTTTCAAATATTCAATGCCTAAAATGTTGTTGGGTTCCCCTAACAGTGCGGCCAAAGATTCCGACTGGGTGCAGGCGGCAATGGCTTGTTGTCTTGCGGCTGGGAAGGAAGCTCCTTGCTTTAATTGTGCCTGCAGTGTTTCCCGATATAAGTCCGGTTCCTCTTGTAAAATGTGGGCAATGGTTTGAAGGGATACCAGGTTTCCGCATTCGGTTCCAAAGCAGATGGAATCTACTACGCCCAGTTGATCCAAAAAGGAAACTGCACTTTCCGCAAACAGCTCTGCAGTGCCAGTAGCATAACAGACGGGAAGTTCAAAAACGGCAGCAGCGCCACACTTTAATGCCATTTCCGCGCGGAGCCGTTTGGGCATAATGGCAGGAACACCTCGCTGTACATAATCCCCGCTCATAATGACAATAGCGGCATCCGCCTGGGTGATCTCTTTTGCTTTTTCGATATGATAAAAATGACCATTGTGAAATGGGTTGTATTCTGCAATCAAACCGACGATTTTCATGAAATTCTCCTTGTATATATATTTGCGAAATATTATACTATAAAAGGATGAGTTCGAAAAGGGGAGGATGACATGGAGAAGGAACAGATTGTAGAATTACTTAATCAGCGACGTTTCAAAGAGTTGAAAGATGAATTAGGTACCATGCATCCTGTTGATATTGTAGACATCTTGGATGAGCTGGAAGAGCGGCAGATGATTTTAGCGTTTCGTTTGCTTGCAAAGGAAGAGGCGGCCGAAGTATTTACAGATATGGACAGTGATATGCGAGAGTATTTGATTAATGCACTGACAGACTCTGAGTTGGAAGAACTGATGGAAGAAATGTACGTGGACGATACCGTTGACGTTTTGGAAGAAATGCCTGCCAATGTAGTAGATCGACTTTTGCTGGCGACAGACGAGGAGACAAGACGGAAAATCAACGTTCTTTTGAAATATCCGGACGACAGTGCTGGAAGTATTATGAACGTAGAGTATATCAGCTTGCGAAAGGAAATGACGGTAGAAGACGCTATTTTGAAAATCCGTCAGGTTGGTATCAATCGAGAGACCATTTACACCTGTTATGTAACCGAGAAGAAGCGCCTCATTGGTGCAGTGGATATCAAGGATTTGCTGACTGCCGGAGAAACCCGTCTCATTGAAGAAATCATGGATGAGAATGTGCTCTATGCCAAGACGTTAGACGATCGAGAAGAAGTTGCCAAGACCATTCGAAAATATGGATTGGTTGCCATTCCAATCATTGACCATGAGAATTGCCTTGTGGGAATTGTAACGGTAGATGACGCCATGCTCGTTATGCAGGATGAGACAACAGAAGATATCAGTATCATGGCCGGTGTTAGCCCGAATGAGGATTCTTATTTTGGCACTTCGGTGTTTCAGCATGCAAAGAACCGAACTTTATGGCTGATGCTGTTGATGCTTTCTGCTACCATCAGTGGAGAGATTCTGGCTCATTATGAAAAAGCTATGGCAGCCATGCCGATTTTGATCACATTTATTCCTATGTTGATGGGTACCAGTGGTAACAGCGGATCTCAAAGTTCTACCATGGTCATTCGAGGGTTAGCAGTAGGGGAGATTCAGTTTAAAGATTTCTTTAAAGTAGTCTTTAAGGAACTTCGGATTGCTTTGATCGTTGGAATCTTGTTGGCTATCGTTAACGGCATCCGTATTTATATTATGTACGATCAAGATATTATGTTGGCAGTGTCCATTGGAATTACCATGATCGGAATTGTCTGCATGGCAAAGTGTATTGGCTGTACTTTGCCGCTTTTGGCGAAAAAGATCGGCTTGGATCCTGCTTTGATGGCGGCGCCATTGATTTCTACTATTATGGATACATGTACTATATTGATGTATTTCGCTATTATTACTGCTATTTATAAAATGTAAGATCGAGTCAGCTCATGAATGTTTCCGTGGGCTGATTTTTTATTTTCAATTCCTTTTTCCTGATTGTATTAAAAAATACACATAAAACGGAGTGGAAATGGCTTGTATACAGTATTCCTTTGCGCTATAATTAAAATAGTGAAAAAATTGAAAGGTGGCTTATAATCATGGGATTTATTGATGAAATCAAAGCTAGAGCAAAACAGGATATTAAGACAATTGTACTTCCTGAAACAGAAGACGAAAGAACATACAAAGCGGCAGAGGCAGTTTTAAAAGAAGGAACTGCAAAGCTTGTTCTTGTAGGAAGCAAGGAAGAAATTGAGAAAAATGGTGCAGGATACGATCTTACAGGAGCAATGATTGTTGATCCAGCGACAAATGACAAAACAGAAGCTTACATTGCAAAGCTTGTTGAATTAAGACAGAAAAAAGGCATGACAGAAGAACAGGCAAGAGAACTCCTTTTGAATAACTACCTTTACTATGGTGTTATGATGGTAAAAATGGGAGATGCTGACGGTATGGTATCTGGAGCTTGTCACTCTACAGCAGATACACTTCGTCCATGCCTGCAGATCTTAAAAACAAAACCAGGAACAAAACTCGTTTCTGCATTTTTCGTAATGGTAGTACCAAACTGTGATATGGGAGCAGATGGAACATTTATTTTTGGAGATTCTGGTCTTGAGCAGAACCCAGATCCAGAGAAACTTGCAAACATTGCAATTTCTTCTGCAGACTCTTTCAAGACATTGACAGGAAAAGAGCCAATCGTTGCAATGCTTTCACATTCTACAAAGGGCAGTGCAAAACACGCAGATGTAGATAAGGTTGTAGAAGCTACAAGAATCGCAAAAGAAATGGCACCAGAGTTGAAATTAGATGGAGAGTTGCAGCTTGATGCAGCTATTGTACCAGAGATTGGACAGTCTAAAGCTCCAGGAAGTCCAGTAGCAGGATATGCAAACGTATTGATTTTCCCTGACCTTGATGCAGGAAACATTGGATACAAACTTGCTCAGAGATTAGCAAAAGCAGAAGCTTACGGACCATTAACACAGGGAATCGCAGCTCCAGTCAATGACTTGTCTCGTGGATGTAGTGCAGAAGACATCGAGGGTGTTGTAGCAATTACAGCTGTTCAGGCACAGGCACAGAACTAAGTACATTTCATCCCAAAGGGATTGAATCGAATAAAATGAAAATCAAACTTCATATCATAAAAAACGGAGGGTATTAAAATGAATGTTTTGGTAATCAACTGTGGAAGCTCATCTTTGAAGTTCCAGTTAATCAACTCTGATACAGAGGAAGTTCTTGCAAAAGGACTTTGCGAAAGAATCGGTATCGATGGAAGATTGACATACCAGCCAACAGGCGGAGAAAAAGAAGTGAACAATTTGGCTATGCCTACACATACAGAAGCAATCCAGTTCGTAATCAACGCTTTGACAAACGAAAACACAGGTGTTGTTAAGAGTTTGGATGAAATCGGTGCAGTTGGACATCGTATGGTACACGGTGGTGAGAAGTTTGCATCTTCTGTAGTAATCACAGAAGAAGTGAAAAAAGCAGTTGCAGAGTGTAATGACCTTGCACCACTTCACAACCCAGCAAACTTAATCGGAGTGAATGCTTGTCAGGAATTGATGCCTAACACTCCAATGGTTGGTGTATTTGATACAGCATTCCACCAGACAATGCCAGAGAAAGCTTATATGTATGGTCTTCCATATGAGTACTATGAGAAATACAAAGTAAGACGTTACGGTTTCCACGGAACAAGCCATAGCTTCGTGTCTAAGAGAGTTGCAGAGCTTGCAGGTGTTCCATATGACCAGACAAAAACAATTGTTTGCCACCTTGGTAATGGAGCAAGTGTTTCTGCAGTATTGAACGGAAAATCTGTAGATACATCTATGGGACTGACACCATTGGAAGGTCTTGTAATGGGAACACGTTCTGGAGATATCGACCCAGCAATTCTTGAGTTTATCGCGAAAAAAGAGAACTTGGACATTGAAGGTTTGATGAACGTATTGAACAAAAAATCTGGTGTGTTCGGTCTTTCTAACGGAGTATCCAGTGACTTCCGTGATCTTACTGCTGCGGCTGAAGAAGGACAGAAACCAGCGAAAATCGCTTTGGAAGTATTTGCTTACCGCGTAGCAAAATACATCGGCGCTTATACAGCTGCTATGAATGGTGTTGATAACATCGTATTTACAGCTGGTATTGGTGAAAATGTTTGCTCTGTAAGAGAAGAAGTTTGCTCTTACCTTGGATTCTTAGGAATCGAGCTTGACAAAGAAGCAAATGCAAAACGTGGCGAAGAGATCATGATCTCTACACCAGAGTCTAAAGTAAAAGTATTTGTTGTTCCAACAAATGAAGAGTTGGCAATTGCAAGAGAGACAGTAGCGCTTCTCTAATCTTTGCATAACAAATTTATGATTTAAAAGAAATGACAGAAGAATCACTGATGGAGGTATTGCCTTCATCCCTGATTCTTCTATTTTTCCCTGAGAAAAGAAAGGGCTTTTTTCTATAGAAGAAGGATGGCGAGAACTAAGAAAAAATCAAATTCTTAGAAAAACTACGTTTTATAGTTGACAAACCGAATTACCATGATATAATAGTTTAGGTATGAATAGGAGTAATGGATATGTTGATTAACCTATCAGACGTATTATCAGAACAGCACAAGCCAATTGATGTGACAGTGGATTTGGAGATGGGAGAGTTTCAGACAAGATCTGATCGTTTTCCAATTGTTGAAAAAGAACCTGTACATGTCAGAGTATCACATATCAAGGCGAGAGAGCTGGAGATTCAGGGAACAACAAAGCTTGTTGTTGTCATTCCATGTGATCGTTGTCTTACAGATGTGAAGTACGAGATGCCATTGGAGTTTACAAAGCATGTAGATCTGGCAGTATCAGATGCTGAACTGAAAGAAGGATTCGATGAATCCAATTTTATTAACGGATATCATCTTGACGTGGACAAAATGCTCTATAATGAGATATTGGTAGGATGGCCGACGAAAGTTCTTTGCAGGGAAGACTGCAAGGGCATTTGCAATGTTTGTGGTCAGAACCTAAATGAGGGTGCCTGTGAATGTGAAGATACAGGTCTTGACCCAAGAATGTCAGTTGTCCGTGATCTGTTTAAGAATTTTAAGGAGGTGTAACCTATGTCTATCTGTCCAAAGAATAAATCTTCAAAAGCTAGAAGAGATAAAAGAAGAGCTAACTGGAAGATGAGCGCTCCAAACTTGGTAAAGTGCCCAAAATGTGGAGAGCTTATGATGCCTCACAGAGTATGTAAGGCTTGTGGCAGCTACAACAAAAAAGAAATTGTATCTGTTGACTAATCTAAAAGCGTATGACAAAACAGGCTTTCACAAAATTGTGAAGGCCTGTTTTCTTTTTCTACATTCTTGTTGATTTTTAGAGGGATGTTTAGTAAAATTAAAGGCAGTAATGTAAGGAGGCGTATGTAATGTCTGAGATTACAACAGTCGCTTTGGACGCCATGGGAGGCGACAACGCACCAGGTGAGATCATCAAAGGTGCCGTTCAGGCTGTTCAAAAGCAAAAAAATATCAAAGTCATGCTGACTGGTAAGAAAGAAATTCTGGAAGAGGCCTTAGCTGAATACACATATCCAAAAGAGCAGATTGAGATTGTACCGGCTTCTGAAGTGATAGAGACTGCAGAGCCACCGGTAATGGCAATCCGCAGAAAGAAGGATTCTTCTCTCGTTGTTGCTATGAATCTGGTGAAGCGAGGAGAAGCAGATGCATTTGTAACTGCAGGTAGCTCTGGCGCAACTTTGGTAGGTGGACAGGTAATTGTAGGCCGTATCAAGGGTGTGGATCGTGCACCACTTGCACCATTGATCCCAACTGCAAAGGGAGTCTCTCTTTTGATCGACTGCGGAGCCAATGTAGATGCAAGACCAGCACATTTGGTTCAGTTTGCAAAGATGGGTTCTATTTATATGGAACATGTCATTGGCAAAAAGAATCCAACCGTTGGAATTGTGAACATTGGAGCAGAAGAAGAGAAGGGTAATGCTTTGGTAAAAGAGACCTTCCCACTGTTAAAGGCATGCAAGGATATTAACTTTGTTGGAAGTGTAGAGGCAAGAGATATTCCATCCGGAGCTGTGGATGTGATTGTATGTGAAGCCTTTGCGGGAAACATTATTCTGAAGTTGTATGAAGGACTGGCAGCAACCTTGATGAAAAAAATCAAAGGAGGCATGATGTCTACTTTGAGAAGTAAGATTGGTGCTTTGCTAGTAAAGCCTGCTTTGAAAGAGACTTTAAAAGAGTTCGATGCCAGCCAGTATGGTGGAGCACCATTGTTGGGATTGAATGGATTGGTTGTAAAGACACATGGAAGCGCAACTGCAACAGAAGTTTGCAACTCCATTATCCAGTGTGTGACATTTAAGAATCAGCAGATCAGCGAAAAAATCAGAGATGCGATCACTGAGACAAAGGAAGGAAAAGAAGATTAGGAAAAGAGGTTTAAATTATGGAATTTGAGAAATTGCAGAAAATCATCGCAGAAGTATTGAATATGGAGGAAGAAGAGATTCGTCCGGATATGACATTCGTGGAAGATTTGGGAGCAGATTCATTGGATGTATTCCAGATCATCATGGGAATTGAAGAAGAATTCGACATTGAGATCGATAACGAAGATGCAGAGAAGATCTCTACAGTACAGGATGCTGCTGAGCAGATTAAAAAAGCGGTAGAACAATAAGAAAGAAGATTACAATTGATGAAAAAGCCCGCTATGGGCTTTTTCATTTTAAGAAGGAAGAACGAGCATGAATCGAGATTTAAAAGAACTAGAACAGAAGATTGGATACCATTTTCAGAATCCAAAGTTGTTGGAACAAGCTATGAGACATAGTTCTTATGTCAATGAGTTGCATGTGCCAAAGTATGAATGTAATGAGCGTTTGGAATTTCTTGGAGATGCGGTATTGGAGCTGATTTCCAGTGAATTTTTATATAAGGAACATCCAACAGTGCCAGAAGGCAAGTTGACAAAAACAAGAGCAAGTATGGTATGTGAGCCATCTCTCGCTTTTTGTGCCAGAGACATTGAATTGGGAAGCTTTTTGAGACTTGGAAAAGGAGAAGAAGCAACTGGTGGCAGAAATCGTGATTCTATTACATCAGATGCCATGGAAGCTTTGATTGGTGCGATTTATTTGGACAGTGGTTTTACTAGTGCAAAAGAGTTTATCCATACATTTATTTTATCGGATCTGGAGAACAAAAAACTCTTTTTCGATAGCAAGACCATTTTGCAGGAGATTGTGCAGGCACAGAATACAGGAACTGTATCCTACAAGCTTCTGGGAGAAGAGGGACCAGACCACAACAAAGTTTTCTATGTGGAAGTTTATGTGGGAGAGACCTGTTTTGGAACTGGAAAAGGACGTACCAAAAAAGCTGCAGAACAAGAGGCTGCATATCAGGCCATTTTAAGGTTGAAAAAAGAAGATTAAAGCAGGTGTTGTATGTATTTAAAGAGTATTGAGGTGCAGGGGTTTAAGTCCTTCGCAAATAAAATTAAGTTTGATTTCCATCAGGGAATCACAGGTATTGTAGGACCTAACGGAAGTGGAAAAAGTAACGTTGCCGATGCAGTTCGTTGGGTACTGGGAGAACAGCGTGTAAAGCAGCTGCGAGGCGGTACCATGCAGGATGTTATTTTTTCCGGTACAGAGAATCGAAAGCCTTTGAGTTATGCATCCGTTGCCATTACGTTAAACAATGCGGATCATCATTTACCTGTAGATTATGAGGAAGTAACGGTAACAAGAAAGCTGTACCGTTCCGGTGAAAGTGAATATTTGATCAATGGGGCTTCCTGCCGTTTGAAGGATATCAATGAGATGTTTTATGATACGGGTATCGGCAAAGAGGGGTATTCCATCATTGGACAGGGACAGATTGATAAGATTTTGAGTGGAAAGCCGGAGGAACGTCGAGAACTGTTTGACGAGGCAGCTGGAATTGTTAAATTCAAGCGAAGAAAGAATACTTCCTTGAAAAAGTTGGAAGAGGAACGACAGAATCTGACTCGTGTCAATGACATTTTGGCAGAGTTGGAAAAGCAGATTGGACCTTTGCAGAGACAGTCTGAGGTGGCTCGAGAATATTTGAAAAAGAAGGAAGAATTGAAGACCTTCGATATCAATATGTTCTTGTTGGAAACAGCTCGTTTGAAAGAACAGATCCAGTCTTTGGATGAGAAACTGGGTCTTGCTTCTGAGGAATTGGAGGAAGCTAGTCTTCGTTATGAACAAATGAAGTCCGAGTATGAAGCTATTGAAGAGGAAGTAGAAGAAATTGATCTTTCCATTGAGACTGCGAAAAATCAGTTGAACAAAACAACTTTGTTGAAGCAACAGCTGGAAGGTCAGATTAATGTATTGAAAGAGCAGATCAATACGGTGCGTATGAATGACGAGCATTATGGAAAACGTCAGCATACCATTCAGATTGAAATTGAGATGCGAGAAGCACAGAAAAAAGATCTGGAGCAGGATCAAAAAGCACTCCAGGAGAAGATGTCTCAGGTTTCCAAGGAAGATCAAAGTGCCAAGGAAGCATTAGTGGAAGTGCAACGTCAGATTGCAAGCCATACAGCTGAGATTGAGAAAAGCAAGCAGGAAATCATGGACTTGCTCAATGGAAGAGCATCTACGAAGGCAAAGATTCAGCATTTTGATACTACAAAGGAACAGATGACGACGCGAAGAGCAGAGTTGAATAAGTTACTTTTGGAAGTATCAGGAAGTGGAGAACATCTTACCGCATCTTTGAAGGAACATGAGGAAAAACAGGCGGAAGTCAGAGCAGAGATGGCCGGATATGAGAAAAAAATCCGGGAAAATGAGCAGAAAATCGCTCAGTACCAACAGGATCTTTCCAAAAGTCAGGAAAAGCTTCGGATTGGACAAACTGCATATCATCGAGAGTCTTCTCGCTTGGAATCTTTAAAAAATATTACAGAACGTTACGACGGATATGGAAACAGCATTCGAAAGGTGATGAGCAACAAGGACAAGGTGCCTGGGCTTTTGGGTGTTGTTGCAGATATCATTAAAGTAGAAAAAGAATATGAGATCGCAGTAGAGACTGCATTGGGTGGAAGTATTCAGAACATTGTAACAGACAATGAAGAAACTGCTAAACGAATGATTCAGTATTTGAAACAGAATAAGTTTGGACGTGCCACCTTCTTACCATTGACCAGTATCCATGGAAGTGGAGGCATTCGAAACGAGGAAGCGTTGAGAGAGCCTGGTGTGATCGGAATCGCAAGTACCCTTGTTACCGTGGAACAAAAGTTTCAAGGATTGGCCGAGAACTTGCTGGGAAGAACCATTGTGGTGGATCACATTGACCACGGTATTGCCATTGCAAGAAAGTATCGTCAGTCTTTGCGTTTGGTAACCTTGGATGGAGATTTGATCAATCCAGGTGGATCCATGACGGGTGGTGCTTTTAAAAATTCCAGTAACTTATTGAGCAGAAGACGTGAAATCGAGGAATTTGAGACAACCGTTGCTATGCTAAAAAAGGAAATGGATGAGATGGAGAGGACAGTTGGTGTCTTAAAGGAACAGCGTGCTGCCTGCTACAATGAAAATGATGAGTTGCAGCAGAAGTTAAGCAAAGCATCCATTTCAGAAAATACACTTCGCATGAACATTGAACAGGTGCAAAGCCGAATGCGAGAGTTGTCTGAAAAACATCAGGCTTATAAAGTGGAGCAACAGGATCTGACCAAACGTTTGGAAGAAATCAGTGAAAACGAAGATTCTATTCAGTTGGAGTTGGAAGTTTCCGAAGGTTTAGAGCAGGAGTTGAATGCTAAGATTGAAAATATTCAGGTATTGTTGGAGAAAGCTAGAAACAAAGAAAGTGCACAGATGAAACAGTCAGAAGATGTACATCTTTCTTACGCAAGCTTGGAACAGCAGAATATCTTTATTTTGGAAAACCTGGCTCGTATCCGTGAGGAAATCGAAAAATTTGAAACCGAATTAAAAGAACTGGATCAGCAAAAAGGCAATGCATCGGGAGAGATTTTCGAGAAAGAAAAAGAAATTGAAGAATTGAAGCAGACCATCACAGATTCCACAGAATTGTTTGCAGAAATCCAGGAAGAAATCAAAACACAAACTGCAAAGCGTGATGAGTTGAATCAGAAGCATAAGGCCTTTTTAAGGAAACGAGAGGAATTGTCTAAGCATATGTCAGATCTGGACAAGGAATGTTTCCGTTTGAACAGCCAAAAAGAAGCTTATGAAGAAGCTTCAGATAAGCAGATCAACTACATGTGGGATGAATATGAGTTGACCTATGGAAGAGCCATGGAGTTGCGGGATGTAAATCTGACCGATCTGGCTTATATGAAACGACAGATCCATACCTTGAAAAATGAAATCAAGAAGTTGGGTAATGTCAATGTCAATGCCATTGAAGATTATAAGAGCGTATCCGAGCGATATGAATTTTTAAAGGGACAGCATGATGACTTGGTAGAGGCAGAAGCTACCTTGGTGAAAATTGTGGAAGAATTGGATATTGCCATGAGAAAGCAGTTCCAGGAGCAATTTGCACGGATCTGTACCGAGTTTGATAAAGTATTCAAACAGTTATTTGGTGGTGGAAAAGGTACCTTGGAATTGATGGATGGGGAAGATGTGCTAGAAGCAGGCATTAAGATCATTGCACAGCCACCAGGAAAGAAACTACAGAATATGATGCAACTTTCTGGTGGAGAGAAGGCATTGACCGCCATTTCTCTGTTGTTTGCAATCCAGAATCTGAAGCCTTCACCATTCTGTTTGTTGGATGAGATTGAGGCTGCCTTGGACGACAGCAACGTTGGCCGATTTGCACAGTATTTGCATAAGCTGACAAAGAATACACAGTTTATTGTCATCACTCACCGTCGAGGTACTATGACTGCAGCAGACCGTTTGTATGGAATCACCATGCAGGAAAAAGGTGTTTCAACCTTGGTATCTGTAGATTTGCTGGAGGATGATCTGACAAAATAAATTTGGGAAAAGTGAGGAATGAACAGATGGAAGAGAAGAAAGGCTTTTTTAAACGACTGGTTTCCGGATTGACAAAAACAAGGGATAATATTGTTTCAGGAATGGACAGTATTTTCTATGGATTTTCTCATATTGATGAGGATTTTTACGAAGAGTTGGAAGAAACATTGATCATGGGGGACCTAGGTGTTCATACAACCATGAATATTCTGGAAGAACTTCGTCAGAAGGTAAAGGAAAATCACATTAAGGAGCCGGTAGAGTGCCGTCAGTTGTTGATCGACAGCATTCGAGAGCAGATGGATGTAGGAGAGACTGCTTATGAATTTGAAGAGAAGCAGTCAGTTGTCTTTGTTATTGGTGTCAATGGTGTAGGGAAAACGACAACCATCGGAAAGTTGGCTGGAAAGTTCCATGCAGAACACAAAAAGGTTATCTTGGCAGCAGCAGATACCTTCCGGGCAGCGGCAGGAGAACAGCTAAAAGAATGGGCCAACCGTGCCCAGGTAGACATGATCGGCGGTCAGGAAGGTTCTGATCCAGCAGCGGTTGTGTACGATGCGGTGGCAGCAGCAAAGGCTCGCCGCGCAGACATTTTGCTTTGTGATACGGCAGGGCGACTGCACAATAAGAAGAACTTGATGGAAGAGTTGAAAAAGATCAATCGTGTCATTGATCGAGAATATCCAGAGGCTTATCGTGAGACTTTGGTCGTATTGGATGCAACAACTGGTCAGAATGCATTGAATCAGGCGAAAGAGTTCAATGAGGTTGCGGATATTACCGGCGTGATCCTGACAAAAATGGATGGAACAGCCAAAGGTGGAATTGCAGTTGCCATTCAGGCAGAACTTGGAATTCCAGTGAAGTATATTGGTGTTGGAGAAGGAATTGATGATTTGCAGAAGTTTGATGCAGATGAGTTTGTAAATGCACTGTTTTATCGTAATTCCGAGAATGGGGAAGAAGAGAATGAATAAACTGACATTAGAGAAATTTGAAGAAGCCAGTGAAATTGTAAAAAAAGTGACCAACCAGACCAAGTTGGTGTACAGTGAGTACTTAAGTGAGCAGACCGGTGGAAAAGTGTATTTAAAACCGGAAAATATGCAGCGAACAGGTGCTTACAAAATCCGTGGCGCTTATTATAAGATCAGCACGTTGACAGAGGAAGAGCGCAAGCGCGGTCTTATCACTGCGTCTGCAGGTAATCATGCTCAAGGTGTGGCGTATGCTGCCAAAGCATTTGGTTGCAAGGCGGTGATCGTTATGCCAACAATTACCCCGTTGATCAAAGTAAACCGCACAAAAAATTATGGTGCAGAAGTCGTATTGTATGGTGATGATTATGATTCTGCTTGTGCCCATGCCAGAGAGTTGGCAGAAAAAGAAGGATATACTTTTGTACATCCATTTAATGATCTTGCAGTTGCAACAGGACAGGGAACCATTGCCATGGAAATCGTACAGGAACTTCCAACGGTAGATTATATTATCGCACCAGTTGGTGGTGGCGGTCTGTTGACTGGAATTTCTACTCTTGCAAAAATGTTGAATCCAAAGATTCAGGTCATTGGTGTAGAACCTTTGGAAGCAGCCAGCATGACTGCTGCATTGGAAGCAGGAGAAGTGGTGGAACTGGAATCGGCCAACACCATTGCAGACGGAACAGCGGTACGTGCTGTAGGAGACCAGTTACTTCCTTACGTCAAAGAAAATGTGGCAAAGATGTTGCAGGTAGAGGATAATGAACTGATCGGAGTCTTCTTGGATATGGTTGAGAACCACAAAATGATTGTAGAAAATTCTGGACTTTTGAGCGTAGCTGCGTTGAAACAGTTGGATCTGAAAGGAAAGAAAGTAGTCTGCATTTTGAGTGGCGGAAATATGGACGTGATCACCATGTCTTCTGTTGTACAGCATGGATTGATCCAGCGAGATCGTATTTTTTCTGTTTCGGTTCTTCTTCCAGATAAACCAGGCGAGTTAGTCAGTGTGGCAGAGACCATTGCACAAAATCAAGGAAATGTCATTAAACTGGAGCACAACCAGTTTGTCAGCACCAATCGAAATGCGGCTGTGGAACTTCGTATTACTATGGAAGCATTTGGAACAGAACATAAGCATAAGATCATGGAAGCTTTGGAAGAAAAAGGATTCCGTCCAAAATTGATTGGAGCAAAATTATATTAAATAAGAAAAATGATCGGATATGAATGGAACCGATTGAATAATTGAGACTACAAAAAAACCTGGAATTGCAAGTTGCAACTCCAGGTTTTTCAATGGAAAATCAATTTCAAATGAATGTGAGAAACGCAACGTTCCTCTTGAATTCTTGATTCGAAGATTACTGTACGCGATATTTTTCAAGAAGTGTGTGAATCTTATCTGTTGGGTTCATAACAGAACTGATGGAAATATCGTGGTTCAAGGAATCAATGATCAATGCAAGGAACTTGCTCATATCTGCTGTTACAAAATATGGTTTTTCCAATGCTGCTGGTGGCAGATAGTTCAAGTTTGTTGTGATTACTTTTGTGATATAGCCTTTGTTGTAGAAATCATCAAACTTGTCAAATCCATCTGTGAACAAACCAAAGGTTGTACAAACGAAGACTCTGTTTGCATGTCTTTCTTTCAACTGCTTCGCAACATCCAACATACTTTCTCCAGAAGAAATCATATCGTCGATGATGATCACATCTTTTCCTGTAACATCGTCACCAAGAAATTCGTGAGCAACAATTGGATTCTTTCCATTGACGATGGTAGAGTAGTCACGACGTTTGTAGAACATACCCATGTCTACGCCAAGGACGTTTGAAAAATAAACGGCACGATGCATAGCTCCCTCGTCCGGGCTGATGATCATCAAATGATCTTTGTCAGGTTTGATATCTGGAACTGCACGGAACAATGCTTTCATAAACTGATAAGCAGGAGTGAAAGAATCGAATCCCTTCAATGGAATTGCATTCTGTACACGTGGGTCGTGAGCATCAAATGTCAAAATATTGGAAACGCCCATTGCAGTCAATTCTTCCAATGCCAATGCACAGTCCAAAGATTCTCTCTTGTTACGTTTATGCTGACGGCTTTCATACAAGAAAGGCATAATAACATTGATACGACGTGTTTTACCTGTAGAAGCAGAAATCACACGCTTCAGATCCTGAAAATGATCGTCTGGAGACATGTGGTTTACATATCCGTTTACGGTGTAAGTTAAGCTGTAGTTGCAGACATCTGTCATAATAAATAAGTCTGTACCGCGGATAGATTCTTTTAAAAGACCCTTTGCTTCTCCACTTCCGAAACGTGGGCACTGACAGTCAACAAGGTAGTTGTCTGTTTTATAATTCATATACAATGGGGAACTCTCTACCTCATGAAAAGAGTTCTGACGAAAAGAAACGATGTAGTCGTTTACTTTTTGTCCAAGATCCTTGCAGCTGTCCATAACTGCAAGCTTCAGTGGTGCAATCGGTAATTTTTTTTCCATTAATTCGATATTTGGCATGATCTTCTCCTATGTGTTTACAATATGTAATAGTATTTTAGTCCAAATTGATTATAACATTTTTCTACATAAATTCAAGCGTGTATGCTATAATATCCACGAGAGAGTACACATTTAAAAGGAAGGTGTATTTGTTCAAATAATAATGAAGAGAAAAATATAAAAGAAATTAAAGGAGCTATTTTATGGCACAACATATACATACCATACGATCCGTAGAAGAAGGCAGTATTGCCTGGGAGATGGAAATTGAACCAGGGGACAAACTGCTGTCCATCAATGGACACGAAATCGAAGACATTTTTGACTATCGATATTATATGGAAGATGAATACCTGTTGGTTTTGATCGAGAAACCAAATGGAGAACAGTGGGAGTTGGAAATTGAAAAAGATGAATATGAGGATCTGGGATTGGAATTTGTACAGGGATTGATGGACGAGTATCGTCATTGTCATAACAAGTGTATTTTTTGCTTTATCGATCAGATGCCGCCAGGAATGCGTGATACCTTGTACTTTAAGGATGATGATTCCAGATTGTCTTTTTTACAGGGAAATTATGTGACATTGACCAATATGAGTGAGCATGATATTCAAAGAATCATCAAATATCATTTGGAACCAATCAACATTTCCTTTCAGACAATGAATCCGGAACTTCGCTGCAAGATGCTCCACAATCGATTTGCTGGCGACGCATTGAAAAAGGTGGATTTGCTATACGAAGCAGGCATTGAGATGAATGGACAGATCGTTCTTTGCAAAGGATTCAATGATGGAGAAGAGTTGGAGTTCAGCATCCAAGAGATGACAAAGTATCTTCCAAATCTGAGAAGTGTTTCCGTTGTTCCAGTAGGATTGTCCAAGTTCCGAGAAGGATTGGAACCATTGAAACCATTTACAAAAGAAGACGCAAAACAGGTATTGCAGACCATTCACAAATGGCAGAAAAAGATTTATGCAGAATACGGCATTCACTTTATTCACGCCAGTGACGAGTGGTATTTGTTGGCAGAAGAGGAGCTTCCAGAAGAGTCCAACTATGATGGATATCTGCAGTTGGAAAATGGTGTGGGAATGCTTCGTCTTTTGGAAAATGAATTTGCAGAAGCATTGGAAAGAGAAACTGGGGATGACCGCGCACGTCATGTAACTATGGCTACGGGAAAATTGGCTTACCCAACACTGTGTCGCCTGGTGGAACAGATGAAAGAAAAATTCCCGAATGTCCAAGCCGATGTGTACGCAATCCGGAATGATTTCTTTGGAGAAAGCATTACAGTTTCTGGACTGATCACAGCGGGAGATCTGATCCAACAGATGAAAGAAGTGAAGTTGGGAGAGCGGCTGTTGATCCCTTGTAATATGCTTCGAATTGATGAAGATGTCTTTTTGGATGATTACACGGTGGTAGATGTGGAGAATGCTTTACAAGTGCCATTGAATATTGTAAAATCAAGCGGTCAGGATTTATTAGACACGTTACTTGGAAGAGAATAGAAAGGATTGTTTATATATGAAAAGAAAACCAGTGGTTGCAATCGTAGGACGTCCAAATGTTGGAAAGTCTACATTGTTTAATGTGTTGGCAGGAGAGATGATTTCCATTGTCAAAGATACTCCGGGAGTAACCCGAGATCGAATTTATGCAGATGTATCATGGTTGGATCGTGAATTTACCATGATCGATACCGGTGGTATTGAGCCAGACAGCAAGGACATTATTTTGTCTCAGATGCGTGAGCAGGCACAGATTGCTATTGATACTGCTGATGTTATTATTTTTATCACGGATGTAAAACAGGGATTGGTAGATTCCGACTCTAAGGTAGCAGATATGCTCCGTCGTTCTGGAAAACCAGTGATCCTTGTTGTAAATAAAGTGGATAACTTCGATAAATATATGCCAGATGTGTATGAGTTCTACAATCTTGGAATTGGAGATCCCGTTCCAGTTTCTGCAGCATCCCGTCTAGGTTTGGGAGATATGTTGGACATTGTGATTTCTCATTTTCCACCAAAAACAGAGGCAGAAGAGGAAGATGATCGTCCACGAATTGCAATTGTTGGAAAGCCAAATGTAGGAAAATCTTCCATCATCAACAAGTTGGTGGGAGAGAACCGCGTAATTGTTTCCAATATTGCAGGCACTACCAGAGATGCGGTTGATACAGAGGTAAAGCACAATGGAAGAGATTACATTTTCATTGATACGGCAGGACTTCGAAGAAAAAATAAAATCAAAGAAGAGTTGGAGCGTTACAGCATTATCCGTACGGTTACTGCTGTGGAACGTGCAGATGTGGTGCTGATGGTCATTGATGCGGTGGAAGGTGTGACAGAACAGGATGCGAAGATTGCCGGAATCGCTCATGAGCGTGGAAAAGGAATTATTATTGTAGTAAACAAATGGGATGCCATTGAGAAAAATGACAAAACAATGCGTGAATATGAGGCGAAGGTTCGTCAGGTGCTTTCTTTCATGCCATATGCAGAGATTATGTATGTATCTGCTAAGACAGGACAGAGATTGCCAAAATTATTTGATATGATCGATATGGTCATCGAGAATCAGACACTTCGTGTTGCAACAGGTGTGTTGAATGAGATCATGACAGAGGCTGTTGCAATGCAGCAACCACCATCAGATAAAGGAAAACGTTTGAAATTGTATTACATTACACAGGTTGCTGTGAAACCGCCTACTTTTGTTATTTTTGTAAATGACAAAGAATTGATGCATTTTTCTTATACCCGTTATTTGGAAAATAAGATCAGAGAGGCTTTTGGATTTAGAGGAACTTCATTGCGATTCTTTATCCGTGAACGGAAAGAAAAGGAGTAGTGGATTATGGAACGAATCATCGCACTAATCGTTGGGTATGTTTTGGGATTGTTTCAGACAGGATATTTGGTTGGAAAGGTTTATCACATTGATATCCGCCAAAAAGGAAGTGGCAACGCTGGTACTACCAATGCATTGCGTGTTATGGGCTGGAAAGCTGGCGTTTTCACATTTCTTGGAGATGTGCTCAAATGTATACTGGCAGTGGTCTTGATCCGTTACATTTATCGAGATACCGAGATTGCACCATTGCTTGGAATGTATGCTGGATTAGGTGCAACACTGGGACATAACTTCCCATTCTACCTAAAATTCAAAGGAGGAAAGGGAATTGCCGTTATGGCAGGTTTGATAGCAACCACAAGTGTGTGGATGATTCCAATTCCATTGGTGTCCTTCCTTGTGGTGGTATTGTTTACCAGATATGTTTCTTTGGGATCCTTGTTGGCTTCTACTACATTTTTCTTGGAAATTGTTATGTTTGGAAAATTGGGTGGATTTGATATGGCATTTCCATATCGAATGGAAGTGTATGCCATTGCCTTTGTGTTGATGGCTTTGGCTTGGATTCGTCATAAGGAAAATATCAAACGATTGCTTAATGGAACAGAGAATCGTTTTGGAACAACAAAGAAAGCATAAAAAACAAAATAAATCGTGAAATACATGTTGCTGGAAGGAGATTGGAGATTATGGCAAATGTTGGAGTAATTGGTGCGGGAAGCTGGGGAACAGCTTTAGCATCCTTGCTTTGTGACAATGGTCATGAAGTGACAGTCTGGTCAATTGATGCGCAGGAGATTCAGATGCTGGAGGAAGAGCGCGAGCATAAACTGAAATTGCCAGGGGTAAAATTGCCAGAAAGTATGAAATTTACAGTGGATTTGCAGAATACCATCGTTGAAAAGGATTTTATAGTCATGGCAGTACCATCCCCGTTTACACGGGCAACTGCAAGAAAAATGAGTCCATTTGTGGCAGAGAACCAGATTCTTGTGGATGTGGCAAAGGGAATTGAGGAAGGATCCTTAAAGACTTTGTCTCAGCAGATTGAGGAAGAAATTCCACAGGCAGATGTGGCTGTACTTTCAGGTCCAAGTCATGCAGAGGAAGTGGGACGTAAGCTTCCGACTATTTGTGTGGTTGGTGCGAAAAAGAAATCAACAGCGCTGTATTTACAGGAAATGTTTATGAACAATGTATTTCGCGTGTATACAAGCCCAGACATTTTAGGAATTGAGCTGGGTGGCTCTTTGAAGAACGTCATCGCATTGGCTGCTGGTATTGCAGACGGATTAGGATATGGAGACAACACAAAGGCAGCGTTGATCACAAGGGGAATTGCAGAAATTTCCAGACTTGGTGTAAAAATGGGTGGTCATCTCCAAACATTTTCTGGTTTGACTGGAATCGGAGATTTGATTGTAACTTGCGCCAGTGTTCACAGTCGTAACCGTAAAGCCGGTTATTTGATCGGACAAGGCAAGACCATGCAGGAAGCCATGGATGAAGTACAGATGGTGGTAGAAGGTGTCTACTCTGCAAAGGCTGCAAAGGTTTTGGCAGAGAAGTACGAGGTTTCTATGCCAATCGTGGAAGAGGTCAATGCCGTTTTGTTTGATGGAAAACGACCATCTGACGCGGTGGAAGATTTGATGCTTCGCGAGTCAAAAAGTGAAGTACAGGCTCTTCCTTGGGAAGAAGAGTAAAGAGCGAAACCCTCTATTGGTTCTGCGTGGAATCTGCCATTAGCTGAACGGATAGGGGGTTCTTTTACCAAAAAAGAAAGGCAGATGAACATGAGCAAGCAGTATGAAAAATTAAAAAAATGTTATGACTATTGTAGAACGGTGACAGATTTTCAGCCAAAGGTAGGATTGATCCTCGGTTCCGGTCTTGGAAATTATGCAAAAAATATGAAAATCGTTTGTGAGATTCCATACGGTGATATTCCAGGATTTCCGGTTTCTACTGTTCAAGGACATGCAGGTCGTTTTTTGTTCGGATATATTGGTAATGTGCCAGTAGTGTTGATGAAAGGGCGAGTTCATTTTTATGAAGGTTATGCCATGGAGGATGTGGTACTTCCAACAAGATTGATGAAGCTTCTTGGCATTGAAGTATTATTCTTGACTAATGCAGCAGGAGGAATCAATCGTTCTTTTACAACAGGCGATTTTATGATGATTACAGACCAGATTTCCAGCTTTGTTCCTTCTCCATTAGTGGGAGAAAATGTATCCGAGTTGGGAGAAAGATTCCCAGATATGTCCCATATTTACGATGTGGAACTTTGTAAGTTGATCCGACAGACAGCAGCGGAAGAGCAGATTCCAATTCAAGAAGGAATTTATGTACAGTCTTCTGGACCGAACTTTGAAAGCCCAGCAGAGATCCGTATGTTCGCAACATTAGGTGCCGATGCAGTGGGGATGAGTACCGCATGTGAGGCAATGGCTGCTCGTCACGCAGGCGTTCGTGTATGTGGAGTGTCTTGCATTTCCAATATGGCAGCTGGGATATTAGAGGAAGATTTCACTCATTTGGATGTGCAGGAAGTAGCAGAGCGACGTGCAGAAGAGTTTGAACGTCTTGTAACAAAAGTAATCAAAAAAATATTTGAATAAATGGAGAAAGAAAGATGAATACAAGAATTTATAATGTACGGATCATGACAATGGAACCAGGAAAAGAGATATTTCTCGGGGAGATTCAGATCCGTGATGATACCATTACCTATGTGGGAGAAATGATGGATCAGCAGAATGAACAGTGGGATCGTGAGATCGATGGAAAAGGAAATCTGTTAATGCCAGGCTTCAAAAATGCCCATACCCATACAGCAATGACCTTTTTGCGCTCTTATGCAG
>Mya_p2__coassemble_491_pt1 | contig 60642 bp, 52 predicted proteins | sample Mya_p2__metabat2_high_PE_023 | metagenome-assembled genome bin Mya_p2 | reverse complement strand
GTATAATACATACATAATCTCCTTTGCTGTGAAAACTATTTTTATTAATAAAAAAGTATAGCATAAAAGTTTTTTGATAGTAAAAAATGGAATAAACTTTATGAAAATCTTAAGAAAAGTGTAGAATAAGATTTGAAAAAATAAATAAACAGTATAAAACAGTTGACAACAGATAAATACTGTTATACACTGTTTATTACAAAGGAGGTGTCGTCATGTATTTGATTATCAATCATTCGTCCATGCAGCCCATATATGAACAGATTATGGGGCAGATCAAATCAAAAATCATGCAGGGCGAATTGCAGGAAGATACAGCCCTTCCTTCTGTGCGAACATTAGCAAAGGACTTAAAGGTCAGTGCACTGACCGTTAAGAAAGCTTATGATGCATTGGAGGAAGAAGGGTTCGTTAATACGGTTCACGGAAAAGGAAGTTTTGTGGCAAGTGCGAACCAGGAACTGATGCTAGAAGAAAAGAAAAAAGAAGTCGAAACCGATTTGGAATTGGCCATCCGAAAAGGAAGAAGTTGTGGAATGAGCAACGAAGAACTTCGAGAATTGTTTCAGTTGATTTTGGAGGATGCATAAAATGTTGGTTTTGGAACAAGTAAAGAAACACTATTGTAATTTTGATTTAGATTGTTCCTTGGAGATTAAACCAGGAATGATCACAGGTCTGATTGGGCAAAATGGAGCAGGAAAAACAACTGCCATTAAACTCCTTTTAGGTTTGATCGGTCCGGAGGAAGGTAATATAAAGGCATTTGGAAAACCCGTAAAAGAAATGAAAGTAGAGGATCGCAGGAAATTTGGTGTTGTTTTAGCGGATTCAGGGTTCAGTGGATATTTAATGGTCAAAGATGTAATTTCAGTGCTGGAAGGTTTGTATCCAGCGTTTCAGAAAGACACTTTTTTATCTTACTGTGAGAGATTTCAGTTGCCTTTGGATAAAAAAATTAAAGAGTTTTCGACGGGTATGAAACGCAAATTGCAATTGATTACCGCATTAACTCATGAGGCAGAGGTACTCATTCTGGATGAGCCAACGGCAGGTCTGGATGTAATCGTGAGAGAGGAAATTTTGGATCTGTTGCGTGAATATATGGAGCAGGGCGAGCGGTCTATTTTAATCAGTTCTCACATTTCCAGTGATTTGGAAACGTTATGTGATGATTTCTATATGATTCACGATGGAAGAATTGTAATGCATGAAGAGACAGATCGATTGCTCAGCGATTATGGAGTGTTGAAGCTAACGGATGAGCAGTATAAACAAGTGGATTCACAATATTTCCTTCGGAAGAAGAAGGAAACCTATGGATACAGCTGCCTTACAGATCAGAAACAGTTTTATATGGAAAATTATCCAAAACTCCAATTAGAGAGAGGAAGCATTGACAATGTGATTACAATGATGATTCGAGGTGAAGCAAAATGAAAGGATTGTTGAGAAAAGATTTTAGTTTGATGAAAGGACAAAAACAGTTCTTTCTTGTGGCAGTTATCTTTGCCTTTGTATTTTTGTTTGTTAATAAAATGATCACATTTGGAGTTTCTTATTTAATGATCATGTTCTTGATGTTTACATTGAGTACTATTACATATGATGAATATGACAATGGATATGCATTTTTGTTTACACTTCCTATTAGTAGAAAGTTATATGTGAAGGAAAAGTATGTATTTTGTGCATTGATCTCTACAGTTGTCTGTGTGATCAATAGCGTTTTGATCTTAGTACTAACTTTGATCCGAGAGAATCCAGAGTCTGCCTTGGATTTATTAATTGCATGCTTGGCTGCATTTGCTACAGGCATGGTAATGATGGCTATTATGATCCCAGTTCAATTGAAGTTTGGATCTGAAAAACGTCAGCTTGCCATGGTCATTGGATTTGTAGGTTTGTTCCTTTTATTCTTTTTGGGGAGCTGGTTTATGGATCATTTTGAAGTACCAAAACAGTTGATGAAAATGGTAGTGGAGTTACCTTTAGCAATGGTGATTTGTCTTTGTATTGTACTAATTGCTGTAGCGGTAGTGATTTCATATGTCATCTCTGTTCGAATTATGGAGAAAAAAGAATTTTAGTTGTGAAATGTAAAAATGAGAAGATTCCACAAGAGAGAATCTTCTCATTTTATTTTTCTGGAAAGAAAGATTATTCAACGTGTTTCTTCATCGCCTCAAAGCTTTCTGCGCTGATTACATGCTCAATGCGACAGGCATCTTCTGCAGCAGTTTTAGGAGAAACACCAAGCTGTTCCAGCCAGTTAGAAATCAAAGTGTGGCGTTCATAGATTTTCTCCGCAATTTGTCGCCCGCTGTCTGTTAGATAAATAAATCCTTCTGGTGTCACCGTAATGTGCTCACTTTCACGTAGTTTCTTCATAGCAACGCTGACACTCGGTTTTTTGAAATTTAATTCATTTGCAATATCAACAGAACGAACTACTGGGCGTGTTTTGCTTAATACCAAAATGGTTTCCAAGTAGTTTTCAGCTGATTCGTTTGTATGCATAGTTGTACCTCATTTCTTTGTTATGCGTGTGCATACAGATTAGTTTAATTTAATATTTTTAAATAAGTCTCCAAGGTTTGTTCCAATGTCCTCGGCTTCTGGAATCTCAACATCCTCAATGACGTCTTCTTCAATCTTTTCCAAAGCCTTCATGCTCAAACTGATCTTATTATCTTTGATTCCAATGACTTTAACCTGTACTTCATCACCAACATGAAGTACGTCAGATGGCATTTTAACGCGATTGTTGGAAATCTGGGAAATATGTACAAGTCCAGAAAGTCCATTGTTCAGTTTTACAAAGGCACCATAATTCTGTAGAGATTCAACTGTTCCAGAAAGGACAGAATCAATGGCTACATTGGAAATTAGCTCTTCACGAGCTTTCTGTTCCTTCTCTTTTAAAATTTCACGAGCAGAAAGAACAAGGCGATTGTTTGCCTGATCAACATCAATGACGCGCACTTCGATGTCTTTCAATAAATAAGATTCTAGATCTTCAATGTAAGTAAGTGAAAGTCTAGATGCTGGAATAAATCCACGCAAGCCTTCTACCATTGCAATGGCTCCACCATTCACAATTCCCTCTACTTTTACAGGAAGAACAGTTTTCTTTTCCATATAGTTGATAACACGGTTCCAAGGGTTTGCGTCATCAAAATGGTCTTCATAATCTGCCATACTTTCAACAGGAGTTTCTGTTATTTCTTCTTTTTTTAATTCTTCACTCATTTTGCACCTCACAAAATCTTTCATATTCCGAATGTGATAGAAGGAAAAACGTCTCTATCACATGTCTAACTTAAGTATAACACAAATAACTTGTGAAATATAGGATTGAATGCAGAAATATACAATGTATTTGACCAAATTGGGTTGACGAAAATTTAAAAAAATGGCAATCTATAAGATAAAGGTTATCTAAAATAATTGGATAAAGGAGTCACTATGGAAAAGGGCGTAATTAACGATAAAATATACGTAGTAGGACATAAGAACCCAGATACAGATTCCATCTGTTCTGCCATTGCTTATGCAGATTTGAGAACGAAGATTACAGGAGAGCAGCACAATGCCAGAAGAGCAGGGCATCTCAACGAGGAGACCCAGTATGTGCTGGATTTTTTTGACGTAAAAGCACCTGCATTGCTGACGGATCTGCGTGTGCAGGTGAAGGACGTGGCATTACGTGAACTGGACGGCATCAAAGGATCATTGTCCATTAAGTCTGCTTGGGCAAAAATGAAGGAAGAAAGCATCAAAACTTTGCCAATTACACGAAATGGAAAGTTAGAAGGATTAATTACCATTGGGGATATCGCAACTTCCTACATGGATGTGTATGATAGCAGTATATTGTCTACAGCCAGAACCCAGTACCGCAATATTGCAAGTACAGTGGATGGAGAAATCCTCATTGGAAATGCACATAGTTATCTGACGAAAGGAAAGGTAGGCGTTTTGTCTTCCAATCCAGAGCAGGTGGCGGAGTTTGTACAGGAGAATGATTTGGTGATCATCAGTAATCGAGAAGACGTTCAGCAGCTGGCCATTGATCTGAATGTAGGCTGTATGGTAATTGGAAATGGCACAGAAGTGTCCGAGAGTATTATGAAACAGGCTCAAGAAAAACAGATTGTGATCATTACAACTCCACATGATACCTTTACGGTGGCACGTTTGATCAATCAGAGTATTCCTGTGCGACATTTTATGACAAAGCGAGATCAGTTGATTGTTTTTAAGATGCGTGATTATGTGGATGATGTGAAAGAAATCATGATGAAAATCCGTTATCGTGATTTTCCAGTGGTGGACATTAAAGGCAACTTCTTAGGTTTCCTCTCTCGTAGACGTTTATTGAATTGTCGAAAGAAACAGGTAATCCTTGTGGATCACAACGAGAAGAATCAGGCTGTAGATGGTATTGAGCAGGCGGATGTACTGGAAATCATTGACCACCATCGTTTGAGCAGTATTGAGACCATGGGTCCCGTTTATTTCCGAAATCAGCCAGTCGGATGTACCGCAACGATTATTTATCAGATGTATCAGGAAAACTGCATCAAGGTACCAAAAACCATTGCAGGATTGCTTTGTTCTGCAATTATTTCTGACACCTTGATGTTCCGTTCTCCAACTTGTACACCATTGGATGAAGCTTCTGCCCGTCGGTTGGCAGAGATTGCGGAGATTGACATTGAGATGCTGGCCCAGGCTATGTTCCGTGCAGGAAGCAACTTGAAAGGAAAAACAGCAGAAGAAATCTGCTTTTTGGACTTCAAGCAATTTACCGTTGGGGATATTGTATTTGGTGTTGGTCAGGTCAACTCTATGGGTGACGATGAATTGAAAGATATTAAGAATAAACTGTTACCACATTTGGAAAAAGCGCGCAAGAACCATAGCTTGAATATGATTTTCTTTATGTTGACCAATATTCTTACGGAATCTTCTGAAATCATTTGTGCAGGTCCGGAAGCGAGAGAGAAGATTATCAATGCCTTTGACCTTCGTTTGGAAATGGAAGAGCTCCATTTGAAAGGTGTAGTTTCTCGTAAGAAACAGCTTGTTCCAGCATTGGTAGAAGCATTGCAGCAGTAATAAAGGGGTAATTTGAATATATGAGCAAACAAATATGGAAACCAGGAAACATGCTGTATCCATTGCCAGCGGTGATGGTCAGTTGTGGAGACAAGGAAGGCAAGAAAAATATATTGACCATTGCCTGGACGGGAACCGTTTGTACTAATCCGGCTATGGTGTACATTTCCGTTCGTCCGGAACGTTATTCTTATCAGATGATCAAAGAAACCGGAGAATTTGTGATCAATTTGACTACAGAAGATTTGGTGAAGGCAACCGATTACTGTGGAGTTCGCTCTGGAAAAAATGTGGATAAATGGAAAGACATGAATCTGCATCCAGAAAAAGCTTCTACTTTGGAATATGCACCATTGATTGCAGAGTCACCAGTGAATATTGAATGTAAGGTGAAGGAAGTCAAAGAACTTGGAAGTCATCATATGTTTCTTGCAGAGGTGACAGCCGTTCACGCAGACGAAGCCTATATGAATGAAAAGAATAAGTTTGAACTGAATCAGACAGGGTTATTGGCTTATTCTCATGGAGAGTACTTGGGACTTGGAAAAAAAATGGGAACTTTTGGCTATAGCGTGAAGAAAAAAGTGAAAAAGAAAAAGTCAAAAAAAGGGACTGGCAAGTAAGCCAGTCCTGTTCTTTTATAAATGATCAATGTTGTTATATTTGTTTATTACAATACATTGCCTTTTGTTTTTTATTGTTCACCGAATTACAGAGTTGCAATAAATCTGCGGAACTCTTCCAAACCAGCATCTGTACACTTGTATACACCAGCATCTTCCAACACTTCACAGAATACCTTTCCAACTTCTTCTTGAAGAATAGAAGTAATCGTTTCTTTGTTTACATTGTCATACTGTGGCAAGAATTCTTCTACCCAGTCTGCATGTTTTTCGATAGATTCATTGGAACGAATATCTTTTCCTTCCAAAATGTATTCCTCTAAAAGTTCCATCTCACCCTTCAAACGAGCTGGAAGAACCGCAAGTCCCATAACCTCGATCAAACCAATGTTTTCTTTCTTGATATGGTGCAAATGTGCATGTGGATGGTAAACACCAAGTGGATGTTCTTCTGTTGTAATGTTGTTACGCAAAGTTAAATCCATTTCATATAAGTCGCCACGTTTTCTCGCAATCGGAGTGATGGTGTTGTGAGGAACGCCATCGGTTTCTGCGAAGATAAAGGCTTCTTCATCGGTATAGTCTCTCCATGTCTGCAAAATGTGATCTGCAAGATCGATGATACGTTTCTCATCTTTGCACTGTAAACGGATGACAGACAATGGCCATTTTACGATTCCAGCTGTTACATCCTCATATCCTGTAACAGTAAAGTTCTCCACAAAAGGAGCCTTTGCCATAGCAAATGTATAATGTCCACCCTGGAAATGATCATGACTTAAAATAGATCCACCTACAATTGGGAGATCTGCATTGGATCCCAGGAAGTAATGTGGGAACTGTTTTACAAAGTCAAACAACTTTACAAAAGCATTGCGGTCGATTTTCATTGGAGTATGTTCTCCGTTGAAGACGATACAATGTTCATTGTAGTACACATAAGGAGAATACTGGAAGCCCCAAGCACTGTCATTGATGGTGATTGGGATAATACGGTGATTCTCACGTGCTGGATGATTGGTGCGTCCTGCGTAACCTTCGTTCTCCATGCAAAGCTGACATTTTGGATAAGAAGCGACAGCAGCATTACGGGCAGCTGCAATGGCTTTTGGATCCTTTTCGGGTTTGGACAGGTTAATGGTAATGTCTAAAGTGCCATACTTTGTATCCACCGTCCATTTCTTATCTTTTTTGATGCGGTAACGACGAATGTAATCGCTGTCCTGACTTAATTTGTAATAATAAGCAGTAGCATCTTCTGGAGACTTTGCATATTCCTTCCAGAATGTTTCCTGTACCTGTGCAGGACGTGGAGTCAGACAGTTCATAATCTTTGTATCAAACAGATCGCGATAAGTAATGCTGTCCTCAATGATTCCGCGAGTACAAGCTTCATCCAATAATTCTTTTAATACTTCTTCCAGATCGATGGAAGATGGGATGCTTTCCACTTCTTCGTAAGAATCTTCCTGAAAGAGATCTAACAAAAGATTGGTTGTGTAAATGCGTTCACACTCTGGAGTTAGTCCAGACTGAATTCCGTATTCCACTAATTTTCTGATATTTGCATAGAAATTCATGTTTTGGGTCCTCCGTTACAAAAGAAAATTATGATAATTTACCTGCACCGTTTCCGATATCAACGATGTAGAATTCTGCTTCATGACCAACTTTTTCCAAATATGCTTTTCCGATTGTAGAAGTAAACGTATCTACAGCGTCATTTTTCACAATACTAACTGTACATCCACCGAATCCACCACCTGTGATTCTAGAACCAATCACACCTGGAATCTTCCAAGCAAGATCAACCAGAATATCAATCTCTTCACAAGAAACTTCATAATCATCACGCAAAGAAATGTGAGACTGGTTCATCAACTCTCCAAATAATGCAAGATCTCCATCGCTTAATGCCTGTACAGCACGGATAGTACGTTGGTTTTCTAATACGGCATGTTTTGCACGCTTGTAACGAACAGGATCTTTGATAGCATCTTTGTATTCATAGAAAGTATCTGCATCCAGATCCCCAAGTGTTTCGATATTAATCTTAGATTTCAATTCAGCCAAAGCTTCTGTACATTCCTGACGACGCTGATTGTAAGCAGAATCTACCAGGCTGTGTTTTACTTTACTGTTTGTAATTACGATTTTTGCATCTTCCAAAACAACAGGAGCATACTCATACTTTAATGTGCTTGTATCCAGGAAAATAGCATGGTCTTTTTTACCCATAGCAACGGCAAACTGATCCATGATTCCACAGTTACATCCGTTGAAGTTGTTCTCTGAATACTGTCCGTAAAGAGCAATGTCTACCATGCTGACACCGTTGAGCTGAAACAAATCTTTCAAAATTACACCTGTCAAAACTTCCAGGGAAGCAGAAGAAGAAAGTCCAGAACCATTTGGAATATTTCCCCAAATGACCATATCGAATCCGCATTCAAACTGGAATCCTTTTTCTGTAAATGCCCAAACAACTCCCAATGGGTAGTTTGCCCAGTTATATTCTTTTTTGTTTACCATATCATCCAAAGAAGTTTCGATCACACCGCAACGCTCAAGATTCATAGAATAGAAATGGAATTTACGATCCGCACGTTTTCGAGCAACACCGTAAGTACCGATTGTCAATGCACATGGAAATACGTGTCCGCCATTGTAGTCTGTATGTTCTCCAATCAAGTTCACACGTCCTGGAGAAAAATAAAAATCAGCACCTTCGGAATCACCGAACAGCTCTGCAAATTTTGTCATTAATTTTTCTTTCATAGTTCATAAATCCTCACTTTCTCATGTTAATAAACCATTCTTGAAACATGGGGCCCAAAACCCCGCGCATCTATCTACTATTCATTATAGATGGTTGAGGCTGGACTGTCTATAAAAAATCCGTGCAAAGATATGTAATTATGTTGCAAGATGATCGGATGAGACGTATACTTTTCTTAGAAATGAACGAACAATAAGACGAGGAGGAGTGGAATATGGAAGGAACCTATAAATACTCGTACAAAGCAGAAGATAATTTGCCCAATTCCTTATCTGTATATAATGTTGGTCACCAAAAATGTGAACCAGGATATCAGTGGGGGCCTGGAGTCCGCAATCATTATTGTATCCATCATGTGATTGCAGGAAATGGGTATTATGAAGTGAATGGGGAGAAACATCCTTTGACTGCAGGCGACACCTTTATTTTGTATCCAGATACGGAAGTGAAATATTATGCAGCCATGGAGGAGCCATGGGAATATGCCTGGGTAGGATTTTTCGGGACCGATGCAGAATCTATGATCCGATCCACAGATTTTACAAGGCAGCAACCATTGATCCGAAAAGGAGTGCTTCCGCAAAAAATCATACAAAAACAATTGGATACCATTTTTCAATTGAAAGGAAATACCTACGAATCGGCGGTGGCTATGACAGGGGCCCTGTATACGTTGATGGCAACGTTTATGCATTATGCTACACAAAAAGAAACGGTGAAAGACAACCATATGGTGTACGTGGAAAAAGCCTGTTCCTACATTAACACCAATTATTCTTATCCCATTACCATTGAAGATATTGCTGCCTATGTAGGAATCAGTCGAAGTCATTTGTTCCGGTCTTTTCAAATGTACCAGCAAACGTCACCGAAGGATTTTCTCACGGATTTTCGTATCAAAAAAGCCCGTCACCTTTTACGGGAGACAGGCTTATCCATTGCGACGATTGCCTATTCAGTTGGATTTGAAAACAATCTTTATTTTTCAAAGGCATTCAAAAGTAGAATGCATATGAGTCCTTCCGAATACCGGAAGAAACATTTTAACCAGCAAAAGCAAGGGAGTCTTTAATCTTCCTGCAGTGGCTGGATTTTCAGACGTTGAATCCGACGGAAAAGCAAGGTGGACATAATCATAGAAACAATCTCTGCAATTGGGAATGACCACCAAACCATGTGCAAGCCATACATCATGGCAAATACGTAAGCCACTGGAAGAATCACCAACAGCTGACGTGCAAAGGAAATGACGAGACTGTACATTCCATTGCCAAGGGCCTGGAAAACAGATCCAACAATGATACAATATCCGGCAAAAATAAAGCTCAAACTGATGATACGAAGAGCAGGAATTCCAATTTCCATCATGTGTTCAGAGGCATCAAAGAAGCTTAACAGCTGGCCTGGGAACAGTTGGAAAATAAACAGACCGATACACATAATGGAGACAGAAATCACAATACTCAACTTAATCGTAGAAAGAATACGATGTTTGTGTTTTGCACCGTAGTTGTAAGCAACAATCGGAATCATTCCGTTATTCAAACCGAAGATTGGCATGAAAATAAAACTCTGTAATTTGAAATAAACACCAAAAACTGCAGCAGCAGTGGAAGAGAAAATCAACAAAATTTTGTTCATACCGAATACCATAATAGAACCAATAGACTGCATAATGATAGATGGAATACCTACTTGGTAAATGGTACGGATCACCCGTTTGTTTGGTCGGAAATTCTTCATGTTGATGCTGATTTCTGGATTTTTCCTAATATTAAAGTAAAGAGATAGACAGACTGCCACCAATTGTCCAGTAACGGTCGCAAGAGCAGCACCGGCTACCTCCATACGAGGAAAACCGAACAGTCCAAAAATAAAAATTGGATCTAAAATAATGTTGATGATAGCCCCCAGTCCTTGAGTGATCATCGTGTAAAAAGTACGTCCCGTTGCCTGTAGAAGACGTTCAAAGGTAATCTGCATAAAGATTCCAGCAGAAAAGATGGTAATGATCATCATATACTGTGTTCCGTAGTTAACAATCTGGGCATCCTTTGTTTGGAACAGAAAAAAGGCGCGAGAACCGAAAATACCGATCAACGCCATAACAATACTGCTGATAAAACCAAGGAAAATACCATTTCTTGCAGCTAAGTTGGCATCTTCAAATTTCTGTTCTCCAAGATTACGAGAGAGAAGAGCATTGATACCAACGCCTGTTCCTGCGGAAATGGCAATCATTAAGTTTTGAATCGGAAATGTAAGAGAGACAGCAGTCAAAGCATTTTCATTAATCTGAGCAACAAAGATACTGTCTACAATATTATAAAGAGCCTGTACAAGCATGGATAAAATAATTGGTAAAGACATGGTTACCAGAAGCTTTGGTACAGGCATCACCCCCATTTTATTTTCTTTCGTGTTTGTTTCACTCATAAAATCTAATTCCTCCTTTTTAGCTCATGATATTATAGCACTATTAAAATGGAAGTACAACGAAAAAATAAGATGAATCAGCGACAAATCAGAGACGGAAGGAGAAGAAAGGTCAGAAGAAAAATAGGAAAAATGGATGGAAACAAACAGGGAGTGACAAGAGAATCAGAAAATGCTATGATTTCTTATGCAATAGGAACCAAAAAAATAAATGATGGAACTTATGTGATGGAAACCAAAGAAATTGAAATAAATGAGGAAACGCGTATGATACATGAATTTTCAAGAGCAGAATTGCTCTTAGGGCGGGAAGCCTTAGATAAAATCAGAAAGTCCACCATTATGGTGTTTGGTGTAGGAGGGGTAGGATCTCACTGCATTGAAGCGTTGGCCAGATGTGGCGTGGGAAAGTTGATTTTGATCGACAATGACACGGTATCCTTGACCAATCTCAACCGACAGGCGGTGGCATTTCACAGTACCATTGGAAAATATAAAACCTTGGTGATGAAGCAGATCATCCAGGACATCAGTCCCCAGACCCAGGTGGAGACGCACGAAATGTTTGTACTTCCGGAGAATTTGGAATCGTTGTTTGTAGAGAAACCGGACTACGTCATTGATGCCATTGACACCGTAACGGCAAAGCTAGCTTTAGTGGAACTGGCACAGAAACTGGAAATACCAATGATCAGTTGCATGGGAACTGGCAACAAGCTTCATGCAGAATTGTTTGAGATTGCAGATTTATCCAAAACAAGTGTGTGTCCTCTTTGTAAAGTGATGCGCAAAGAGTTAAAGGTAAGAGGGATTTCCCACTTGAAGGTGTTGTATTCCAACGAGAAACCAGTGGATACATCTGCCAGAGAAACAGAAGAAGAGAAGGGCAATCGAAGATCTATTCCAGGCAGCGTGTCATTTGTACCGCCTGTTGCTGGAATTCTGATTGCAGGTGAAGTACTTCGTGAGATTGGAGGCATTTGAAACAATGGATTTGTTTGATTATATGAGAGAAACCCAGCAGGAGAAGGAATCACCCCTTGCATCCCGCATGCGCCCCACAACTTTAGAGGAAGTGGTTGGCCAGCAACATATTATAGGAAAAGATAAGTTGTTATATCGTGCCATCAAAGCTGATAAGCTTGGATCTGTAATTTTTTATGGTCCTCCTGGAACAGGGAAAACAACCCTTGCCAAGGTCATTGCCAATACAACAAAGTCAGAATTCCAACAGATCAATGCTACTATTGCAGGGAAAAAAGATATGGAAGAAGTGGTCAAAGGCGCTAAGGATCGGTTAGGGATGTACCAGAAAAAGACCATTTTGTTTATCGATGAGATTCATCGATTCAATAAGGGGCAACAAGATTATCTTCTTCCATATGTGGAAGATGGAACCATAACTTTGATCGGTGCTACTACAGAGAATCCCTATTTTGAGGTGAACGGAGCTTTGTTGTCTCGATCTCGCGTGTTCGAATTAAAAGCGTTGGAAAAAGATGACATTCAAGTACTTCTTCAGCGGGCTGTGTATGACAAGCAAAAAGGAATGGGGGCCTACAAGGCAGATATTGATGAGGAAGCCTTGGAATTCCTGGCGGATGTGGCCGGAGGTGATGCCAGAAGTGCGCTCAATGCCATTGAGCTTGGCATATTGACAACAGAACGCAGTGCAGATGGAATAATCCACATTACTTTGGATGTGGCCTCTGAGTGCATTCAAAAGCGTGTGGTACAATACGACAAAACAGGTGACAATCATTACGATACCATTTCTGCATTTATCAAAAGCATGCGAGGATCTGACCCAGATGCAGCGGTGTATTATTTGGCTAAAATGTTGTATGCAGGAGAAGATGTGAAATTTATTGCACGACGGATCATGATCTGTGCTTCCGAGGATGTGGGAAATGCAGATCCAATGGCACTTACTGTGGCAGTGGCAGCAGCTCAGGCAGTGGAACGGATTGGAATGCCAGAATCTCAGATTATTTTGTCTCAGGCAGTGCTGTATGTGGCCAGCGCACCAAAAAGCAATTCTGCATGCAATGCTATTTTTGCAGCCAATGAAAGTGTGCGTAATGTGAAAACTACGGTGCCAGTTCATTTGCAGGATGCGCATTACAAAGGTTCTGCTAAGTTGGGACATGGTGTCGGATATCAGTATGCCCATGATTATCCAAATCACTATGCTCACCAGCAATATTTGCCAGATGAAATAAAAAATGCCAGATTCTATGAACCTGGCGATTTGGGCAAAGAAAAAGAAATCAAAGAGTGGTTACAAAAGATTCGACAGGATGGTCGTATATAACTCCTGATGTCGATTGACCCAGTTATTTGCAATGGTTTCAGCCTCTGTTTCGGTAGGAACAATGAGTTTCAGATCGATGAGGTTGGAACCATCTTCTACAATCTGACAACGCACCTCATATTCATGGTTGGTGGTCAGATAGTAATCCGTCTTGACTGACACTTCTTCTTTTAAATCATATTTTTTCTCTTTTAAAAATTCATCAATATCCTGCTGGATTTCTGTGGAAATCTTATTGTGGAAGTAATGAATGGTCTCAGCACCATTTTCTGTTAAATGATACAAGGTACGGTTGTGAGTATTTTCTGCAAGGATCAAATCGGATGCAATCATATCGGATAAGGTCTGTTGCAATTTAAAATAGTTGGTGTATCCTTGATCTAGAATAAATTCGGAAATCTGAGAGGTTGTCAATGGAAAATCCACTTTATCTAACATATAAAGAATGATCAGTTTATATAACGTAAATGTTTCATTCATGATAATCCTTTCCCTGCCAGATATCCTGTTCCTTCAGATAACTGTGCAGTTTGTTTAATACTGTTCGTTTTTGGCTTGTCCACAAAGGTGCAATCAAAAGTTCCTTGGGACCATCTCCTGTAAGACGGTGAATGGTAAGGTCTGGACGCAGTCTTGCGATGGAATCTCCGAGTAAAGAAATGTATTCCTCCATGGTTGGACTATAGAATGGTTCTTTGGCATAATCTTCCGCCAGATCCGTTCCTTTTAACACATGAAGCAACTGGAGTTTGATTCCTTGAATATCACATCGATTCAGATAATCCAAGGTTTCCATCATCATGTCCTTTGTTTCTCCAGGAAGACAGAGAATGGTGTGAACGATCACCGTAATGCCAATGGAACGCAAGTTTCGGATTGCCTCTTCAAATACATCCAAGGTGTAGCCTCGTCGAATATAGGAAGCAGTAGATTCGTGGATGGTCTGTAATCCAAGTTCCACCCAGACTGGTTTGATCTGAGTGATCTTTTCCAAAAGGGCAAGGACTCGTTTGCTCAGGCAATCTGGTCTGGTAGCAATGGATAAAATCTTCACTTCTGGATCAGCAATGGCTTCCATATAAATTCGCTCCAAATAATCTACAGGCCCATAGGTGTTGGTAAATGCCTGAAAATAGGCAATGTAAGAATGAACGGGGCGCTTGGTCAACAATTCTTGCTTTCCAGCCAACAACTGTTCTGAAATGGATGCCTGTGCAGAACCGGCAAAGTCGCCGGATCCTTGTGCGCTACAAAAAATGCATCCTCTTGAGCCAAGTTTTCCATCTCGGTTGGGACAACTCATACCTCCGTTTAAGGTGATCTTATACACCTTCTCCCCATACATTTTCTTCAAGTCGTAGTCCATGGAATGGTACCGTTTTTCTCCCCAACGCCGTGTGGTGTTCTCTGTCATAAATCTTCTTCTCCGTTTTCTGTCGTTGAAAGTATCATAACACCGAAAGGAAGTCTATTCAAGAAAAAAGGACTTCCTTTTTTGAAATGTATGATGTATACTAAAAAAGTATTAAATCAAGAATGTCAGTTCTGACAAATTTCCCATTACGTATACAAATAGAATAGATTATGGCGTGGTAATCAAATGAATTACAAATAGATGTTAAATTGATCGCAAAAATAAATGAATCACAATACATATAACAGAGATTCAAATAACATGGAATCATAAGATAAGAAAGGACAAGCCGAATGACAAGAGAGAAGTATGAATCATTACCATTGGCAACATTAAAGAATCTTGCAAAAGCTCGAGAAATGAAGGGCATTTCCGGAATGAAGAAGAGTGAGCTCATTGAAGCAATGCTTGCGTTAGATGAACAGCAGGAGTTGCAGGAAGCGAGAGAAGAAGCAAAAGAAGAAGTAAAAGAGAGCATGCGTGAGAAAAAGGATGAAACAGACTTGGAGCAGCTGGACAGCGGAAGAGTGGCAGATGGAATTTTGGAAGTTCTTCCAGATGGATTTGGTTTTATTCGATCTGACAATTTTATGCCAGGAGACAATGACATTTACGTATCTCCATCTCAGATCCGTCGCTTTAACTTGAAAACAGGAGATGTGCTTCGTGGAAATATTCGTGTAAAGACACAGGCAGAGAAGTTCAGTGCTTTATTATATGTGGCAACCATCAATGGGATGCGTCCAGCAGAGGCAGTAAAAAGACAGAATTTTGATAACCTGACTCCAATCTTTCCAAATGAAAGAATCCGTCTGGAAGGGGAACAAAGCTCTACTGCCATGCGTATTGTGGATTTGTTGTCTCCAATTGGAAAGGGACAGCGTGGTATGATCGTATCTCCACCAAAAGCAGGTAAAACAACATTATTAAAAGAAGTGGCACTTTCTGTACAAAGACAGGAGCCAAAGATGCATTTACTCATTCTGTTGATCGATGAGCGACCAGAAGAAGTGACAGATATTAAAGAAGCGATTGTAGGACCAAATGTGGAAGTCATTCATTCTACCTTTGATGAATTGCCAGAACATCACAAACGTGTATCTGAGATGGTGATTGAACGTGCAAAACGTTTGGTAGAACATGGAAAAGATGTCATGATTCTGCTGGATAGTATTACACGTCTTGCAAGAGCCTACAACCTGGTTGTTCCTGCATCAGGAAGAACTCTGTCTGGTGGTTTAGATCCAGCAGCGTTGCATATGCCAAAACGATTTTTTGGTGCTGCTCGTAACATGCGTGAGGGCGGAAGTTTGACCATCCTTGCCACAGCATTGGTTGATACAGGAAGCAAGATGGATGATGTGATTTACGAAGAATTCAAAGGAACTGGTAATATGGAACTGGTGTTAGATCGAAAGCTTCAGGAAAAACGTGTATTCCCAGCCATTGACATTCCGAAGTCTGGAACTCGTCGAGAAGATCTTCTTCTTTCCAAGGAGGAGCAGGAAGCGGTGTATATTATACGCCGTGCCATGAATGGATTGAAAGCTGAAGAGGCAGTGGACAATCTGTTAAATATGTTTGCAAGAACAAAAGACAACACAGAACTTGTAAATATGGTGAACACACAGAAATTTATTTAAAAAAACGCTTGCAAATAAAAAAGAGCTATGCTACAATAAGAAAGCTGTTTAGAGATTAGAATAACTATATTTTAAAATAGAGAGGTGAAAATCATGAGAGAAGGTATCCATCCAGAGTACCATCAGGCAACTGTAACTTGCAACTGTGGTAATACATTTGTAACAGGTTCTACAAACGAAAGCATTCACGTAGAAATTTGTTCTAAATGCCACCCATTTTACACAGGTCAGCAGAAAGCTACACAGGCTCGTGGACGTGTTGACAAGTTCAACAAGAAGTATGGTATTAAATAAGAAAAAAGCATTATGGCAGGCTGAGACGTTAAAATCTCAGCCTGTTATTGTATAGAAAAGAATATAGGAGACGGATATGAAGTCATCAAATATTGGCGGACAGGCGGTCTTAGAGGGCATCATGATGAAGAATGGAGAGAACTATGCAGTGGCAGTTCGAAAACCAGATCATGACATTGTGGTAGATGTGCAGAAGTACCATAGCGTAGCTCCATGGAAAGGCATTTCCAAGGTTCCGTTTGTGCGTGGCATATTTAATTTTATAGATTCCTTAGTGTTGGGAGTGAAAACGTTGATGTTTTCTGCTTCTTTTTTTGAGGAGGAAGACGAGAAAGCAGAGACGATGACAGAAGACCAGTTGGAGAAAAAGGAAAAGAAAGAGAAGATGTGGATGAATCTGACCATGATTTTTTCTTTTATTCTGGCTATTGGAATTTTTATGATTTTGCCTTATTTTTTGAGTAACATTGCGAAGCAATTCATTGATTCCAGATTGGTGTTGACCACATTAGAAGGTGTAATCCGTGTGTTGATTTTCCTTGGTTATATTGGGTTGGTTTCTCGTATGGAAGATATTCAGAGAACCTTCATGTATCATGGAGCGGAGCATAAGTGCATCAACTGCATTGAACATGGGTTAGATCTTACCGTGGACAATGTGCGGAAAAGTTCTCGTCAGCACAAACGGTGTGGAACCAGCTTTTTGTTCTTTGTGATGATTGTCAGTATTGTATTCTGCTTTTTTATTACAGCAGAATCTCAGGTTATGCGTGTAGTCATCCGCCTTGCCCTGCTTCCTTTGATTGCAGGGGTGTCCTATGAGCTCATTCGTTTGGCTGGAAACAGTGATAATCCATTAGTGAATTTCCTAAGTAAGCCGGGATTGTTGATTCAGAAAATGACAACAAAAGAGCCAGATGACGAGATGATTCAGGTTGCCATTGCTGCTGTTGAGGCGGTATTTGATTGGAAAGCCTATGAAGAAAAAAACTTTGGAAAAACATTTCCAAAAGAGCAGGAAGCAGAGATGGTAACAGGAAAGACAGAGATTGAGGAGAGGCCATGACACTGAGAGAAGCATATCAGACTGGGGTAAAACAACTGACTCAGGCAGGAGTGGGAGAAGCGTCCTTAGATGCCTGGTATTTGTTGGGACATGTGACCAGTATCTCCCGTGCTATTTTTTTGGCAGATGGAGGAAGAACTCTGGAGGAAGAGGATTGGAACCAGTACAAGCAGGTACTTGACTTGCGGGCACAACGTATTCCTTTGCAGCACATTACTGGTGTGCAGGAATTTATGGGGCTGGAGTTTCAGGTCAATGAACACGTGCTGACTCCAAGACAGGATACAGAAGTGCTGGTAGAAACTGCCTTAGAAGCAATGAAAGGTAAGGAACAGGTACAGCTGTTGGATATGTGTACCGGTTCCGGATGCATTTTGCTCAGTACCTTATATTATGGAAGACAAGAACGAACCATGACAGGTGTAGGAGTCGACATTTCCCCAGAGGCTTTGCAGGTGGCAACGGCCAATGGAAAGAACTTGGAGATCGAGGCTACATTTTTGGAAAGTGATTTGTTCTCCAAGGTGGAAGGAACCTTTGATATGATCGTATCCAATCCTCCTTATATTCCATCTGCAGTCATTGAAGGCTTGGAACCGGAAGTGAAGGAACATGATCCTATGCTTGCCTTAGATGGGAAAGAGGATGGCTTGTATTTTTATCGGAAGATTATAGAAGAGGCGGGAAGCTATTTACAGCTAGGTGGATGTCTGATCTTCGAGATTGGACACGATCAAGGAGAGGACGTCTCTTCCTATATGAAAATCCATGGTTTTCAGGATGTTCAGGTAAAAAAAGATTTGGCAGGACTTGACCGAGTGGTGTGCGGCGTGTATGATACCTGTGAAGGTTTGATAAAAGAGTGAACTAGATGGAATCCATCTGAAGAAAAAGAAAGGAATAGAAGGAATGTTTGACAGATTAGAAGATTTGGTCCTTCGTTACGAAGATGTAATGGGAGAGCTTCAGGAGCCAGACGTGGCCAACGATGCAGCAAGATTTCGTGCGTTGATGAAAGAGCAGAGTGACCTTGCTCCAATCGTAGAAGCATTTAAAGAATATAAACAGTGTAAACAGAATGTAGAAGACAGTTTAATGATGTTGGAGGAAGAATCTGACGAAGAAATGCGTGAGCTGGCAAAGGAAGAATTGAACGATGCAAAAGCGCGTATTGAGGAGTTAGAGCATGATCTGAAGATTTTGCTTCTTCCAAAAGATCCAAATGATGACAAGAACGTTATCGTCGAGATTCGTGCAGGTGCCGGTGGAGATGAGGCGGCATTGTTTGCAGCAGAAGTTTACCGCATGTATCAGCATTATGCAGAGAGCCGTCGCTGGAAGACAGAGATGATCTCTCTCAATGAAAATGGAATTGGCGGATTTAAGGAATGTGTCTTCATGATCACAGGTCAGGGTGCATTCTCCCGTTTGAAATATGAAAGTGGTGTACATCGTGTACAGCGTGTCCCAGAGACAGAGAGTGGTGGACGTATCCATACTTCTACCATTACAGTAGCCATTATGCCAGAGGCAGAAGAAGTAGACGTAGAGTTGGATATGAACGATTGTAAGTTTGATGTGTTCCGTGCATCCGGTAACGGTGGTCAGTGTGTTAATACAACAGACTCTGCCGTACGTTTAACACATATTCCAACTGGTATCGTTATTTCTTGTCAGGATGAGAAATCTCAGTTGAAAAACAAAGACAAAGCATTGAAAGTACTTCGTGCCAGATTGTATGAATTGGAATGTGCAAAACAGCATGATGCAGAAGCAGAAGCACGTAAGAGCCAGGTGGGAACAGGAGATCGTTCTGAGAAGATCCGTACTTACAACTTCCCTCAGGGACGTGTGACAGATCACCGTATCAAACTGACTTTGCATAAGCTTGACAGCATTTTGAACGGAGATTTGGATGAAGTAATCGATAGCTTGATTGCGGCAGACCAGACTGCAAAACTTGCAAAAATGAATGAACAATAAGTTCTCCTCATCGATTTGTCCAAAAGATGGGAGTGCTTTCCTGTATTTTTTGGGGAATTGAATGGAAATGCAAAAATGAAAATTTAATAGAAATTTTCACTTGTTAATTTATTGACAATGTGATATATTAAAACACAGGTGGAATCCGAATATAATCCAACACATTATACGAGTGATTCCATTTTTTTTAGACCGGGTTGTTAAAAAAATAACAATAAAAAGGAGAACAAGCATGAGCAGTAAAATCACAATTATTGGAGCGGGAAGTGTAGGAGCAACAATTGCGTATACGCTCTCAGGTATGGATATCGCATCGGAAATCGTTATGATCGATATCAACAAACAGAAGGTGGAAGGCGAAGTGATGGATATCGAGCAGGGAACTTGTTTCCGTGACCCAGTATCTATTCAGGCCGGAGAATATGAGGATGCAAAAGATTCTGATATCGTGATCATCACATCTGGAATCGCAAGAAAGCCAGGTCAGACACGAATTGAGCTGACACAGACAAATGTCAATATTTTAAAAGAGATTACTCCATCGATTACAAAAGTGGCACCAGATGCCCTTTACATCATCGTAAGTAATCCAGTAGATATTATGACTTATGTATTTACAAAGATTTCTGGACTTCCTGAAAGCCAGGTAATCGGATCCGGTACCATCTTGGATTCTGCACGTTTACGTTGTGGTTTGTCTGATCATTTTAACGTGGCACAGAACAATATCCACGCTTATGTGTTTGGAGAGCATGGAGATACTTCCTTTATTCCATGGTCTGCAGCAAGAATTTCCGGTGTGACTGTGGATGATTACGCAGAAATGTCTGAAAGCTTCCACAATGAGCATCTGGAGCTGGACAAAGATGCAATGCTCACATATGTACAGAAATCTGGCGGACAGATTATTGCCAACAAAGGTGCGACTTTCTATGCCGTGTCCAGAGGGGTGTGTAAGCTTTGTGGATTGCTTTTGTCAGCTACTGAGTCCATTTCCACAGTATCCTCTATGATGCATGGAGAATATGGAGTGGAAGACGTCTGTCTTAGTACACTGACGTTACTTGGACCGGAAGGTGTGAAAGGGAAAATTCCAATGAAACTGACAGAGGAAGAAATTACCTTACTTCATAAGAGTGCAAATGCATTAAAAGAGGTTATTGCACAAATTGAGTTGTAATGTACGAGAAAGAAAGGACTAGGAGAACTATGAAATACAGTTATTATCCAGGATGCACGTTGAGAACAAAAGCGGTAGAACTGGATGTGTATGCCAGAGCTTCCGCAAAAGCACTGGGAATGGAACTGGAAGAAGTCGAAGATTGGCAGTGTTGTGGGGGTGTATATCCACTGGGAACGGATGAGATTGCGACAAAACTTTCTTCTGTTCGTGCCTTAAATGCGGCAAAAGAAAAAGGACAGGATCTGGTTACCATGTGTTCTGCATGTCATCATGTGATCAAGCGTGTCAACGATGATATGAGAAATGTAGAGGATATCCGAACAAGAGCCAACAATTATATGGGGTTGGAGGAGCCTTATGCAGGAGAGACCGAAGTGTACCACTTCTTAGAAGTGCTCCGCGATCAGTTGGGATTTGAGGAGTTAAAGAAATACGTGACAAATCCTTTGACAGGAAAGAAAATCGGTGCATATTATGGCTGCTTGTTGCTTCGCCCAAGCAAGGTACTTGCCTTTGACGATCCAGAAAATCCAACCATTTTAGAAGACTTTATCCGTGCCATTGGAGCAGAGCCCGTGATCTACCCATATCGCAACGAGTGCTGTGGGGGATACATTTCTTTGAAGGAAAAGAAAATGGCGACCAATATGTGCGACAATATTATGGTAAGTGCAGCAGGATTTGGCGCAGAAATGCTGATCACTGCCTGTCCATTGTGTATGTATAATTTGAATAAGAGCGGTAAATTGCCAGTGGTTTACTTTACAGAAATCTTGGCAGAAGCCCTTGGAGTAAAAGAGGAGGTGGAGAAGGAATGAGTACAAACAACAAACAGGCTGAAATAATCCAGAAGATCAGCGGCGTGAATCCATTGAAATGTATGAAATGTGGAAAGTGCTCAGCAACCTGCCCATCTTTCAATGAGATGGATATCAAGCCACATCAGTTCGTGTCTTATGTAGTCAACGAAGATGTGGAAAGCTTGATGAATTCCCAATCCTTATGGAAATGTCTTTCTTGCTTTGCTTGTGTGGAGCGATGCCCACGAGATGTAAAGCCAGGAAAATTGATCGATGCAGCAAGACAGATGGTCGTTCGTCAGAGAGGACAGAATTATTTATCTGCCAATGAGATTCCAGAGCTGTTAGATCCAGAAGTTCCACAGCAGTTACTAGTCAGCGCTTTGAGAAGATATAGGAGGTGAGTCGGGTGCAGAGACTTGGAGTATTTGTCTGTCACTGCGGTAGTAACATTGCAGCAACAGTAGACGTAGAAAAAGTAGTAGAGATGGCATTGAAGGAGCCAGGTGTTGTTCATGCTGAAGATTATCAGTATATGTGTTCAGAAGCTGGCCAGGCGAAAATTCAGGAAGCCATTCAGGAAAAACATTTAACAGGAATTGTCGTATGTTCTTGTTCCCCACGTATGCACGAGGCAACCTTTCGAAAAGCAGCCGAGCGTGCAGGATTGAACCCATACATGGTGGAAATCGCAAATATTCGTGAACATTGTTCCTGGATCCATAAAGATATCGAAGAAGCAACAGAGAAAGCTGTCATTTTGATGAGAGCAGCTGTTGCGAAAGTGAATTTGAACGCACCTCTTCAGCCAGGGGAAAGTTTGGTTACAAAACGTGCCCTTGTGATCGGTGGTGGTATTGCAGGTATCCAGACCGCATTGGATATTGCAGATGCAGGATATGAAGTAGATATTGTAGAGAAAACACCAAGTATCGGTGGTCGTATGTCTCAATTGGATAAAACATTTCCAACATTGGACTGTTCTGCCTGTATTTTGACACCTAAGATGGTAGAAGCAGCAGCTCATGAAAAAATCAACATTTACACATACAGTGAAGTAGAGCATGTCAGTGGATTCGTGGGAGACTTTACAGTAGACATTCGAAAAAAGGCAAGACATGTGGATATGGACAAATGTACAGGCTGCGGACTTTGTCAAGAAAAATGTCCGTCCAAGAAAGCTCCAAACGAGTTTAACCGTGGATTGAATAATCGAAGTGCCATTTACACTCCATTTGCACAGGCTATTCCAAATGTACCAGTGATTGACTGTGATAATTGTATTAAGTTCAAAACTGGAAAATGTGGTATTTGCGCGAAAGTCTGTCAGGCAGGAGCCATTGATTACGAACAGCAGGATGAGATCGTGACACAGAAGTATGGTGCCATTGTAGTAGCAACTGGATTTGATACCATTCCGTTGGATAAATATGATGAATATGCGTATAGTCAGAGCAAAGACGTAATCACATCTTTGGAATTAGAGCGTGTGATGAACGCTGCTGGGCCAACACATGGCCACTTAGAAAGACTTTCCGATGGAAAAGCTCCAAAGGAAATGGTATTTATCCAGTGTGTGGGAAGTCGTTGTTCTGATGACAGAGGAAAACCATATTGTTCCAAAATTTGTTGTATGTATACCGCAAAACATGCCATGTTGATTCGTGATAAATACCCAGATGTAAACGTAACTGTATTCTACATTGATGTTCGTACACCAGGTAAGAACTTTGATGAGTTCTATCGTAGAGCAGTAGAGCAGTACGGAGTCAACTACATCAAAGGACAGGTTGGGAAAGTTATTCCACAGCCAGATGGAAAACTGTTAGTTCAGGGTGTGGATCTTTTGGATAATAAGCAGATTCTCAAAGAAGCGGATATGGTCGTTCTTGCAACTGCGATTGAGCCAAATCCAGATGTACGTAAGATTGCAACTATGCTGACAGCAAGTATTGATACAAATAACTTCTTGACAGAAGCACATGCAAAACTTCGTCCAGTAGAATCACCAACAGCAGGAATCTTCCTTTCAGGAGTATGTCAGGGACCAAAAGACATTCCAGAGACAGTTGCCCAGGCAGGAGCGGCTGCTGTAAAAGCTATTGGATTGCTTGCAAAAGACAAATTGATGACCAATCCTTGTACAGCAAAATCAGATGAATTGTTATGTAATGGATGTTCTACTTGTGCAAATGTATGTCCATACGGAGCAATCACATATGAAGAGAAAGAGGTCAATGATCATGGAATCCGTGAAGTTCGTCGTATTGCAGTGGTTAACAACGCACTTTGCCAGGGATGTGGAGCTTGTACCGTAACATGCCCATCTGGAGCTATGGACTTACAGGGATTCTCAAATAGACAGATTATAGCGGAGGTAGATGCAATATGTCGTTAGAAAAGAAAGAATTTAAACCAAAGATCGTTGCCTTCTGCTGTAACTGGTGTAGTTATGCAGGAGCAGATTTGGCAGGAAGCAGCCGATTGACATATCCAGCAGATGTGAAAATCATTCGTGTACCATGTTCCTGTCGTGTCAATCCAATGTTCATCCTCCGCGCCTTTGAAAAAGGTGCAGACGGCGTGATTATGTGTGGATGTCATCCAGGGGACTGTCACTACAGTACAGGAAACTACTACGCTAGAAGACGTATGACCTTGTTATTCTCCATGTTAGAGTACATTGGAATTGAAAATGGTCGTACCCGAGTGGAGTGGGTATCTGCCGCAGAAGGTGTCAAATTCTCTGACACTATGAACGAATTTGTAGAGAAGATTTATTCTCTTGGTGAAAATGTAAGATTGGGGGATTTGAGATGCAAGAATTAGTGAATCGTGCTAAAGAATTGCTGGCCGACGGAACCGTTGCACGCGTCCTTGGATGGAAAGTTGGGGATCTTCCTTACAATCCAGAACCAGCTTACTTTGAAAATGCAGAGGCACTGGAGAAATTTGTATACAACGGATTTTGTGGTGCAAATTTAAGTAAATATATGATCGAAGCTTCCAAATTGGAAGGAAAAACACTGGTTTTCTTGAAACCATGTGATACATACAGTTTTAATCAGCTTCTCAAAGAACACCGCGTAGATCGTGAAAAGGCATACATTGTAGGTGTTGGATGTAAAGGAAAACTGGACATCGAAAAGATTCGAAAAATGGGAGTTAAAGGAATCGAAAGCATTCATGGAGCAGATCTGTCTGATGCAGCAGAAGAACTGAAGATCCAGACCATTTACGGAGAAAAAACATGTGCATATACAGAGGCTATGCTGGAAAGATGTCATGTATGTAAAGGAAAAGAGCATCAGGTGTATGATGAGCTTATTGGTGAGTCAAAAGATACAAAAGACGCAGATCGTTTTGCTGAAGTAGAACGAATCGAGGCAATGAGTCCAGAAGAGAAGTTTGCATTTTTCCAGAATGAATTGAGCAAATGTATTCGTTGTAACGCATGCCGTAACGTCTGTCCAGCATGTAGCTGCCGTAAATGTGTATTTGACAGCAATAAGTTTGACAGTGCACAGAAGGCAAATGCGGATTCATTTGAAGAGAAAATGTTCCATATCATTCGTGCGTTCCATGTGGCAGGAAGATGTACAGACTGTGGAGAATGTAGTCGTGTATGTCCACAGGGAATTCCACTTCATTTGTTCAACCGTAAATTCATCAAGGATATTGATGAATTATATGGAGAGTATCAGGCTGGGGAAGATACGGATTCCAAGGGACCATTGACAAACTTTACATTTGATGACGCAGAACCAAGTATTGTAGGAAAGAGGGGATAATGTATGTTTAAGATCGCAAAAGAAAATCTTTCCGCATTATTCCAAATGATCGCGGAGAATCAGGAGTTATATCTTCCGGTAGAACGTGCAGGTCAGACAAATTATGCTGCATGGACACCAGAAGTAACAGTAGATTTGGATACATTAAAAACAGTGAAATCTGCAAAAGACGCATTTTTCCCTCAGAGTGAAAACTTGTACTCTGTGAAAGTAGAAGGAAAGAAAATGCATGTAGAGCCAGAGGCACTGAAAGAACAGAATTTTGTTGTGTTCGGAATGAAGGCTTGTGATGTACAGGGCATAGAAGTACTAGACCATGTCTTTCTTGTAGATCCAATCGATCATTTTTATCAAGCAAGAAGAGAGCATGGAACCATTGTTGCCCTTGCTTGTCATGAACCAGAAGAGACATGCTTCTGTAAAGTATTTGGCATTGATGCAGCTGATCCAGCGGCAGATGTAGCTACATGGATGATCGGAGAAGACTTGTATTGGAAACCTTTGACAGAAAAAGGAGAAACACTGACCAGTCTTGTGAAGGAATTGCTTGAAGAGGCGGAGGAAGCACCGGTAGAGGCGGAAAAAGAAGTCATTCGCGCAATTGTGGAAAAGCTCCCATATATGAATCTTTCTTTGGAAGGATGGAATGGAGAAGCGTTGAATGAAAAATTTAATTCTTCACTTTGGGAAGAGTTATACAAACCATGTTTGGCATGTGGAACTTGTACCTTTGTATGTCCAACTTGCCAGTGTTACGATATCAAAGATTATACAGCAGGAAATACAGTTTCTCGTTATAGATGTTGGGATTCCTGTATGTACTCTGACTTTACTATGATGGCTCACGGAAATAACCGTACAAGCCAGATGCAGAGATTTCGTCAGAGATTTATGCACAAGCTGGTTTATTATCCAGCAAACAACGATGGAATGTATTCTTGCGTTGGATGTGGACGTTGTGTGGAAAAATGTCCATCTGCTTTAAATATCGTAAAAGTTATAAAAGCATTTGAAAAAGAGGGAGGAAATTAGTAATGTGTGAATGCGATTGCCATAAAAATTATACATTAGATACCTTAATTCCTCAGGTTGGTGTGATTACAGATATTCGCGAGGAAACACCGGATGTAAAAACATTTTGTGTGAATGCACCAGAAGGTGGAAAGTTGTTTGAGCATTTGCCTGGTCAGTGTGCCATGCTATGTGTACCTGGAATCAGCGAGGCAATGTTCTCCATTACATCTTCTCCAACAAACAAAGAATACCAGGAATTTAGTATAAAAAAATGTGGAGAATTGACCGATTATCTCCACAGTCTGGAAGTGGGAGATGAGATTACAGTACGTGGTCCATATGGAAATTCATTTCCAGTAGAAACGGAGTTAAAAGGAAAGAATTTGTTATTTATCGCAGGTGGTATCGGTCTTGCGCCGCTTCGTTCCGTAATCAATTATGTATTGGATAATCGTGAGAATTATGGTACCGTAGACATTGTTTATGGATCCCGTTCTGCAGATGATCTGGTGCAGTTGAAAGAAATCCAGGAAGTGTGGATGAAAACAGAAGGCGTGAATGTGTATCTGACCATTGACAGAGAGCAGGAAGGCTGGGATGGACATGTAGGATTCGTTCCAAACTATGTGAAAGAATTAGGCTTTGATACCGACAAAGTTGCTTTGGTATGTGGACCTCCGATCATGATTAAATTCGTGTTGGCAGGACTGACCGAGCTTGGATTTACAGCGGAGCAGGTGTACACAACCTTAGAACTTCGTATGAAATGTGGTGTTGGAAAATGTGGACGATGCAACATTGGTTCCAAGTACGTCTGTAAAGATGGACCTGTGTTCCGTTATGATGAGATCGAAGAATTGCCAAACGAGTACTAGGAGAAAGGAAGAGGTAGACCAAGATGGAAAATATGGTAAATGTATATTTTTTCGGTAAAAAATATAGTGTTCCAGCAGATCTGACTATTATGACTGCTATGGAATATGCCGGATATACACTGAAACGTGGTTGTGGATGTCGTCATGGGTTCTGCGGAGCTTGTGCAACGATCTATAGAATCAAAGGACAGAATGAATTGAAAACCTGTCTGGCCTGTCAGACACAGGTACAGGAAGGAATGTACGTTGCAAGTATTCCTTTCTTCCCAACAGATAAGAGAACTTACAACATGGAAGAGTTAAAACCAAATCAACAGGTGATGATGGAGCTCTATCCAGAGATTTATAGCTGTATTGGATGTAATGCATGTACGAAGGCGTGTACACAGGATTTGAATGTTATGCAGTATATTGCTTATGCACAGCGTGGAGAATTTGAAAAATGCGCAGAAGAATCTTTTGACTGTGTTGGATGTGGATGCTGTTCCGTGCGCTGTCCAGCAGAAATATCTCATCCTATGGTAGGGCTTCTTGCAAGACGTTTGACAGGAAAATACATTGCTCCAAAGGCAGAGCACCTGGAGAACCGTGTGGAAGAAATCAATCATGGAGAGTATGACACTCTCATTGAGCAGATTATGGAGAAACCAATCACAGAGCTGAAGGAACTTTACAACAACAGAGACATTGAGAAATAAGGAGGGCGGAATGATGTATACACCATACCCAGAGAATATGATGGAATCTATCAAAAAGGTAGAGGCCACAAGAGCAGAGCGTATGTCTACAGAGCCAAGACGTCTCACAGCAGAAGAAAAGGACGCTCTCCTGGAGCAGTTCCATCCAGATTACAATCCAGAAGCCTTTGAGGAAATCAAGGTTGGGCCAAATAAAGGCGAGAAAGCTCCATTGGAGCTGGCAGAAATGTTGCACTCTACAAGCCGCATTTTGCATGAGGACATCGACCTTACAAAAATCGACTATGATGTAGATGTGCTTGTTATTGGTGGTGGTGGAGCAGGTGCATCTTGTGCCATCGAAGCTCACAATGCAGGAGCAAATGTGATGATTGTGACAAAGCTTCGTATCGGAGATGCCAACACTATGATGGCAGAAGGTGGAATTCAGGCTGCTGACAAAGAAAATGATTCTCCGGTTCAGCATTATCTGGATTGCTTCGGTGGAGGACATTTTGCGGCGAAACCAGAGCTTGTAAAACGTCTCGTTATGGAGGCACCAGATGCCATTAAATGGCTCAATGACCTTGGAGTAGAATTCGATAAAGAAGAGGACGGAAGAATGGTGACTACCCACGGTGGTGGTACTTCCAGAAAGAGAATGCATGCTGCGAAGGATTATTCTGGAGCAGAGATTATGCGTACGATCCGTGATGAAGTGATCAACCTTGGAGTTCCTGTGGTAGAATTTACTTCTGCAGTAGAATTGTTGAAAGATGAAAAAGGTCAGGTCGCTGGAGCAGTTCTGTTGAATATGGAAACAGGAGATTACTCTGTAGCAAGAGCAAAAACCGTTGTAATCGCAACAGGTGGAGCAGGAAGAATGCATTATCAGGGATTCCCAACATCTAATCATTATGGAGCAACAGCTGACGGACTTGTGCTCGGATATCGTGCAGGAGCAGATCTTCTGTACCAGGATTCCATTCAGTATCATCCAACGGGAGCTGTCTATCCATCTCAGATCCTTGGAGCACTTGTAACTGAGAAAGTACGTTCCGTTGGAGCACAGCTTGTTAATGCCAATGGAGAAGCTTATATTCATCCATTGGAAACACGTGATGTAAATGCTTCCGGTGTAATTCGTGAATGTAGCGAAGGACGTGGTGTAGAGGTTTCAGGAGGGTTGAAAGGTGTTTGGTTGGATACTCCAATGATCGAAATTCTTGGTGGAGAAGGAACCATCGAAAAGAGAATTCCAGCAATGTTCCGTATGTATATGAACTACGGCATCGACATGAGAAAAGTACCAATTTTGATTTATCCAACTCTTCACTACCAGAACGGCGGATTGAATATCAATGGAGATGGATTTACAGAGACAATTCCAAACCTGATGGTTGCAGGAGAGGCAGCAGGTGGAATCCATGGAAGAAACCGATTGATGGGAAATTCCCTTTTGGATGTAATCGTCTTTGGCCGAAATGCTGGAAAGAAAGCAGCGGAAAAAGCGAAAGAAGTTGAGCTTGGTACTCCAAATCTAAATCATGTGAAAGCATATGATGAAGAGTTGCAGGCAGCACACGCTGCAACAGGAGAGGTTTCTCCACTTCTTCTTCCAAACTATGCCCGTCACGAACGATAAGCCACAGGGAAATCTGCTTCATATGAAATGAAAACAAATTGTTCAAAAAGTGGAGCAAAACAACATAGTAAATAGGTAAGATAGAGAACAATCCCCCCCTGCTTTTGGGAGCAGGGGGAATGCCATATACAAACAAATAATAGGAGAGTGACAATTATGCGTGAAATTAACGTACAGCAGATCACAGATGTGGTAGAAAAGCTTTGTATTGCAGCAAATGAGCATCTTCCAGAAGATGTAAAATGCGCCATCAAAACATGCCGTGCCTGTGAAGATGGAGAAATTGCAAAAGGTGTATTGGACAACATTATTGAAAACTTTGAAATTGCAGACAAAGAATGTGTTCCAATCTGCCAGGATACAGGAATGGCTTGTGTTTTCCTTGAAATTGGGCAGGATGTACATTTGGTCGGAGGAGACTTGTCTGAAGCGGTGGATGAAGGGGTTCGTCGTGGATATGATAAAGGATATTTAAGAAAATCTGTTGTAAAGGATCCAGTACGTCGTGGTAACACAGGAGATAATACACCAGCTATGCTTTATACAGAAATTGTTCCGGGTGAAGAAATCAAAGTCACAGTTGGACCAAAAGGATTTGGTAGCGAAAATATGAGTCAAATCCGGATGTTTAAGCCATCTCATGGTCTTCAGGGAATCAAAAATTTCATCTTGGAAGTAGTAGAAGAAGCAGGTCCAAACCCATGTCCTCCAATGGTCATAGGTGTAGGAATCGGTGGAACTTTTGACAAAGCTGCACTTCTTGCAAAGAAAGCGCTGATGCGTCCAATCGATTCTGAGAATCCAGATCCATTCTACGCAGATCTTGAAAAGGAAATGTTGGAAAAGGTAAATGAACTCGGCATCGGACCACAGGGATTTGGTGGAAAGACAACAGCCATCGGATTGAATATTGAAACCTTGCCAACACATATTGCGGGAATGCCATGTGCAGTGAATATCAACTGTCACGTGACACGTCACAAAACGGAGGTGATTTAAATGACAGCAAGAAAGATTACATTACCACTGACAGAGGAACTTGCAAAAACACTTCATGCAGGAGACAGCGTTCTTGTAACAGGAACCATTTATACTTCTCGTGATGCTGGTCACAAACGTATGTGTGAAGCTTTAGCTCGCGGGGAAGAGCTTCCAATGGATCCAAAGGATGCGACCATTTACTATGTGGGACCAACTCCAGCAAAACCAGGACAGGTTATCGGTTCTGCAGGTCCAACAACAAGTGGACGTATGGATGCCTACGCACCAACTATGATGTCTGTAGGTGCGCGTGGTATGATTGGAAAAGGAGCTCGCCTTCCAGAAGTTGTGGAAGCTATGAAAAAATATTCTGGTGTATACTTTGGAGCTATCGGCGGAGCAGGAGCACTTCTTGCAAAAAGTATCAAAAAAGCAGAGTTGATTGCATACGAAGATCTTGGTGCGGAAGCACTGCGTAAATTGTACGTAGAAGATATGCCATTGGTTGTTATTATTGACAGCGAAGGAAAAAATCTATATGATGAAGGACGAAGAGCTTATTTAGAATCAAAAGAAAAATAAAAGGAGAAACGCATGTTACAGGTAAAACGTCCCATGTCACAATCTTATATCGTCGGTTTGCTTCTGGCTTTTGTCGGAGGATACTTAGATGTGTATACCTATGTATGTAGAGGGGGCGTTTTTGCAAATGCGCAGACCGGCAATATGGTCCTTCTTGCTATTTATGCGGCGGAAGGACAATTTGCCAATGTGGTAAAATATTTTGTACCGATTCTTGCATTTATGCTTGGAATCTTAGTGACGGAATTTGTTAAATCCCGCTATCGTTATAGTACAGCCTTACATTGGAGACAGATTGTAATCGCCCTAGAGTTTTTGGTACTTTTTGTGATTGCGTTTGTTCCATCTGGAGTACAAGATGATCTGGTCAATATTGCAGTGGCTTTTGTTTGTTCCATGCAAGTAGAAACCTTCCGAACATTTGAAGGGAAAAGTGCATATGCAACAACCATGTGTACTGGAAACCTTCGTTCCGCTACTGAGCACTTATTCTTTTCCAAATTGAACAAGAATAAGGAAGAAAGAAACACAAGTTTAAAGTATTATGGCATCATCGTCATATTTATTTTAGGTGCGATTGTGTCAATGAAGGTCAGCCAGCAGGTGGGAGAAAAATCCATTTTCGCAGCATGTTTCCTTCTCCTTGTTGTATTTGTTCTAATGTTTCTTCCAAGTGAACAGACTCTGAAAGAAAGAGAAACGAGTAGATAGGAGATGAGAGGATGGAGTTAGTGCAAATCCGATATTTCTTAGAAGTCGCAAAGACAAAACACATTACCAACAGTGCAAAGAACTTGCACATTACCCAGCCTGCCTTATCCCAGGCTATCAAACGTTTGGAAAAAACATTGGGAGTTCCTTTGTTTGTATCCAAAGGCCGTAATATTATGCTTACCGAGTATGGTCTCTATATGCAAAAGAAGCTGGAACCGCTGATGGAAGAACTGGATCACCTGCCAGCAAAATTAAAATTTATGGAAAAGCTGGAAAATGATACCATTCATATCAATGTACTGGCAGCTTCTGAGCTTGTTATGGATGCAATTATTGAGTTTAAGAAGACCCACCCAGGTCTTCATTTTCAAATGCTTCAAAATATGGAAAATGAGTTGTATGACATTGCGGTAACGACGTCACTGGAGCCAGCGAAGAATCAAGAGAAATATTGTTTTACTTGCAAAGAAGAAATATTCTTGGCAGTGCCAAAAGAAGGATGTTTCCAAGGACAAACCACAGTTTCCTTGAGACAGGTGGAAGAAGAGGAGTTTATCAGCTTGCAGGGGTCCAGAGAGTTCCGAGCCATTTGTGATCAATTTTGTCGCTATGCAGGTTTCCAGCCGAATATTATATTTGAAAGTGATAACCCAGCAGCGGTAAAAAATATGATCGGTGCCAATATGGGCATTGGGTTCTGGCCAGAATTTAGCTGGGGAGAATTAAAAAATGATCAGGTTCAGTTGTTAAGGATACAAGAACCACGTTTTGAGCGAAACATTACCATCAACTATCATCAAAATAAATCCGATAGCAGACAAGTGGTAGAGTTTTATGAATTCCTTGTGGCATTCTTTCAAAGTAGAAAACAGAAAAAGAAGTAAACTGGCTGCTGGAATCCATAAGATATCAGCAGTCATGCAAAAGAAGCTTTCATAAAAAGCAAATACAAAAGAGATAAAAAAGCAGTGCTTATTCAGCACTGCTTTTTATTCCTTTATGATTCTAATCCAATGTACTAGGAATCTGAATGGATTTCTACAAAAAGATTATTTTGTGTAGTTGTCAAAATATCCCTGGATGTAGATGATTGGTGTTCCTTTATCTCCAGAACCTGAAGTCAAGTCTGCAAGAGAGCCAAGAAGGTCTGTCAAACGTCTAGGAGTTGTTCCCTGAGTAACCATCTGTCCAACAAGGCTGTCTGCTTTCACATCTTTCTCGTGGATGTAGTTCTTGATTGCTTCTTTTAATTCGTCACCTGACAAATCAGCGAAGTCATTGTCAGCAAGATATTTTAATTTTACTTCGTTTGGTGTTCCTTCCAAGCCTTTTGTGTAAGCTGGAGAAACAACTGGGTCAGCAAGCTCCCAAATCTTTCCAACTGGATCTTTGAAAGCTCCATCACCATAAACCATAACTTCCACATTCTTACCAGTTTTTTCAACCATGGCTTTGTGAATTGTGTTTACGATTTCATCGCACTTGATAGGGAAGAGCTTTACGGTTTCTTCTGTTGCTTTATTAGAACCAAGAAGTCCATATGCATCATTGTATCCGCTTCCGTTGATAGACTTTGTCATAATGTCATCCAATGCAAATACTTTTTCAGCTCCGTTGTCGCTCAGAATTCTCTTTGTTCTCTGACGTGTGTGAATGTCACATGTCAAAACAGATTTTGTATAAGAGAGGATTGCTTTTGGGTTGTTTGCGAAGATGACCTCTACTTCACAACCAGCTTCCTGGATCAACTGTTTGTAGTACTCTACATAATCAACACCTGTAAATACGTGTTTCTCATAACCAAACAGTTCTCTGTATTTTTCTTCTGTCAAAATGTCAGACCAAGGATTAACTCCTTTTTCATCCATAAGATCAAGGTCAATCAAATGGTTTCCAACTTCATCAGAAGGATAGCTAAGCATAAGAACAATTTTCTTACATCCTTTTGCAATTCCCTTCAAACAGATTGAGAAACGGTTACGACTTAAAATTGGGAAAAGAATACCAACTGTGTCATCACCGAACTTTTCATGAACATCCTGTGCAATATCATCGATATGTGCATAGTTACCCTGAGCTCTAGCTACAACCGCCTCTGTGATGGCGATTACATCTTTGTCGCGAACTTCAAAGTTCTCGCTCTCAGCTGCTTTCAATACGCAGTCTACTACGATTTCAGCAAGATTGTCACCTTCACGGATAATTGGTGCACGAACACCACGAGATATAGTTCCTACCATGCGGTCTGTATGATTCATATGTTTGTACCTCCTGTACTGCTTTACTAACTATATGATATGTGTAGCGTGAGTTGAATTGTAACATCGTGTTGTCTCATTTCCACTCACCACTATATATTACGGCGAATCCAGTAATTATGCAAGAAAAAAGTGCGTGTTTTTCCATTATAATATCAGAAAATAATAGACGAAATATTAGTAATACTTATAAAAAGAAGCGCTTAAATATAAGAATATATAATAATCAATCAAGGCTCTTATGTGATTTCTATATATATAATAAGTAATTGATAAAAATATGACCCTATTGATGAAAAAATAACATATAAAAATCGTTGACTTTTTTTGTGTATGTGTATTATATTGTGTCTATCGATCTATAAAAGAAAGATAAAACACAATATGTTGTGGTTATTAATTGTTGGATACAAACGATCGATTCGTAACAAAACAAAAAGAGATAGAATAATCGTAATAAGGAGTATTTATGGGAAACATGAAGAATAAAACAGTCATTGTAACTGGTGGTGGTAGAGCAATTTTGAAAGATGGTAGATGTGGATCCATTGGATATGGAATTGTAACTGCATTTGCAAAAGAAGGGGCAAACCTTGTAATCACAGGACGTAATGTAAAAAAATTGGAAGATGCTAAGGAAGAGATTGAACGCCTTTACGGAGTGAAGGTGCTTCCTGTACAGGCAGATGTGAGCATGGGAGCGGACAACAAAGCTGTTGTGGAAAATGTAATGAAACAGGCGATGGATGCATTTGGAAGAATTGATGTGCTTGTAAACAATGCACAGGCGTCTGCATCTGGTGTTAGTCTGGCAGATCACACGACAGAGCAGTTTGATCTAGCAATCTATTCGGGGTTGTATGCAACATTCTACTATATGCAGGCAGCCTATCCATATTTGAAAGAGACAAAAGGATCTGTTATCAACTTTGCATCTGGAGCAGGACTTTTTGGTAACAAAGGACAGAGCTCATACGCCGCTGCAAAAGAAGGTGTACGAGGCCTGACAAGAGTTGCGGCAAATGAGTGGGGACCAGATGGTATCAACGTAAACATTATCTGTCCGCTTGCTTGGACTGCACAGTTGGAGAAATTCGAAGAAAACTATCCAGATGCTTTTAAGGCAAATGTAACAACACCACCTATGGGACACTTTGGAGATCCAGAGACAGAAATCGGACGTGTTTGCGTACAGCTTGCTTCTCCAGACTTCAAATTTATGACTGGTGAGACCGTCACATTGGAAGGTGGATTAGGACTTCGTCCATAAGTGAGATGTTTTTCAATATAGACGAAGCAAGAGTGAAAAATCTCTTTCAATACAAATACAATCAAGAAGAAAATCGGGCAGTTATGTGAAACTGCTCGATTTTTTTGCATTTGTTCCGTAATTTTTTATTTTTTGTCATGTTGTCAGAGTGAATCGGGGTATGGTATACTCATGAGGTATATCGAAATTTTGTAATTTAGATTAGAATTGGAGTTGTTTCATGGGAGACATTACATTTAAAAGACCGGAATTGGAAGATAAGGAGATCATTTCTTCTTATTTCAAGAAAGCACCAAGCCGTAGTTGTGAGCGTACTTTTGCAAATGTATATTTGTGGTCCAGACAGTACCATGTTAAGTATGCCATCATTGAAGATGCGCTTGTATTTATGGATGATGAATATGAGTTGGCATATGCTTACCCAGCCGGAGAACCAGAGGCAGTGAAAAAAGCAATTGACTGGCTCATGAATTATAGCAAAGAGCAGGGTGCTCCGTTTCAAATGTATAACGTGACACCTGAGAATTTTGAACAATTAGAATCCTTTTATCCAGGTCGTTTTACCGTAGAGTATGACCGTGATGAGGCGGATTATGTGTACGAATGTGAAAAGCTAGCTACATTAGCGGGAAAGAAGCTTCATGGAAAGCGAAATCACATCAACAAGTTTAAAAATACCTATGAGGATTGGTTTTATGAACGCCTGTCCGATGACAATGTGGAAGAGTGTTTCCAGATGGCCTTAAAGTGGAGAAATCTCAATGGCTGTGAGGAGGACAAGGGAAAACACGCAGAAATCTGTGTTACCTTGAATGCCCTTCGTTTATGGAAAGAGTTGGATCTGGTTGGTGGCATTCTTCGCGTACAGGGTGAAATCGTGGCATTTTGCATTGGAGAAGAAAACAGCGAAGACACCTTTGTTGTTCACATTGAAAAAGCCTATGCAGATGTAGAAGGGGCTTACCCAATGATCAATCAGCAGTTTGTACAGCACGAATGTATGAACTATACCTATATCAATCGAGAGGAAGATACAGGAGCAGAAGGACTTCGAAAAGCAAAGCTGTCCTATCGTCCCGTATTTTTAGTAGAAAAAGGCCTTGTAACTGAAAAGGCATAAAAGTGGTGAGAGATTATGATTTCAAAGAAAATGGAAAATATGGTTGCCAATAGCTCTGCCATTCGAGCCATGTTTGAGGAAGGCAATCGCCTTGCCAAGCTTTATGGACGAGATCAAGTATTTGACTTTAGCCTTGGCAATCCCAATGTTCCTGCACCATCTGCGGTCAAAGAAGCTATTTTAAAGGTGCTGGAGGAAGAAGAGGCGGTTGTTCTGCATGGATATACCAACAGCAATGCAGGTTACGAAGATGTACGACAGGCTGTGGCAGCATCTTTGAATGCTCGGTTTGGGACTAACTTTCATTATGAAAATATTACCATGACAGTGGGAGCTGCAGGAGGCTTAAATGTGATCTTCAAAGCCTTGTTGGATCCAGGCGACGAGGTCATAGCATTTGCCCCTTATTTTGGGGAATATCGCAGTTATACAAACAACTACGATGGGATATTGGTGGAAATTTCTCCAAATACGGCTGATTTTCAGCCAAAGTTGGAAGAGTTTGCACAAAAAATTACAGCAAGAACAAAAATCGTCATTGTGAATACGCCAAATAATCCAACAGGAGTGGTGTACTCGGAGAAAACCATTCAGGAGATGGCATCCATTTTGAAAGAAAAGCAGAAGGAATTTGGGACAGACATTTATCTCGTATCGGACGAACCTTATCGAGAACTGGTATATGATGGTGTGGAAGTACCATATTTGACAAAATATTATGATAACACTGTGGTGGCTTACTCTTATAGCAAGTCCTTATCTTTGCCAGGAGAGCGTATCGGCTACTTGGTAATCCCAGATGAGGCAGCAGATAGTGAAAAGCTGATCAGCGCGGTGAATGTGGCAACCCGTATTTTAGGATTTGTCAATGCGCCAACTCTTCAGCAAAAGGTGGTAAAGGCCTGTCTCAATGAGAAAACAGATCTTTCCTATTATGACCGCAATCGAGAGACTTTGTACACCGGGTTGAAGGAATTAGGGTTTGTTTGTATTAAGCCAGAGGGAGCGTTTTATTTGTTTGTAAAATCACCTATTGCAGATGAAAAAGTATTTTGTGCGGCGGCAAAGAAGTATAATATTCTTCTTGTGCCTGGCAGTTCATTTGCATGCCCAGGGTATGTGAGATTGGCTTATTGCGTATCATATGAGACCATTGTTGGTGCTCTTCCAAAGTTTGCAGAGCTGGCAAGGGAGTATGGACTAGGAAAATAAATTAAGAAAATAAAAGGAGAATGTAAATCAAAATGAGTGAAGCATTAATTAGTTTTTTTGCGGAAAATTTAGGTGGAAAAGTAGGACCAGAATTGATTGTGTTTCTGATTTCTATGTTCCCAATTTTGGAACTTCGTGGAGGCTTGTTGGCGGCAGGACCAGCTTGGTTTAATTTGCCACAGGTGCAAGCAACCATCATCTGTGTTATTGGAAACTTATTGCCAATTCCATTTATCCTGTTATTGATCACAAAGATCTTTGATTGGATGAAGGGAACAAAGAAGTTAAAACCAATTGTAGAAAAATTGGAGAAAAAGGCATACAGCAAAAGCGCTAACATTGAAAAATATGAATTCTGGGGATTGGTATTGTTTGTAGGAATCCCACTGCCAGGAACAGGTGCATGGACTGGTTCATTGATTGCAGCCCTTCTTGGAATCCGTTTCCGCAAAGCATTTCCAGCGGTAATCATTGGGGTTTGTATGGCAGCAGTTTTGATGAACTTGTTGTCTTACGGCTTGCTTGGAGCAATTTTTTAAAGCCGGTGGTATACGGTGAAGCCAATGTGATTTTTAATTCCATTGGGAGAAATTCCAAGGACTTTCGTTGACACTGTTTTAGAAAGTTCTTATAATAAAAGAAAGCTTGGAACAGAAAGGGTATGGATATATGATAGCAAAAAATGATGAGCAGAAACGAAACGTGTTATGGAGATTTACAATTTCCATTTCCTCTGTTTTAATCATAGCGATCTCAGCATTTTTCTTCGTTAAGTTATTTACGGATAATCCGATGGAAGGAAAGTGGAGCTCCGAAGACAGTGATCTTATGATCACCGTGAAGAACAATGGAAAAGCCATGATCCAGTGGCCGGATGAGTTTGATGGAACAAACGTGACTGTGGAGATGTCTTACAGCATGGAAAAGGAGTCTAAGATCTTCATTCTTCATCGAGAAGAGAATTCCATCCAAGAGGTTGTAAAAGAAGCAAATGGAGAAGTTACAACCGCAAGTATTGAGTCCGCCATTTCTTCTTTGGAAGGAAGTTACGATTACAATATTGAGAATAACCAGTTGACGTTGACAGAACGTGAATATGGAGAGCAGAGAGTATTTGATAAGAAGTAAGATAAAAAACAGGGAAGTATCTTCCCTGTTTCTTTTCTAAGGAGGGAAAATCATGTTAAGAAATGAAACAAAAGAGGTACGTATTGGGGATGTTGTGATTGGTGGGGACTATCCAATCGCCATTCAGTCTATGACAAACACAAGAACAGAAGATGTGGAGGCAACGGTAGAGCAGATTTTACGTTTGGAAGCGGCGGGATGTGAGATTGTGCGTTGTACTGTGCCAACTCAGGAAGCAGCAGAAGCTCTGAAGGAAATCAAAAAGAGAATTCACATTCCATTGGTTGCGGACATTCATTTTGATTATAAAATGGCTATTGCAGCTATTGAAAATGGAGCTGACAAGATCCGTATTAACCCAGGAAATATTGGCTCTGAAGAACGTGTGAAAGCTGTCGTAGATAAGGCAAAGGAATACAATGTTCCAATTCGAATTGGTGTGAACAGTGGATCATTAGAGAAAAATCTGGTGGAAAAATATGGTGGTGTCACTGCAGAAGGAATCGTAGAAAGTGCGTTGGATAAAATCCATATGATCGAAAACATGGGATATGACAATCTGGTAGTCAGCATCAAATCTTCTGATGTGTTGATGTGCGTGAAAGCCCATGAATTGTTGGCACCACAGTGCTCATATCCGTTGCATGTAGGAATCACAGAAGCAGGAACATTATACTCTGGAAATATCAAGTCTTCTGTGGGTCTTGGTATTATTTTGAATGCAGGCATTGGAAATACTATCCGCGTTTCCTTGACAGGAGATCCTGTGGAAGAAATCCGCAGTGCCAAATTGATTTTGAAAACATTGGGACTTCGCAAAGGAGGAATTGAAGTGGTATCTTGCCCAACTTGTGGAAGAACAAAGATCAACCTGATCGACTTGGCCAATCAGGTAGAATTGATGGTTCAGGAATTCCCATTGGATATCAAAGTGGCAGTTATGGGTTGCGTCGTAAATGGCCCAGGAGAAGCAAAAGAAGCAGATATCGGAATCGCTGGTGGAATCGGAGAAGGCCTTCTCATTAAAAAGGGTGAGATCGTCCGAAAAGTGCCAGAAGCAGAATTGTTAGAGACTCTTCGTCAGGAGCTGATCAATTGGAACAAGTAGGAGCAATGAGAACATTTTTTGATGTATTTCCCACATTAAAGGTGGAGGAAAAAGAGCATATACTTTTTGAAGGGGTGGAAATCCAGAAGGTTGCTACCAACCATCGACGAGATTACATTCATGTGTATACTTTATGCCGGCATGTAATTCAAAGAAAACAGATTTTGGCTATGGAACGACGGATTAAAGAACAACTTTTTGGAACTGTTCCGGTAAGTATAAAAATCATAGAAGAATATGCTCTTTCTGAGCAGTATACAGCAGAAGCGTTGATGGAAGAATACAAGCCTAGTATTGTCCAGGAACTCAATGAGGATAGTGTATTGGCAGCCAATATGTTTCAGCAGGCAGATATATCCTTTGAGGGAAATGTGATGCATTTGGCTATGACGGACACCGTTGTGTCCAAAGGAAGAAAAGAACAAATCGTGTCTTTGCTAGAGGAAATCTATGGAAATCGCTTCCACATTCCAGTGGAAATCCAGGTGGATTACAAGGAACAGGGAGAAAGTAAAACAAGAGAATATGATGAACAACGTGTTCAGCGTGAGATTGATGCCATCTTTGCAAGAAATAAAAAAATTCATGGAGAAGAGAGTGGGGCAACTGCTTCCGAATCTCAGGAAGAGCAGACAGGAAAAGCTGCCAAAGGAACTACTGCAAAAGGAGACGATTCCAAAGGAACGGGTGGTTTCGAAGGCGGTAAAAAAGGCTTTAAGAAGGACTTTAAAAAGGATTTTGTGCGTCCATTGAAACAGGGAGATGATCCAAATCTGATCTATGGCCGTCCTTTTGAAGATGAACCAATCCGATTGGATCAGGTTGTTACAGAAATGGGTGAAATCACCATTCATGGAAAAATCATCAACTTTGAAGTGCGAGAAATCCGAAATGAAAAGTCGATTCTCATGTTTGCTGTTAGTGACTTTACGGACACCATTATGGTGAAAATGTTTACTCGTAATGATCAATTGACAGAACTGCAGGGAGATTTAAAGAAGGGTGCCTATGTGAAAATCAAAGGAGTTACCACCATTGATAAATACGATGGAGAGTTGACCATCGGTTCTGTAACAGGAATCAAAAAAATCGGAGATTTTACAGAAAAACGGGAAGACTTAAGCCCGCTGAAACGAGTGGAGCTTCACTGTCATACAAAAATGAGTGATATGGATGGGGTTTCTGAGGTCCAGGACATTGTGCGACGTGCTCACGATTGGGGTCATCCAGCCATTGCCATCACTGACCATGGAGCAGCCCAGGCCTTTCCAGATGCCAACCATTATATTGAACGGTTGGATAAGGATGATCCATTTAAGATCATTTACGGTGTGGAAGGTTATGTGGTGGATGACTTAACGGAAATTGCCGTTGGAGCAGGAGATGAGACATTGGACGACACCTATGTTGTTTTCGACTTGGAGACAACAGGATTTAGTGCCATCAAGGACAAAATCATTGAAATTGGTGCCGTAAAAGTAGTAAATGGCGAGATTGTGGATTCCTATAGTACCTTCGTCAATCCAGAACGTCCTATTCCTTTTGAGATTACCCAGTTGACCAGCATTTCCGATGATATGGTACTGGATGCGCCCACCATTGAGACTGTGTTACCAGACTTTTTGAACTTTATCGGAGATGCGGTGTTGGTAGCTCACAATGCAGGATTTGATGTAGGATTTATTGAACAGAATTGTCGATACCAGGACATTGAACCACACTTTGTATACGTTGATACAGTGGCGCTAGCTCGTGTGCTTTTGCCAACCTTATCTAAATATAAATTAAATATTGTTGCCAAGGCATTGGGCATTTCCTTGGAAAATCACCATCGAGCGGTGGATGATGCAGGGGCAACAGCCGAGATTTTTGTAAAGTTTGTGGAAATGTTAAAAGATGAGAACATTACCACATTGAAAGGGATGAACCAGTTTGGTGATATGAATCCCAATGCCATTCGAAAATTGCCAACCTATCACATTATTATTTTGGCAAAAAATAATATTGGGCGATTCAATTTGTATCAGTTGATTTCCCAATCCAACTTGGTCTATTTTGCGAGAAGACCTCGTATTCCAAAGAGCTTGCTGAATAAGTACCGAGAAGGGTTGATCATTGGAAGTGCATGTGAGGCAGGAGAATTATATCAAGCTTTGTTAAATCACAAATCTCCACAGTACATTGCAAAGCTGGCAGAGTTTTATGATTATTTTGAAATCCAGCCACTTGGAAATAATCACTTTATGTTGGAAAGTGATAAATTTTCTGATATCCAAACGGTGGAAGATTTGCAGAATATGAACCGCAAGATCATTGAGTTGGGAGAAAAATTTAAGAAACCAGTAGTGGGAACCTGTGACGTTCATTTCCTAGATCCGGGAGATGAAGTGTATCGACGAATCATTATGGCAGGAAAGGGATTTAGCGATGCAGACAATCAGGCGCCATTGTATTTGCGAACAACAGAAGAGATGATGGCTGAGTTTGAGTATCTTGGCTCTGCAAAGGCTCAGGAAATTGTCATCGAGAATCCAAACAAGATTGCAGATATGGTGGAGAAGATTTCCCCTGTTAATCCCAACAAATGTCCACCTGTAATCCCGAATTCGGAGCAACAGTTGCGAGACATTTGTTACAATCGTGCTCACGAGATTTATGGGGAAGATTTGCCAGAACCTGTAAGTGCACGTCTGGAACGGGAATTGACTTCCATTATTTCCAATGGATATTCGGTGATGTACATCATTGCTCAGCGTCTTGTGTGGAAATCCAACGAGGACGGATATTTGGTCGGTTCCCGAGGATCAGTAGGATCTTCCTTCGTCGCCACTATGTCTGGAATTACCGAAGTAAATCCGCTGAGTCCACATTATTACTGTGAGAAATGTCATTATAGTGATTTTGATTCCGATGAAGTGAGGGCATTTGCTGGATGTTGCGGATATGATATGCCAGATAAAAATTGTCCAGTGTGTGGAGCGCCTCTTGTGAAGGCAGGCTTTGATATTCCATTTGAGACCTTCCTTGGCTTCAAAGGAGATAAAGAGCCAGATATCGATTTGAACTTCTCTGGAGATTATCAGGCCAAAGCCCACAAATATACAGAAGTATTGTTTGGAGAAGGCCATACTTTTAAGGCAGGAACTATAGGAACCTTGGCAGATAAAACCGCCTATGGATATGTAAAAAATTATTACGAAGAGCGCGGACTGCGAAAACGCCGTTGCGAGATTGAACGTGTGAGCACCGGGTGCACTGGAATTAAGCGAAGCACGGGACAGCATCCGGGAGGAATCGTTGTACTTCCGCATGGACATAACATTAATGAATTTACACCAATCCAGCATCCTGCAAATGATATGACAACGGATATTACGACGACCCATTTTGACTATCATTCTATTGACCACAACTTGTTGAAATTGGATATTCTGGGGCATGATGATCCGACTATGATCCGTATGTTGGAAGAATATATTACATCGGATGCAATGGAAAATGAATACAATGTGGAGCATCCATTTGTGGCCACAGATATTCCATTGGATGACCGAAGCGTTATTTCGTTGTTCCATGACACCAGTGCGCTGGGAATTAAACCAGAAGACATTGGTGGATGTCCATTGGGAAGTCTGGGAATTCCAGAGTTTGGTACAGACTTCGTTATCCAGATGGTACAGGAAGCCAATCCTCAGTCCTTGTCTGACTTGATCCGAATTTCCGGACTGTCCCATGGTACCAACGTGTGGTTGGGAAATGCTCAGGAATTGATCAAGGCTGGAAAGGCGACCATCTCTACTGCTATTTGTACGCGAGATGACATTATGATTTACTTGATTAACAAAGGGGTGGACAGTGCCTTATCCTTTACCATCATGGAAAGTGTTCGAAAAGGAAAAGGATTGAAACCTGAATGGGAAGCTGCTATGCGAGAAAAAGATGTGCCAGAGTGGTACATTGATTCTTGTAAGAAAATCAGCTACATGTTCCCAAAGGCACATGCAGCGGCATATGTTATGATGGCCTACCGAATTGCATATTGTAAGATCAATTATCCATTGGCTTACTATGGCGCGTATTTCAGTATCCGTGCCGATGCATTTTCCTATGAACTGATGTGTCAGGGGAAAGATAAGTTGAATTATTATATCAATGATTACAAAAGACGTTCTGATTCTCTGACTAACAAAGAACAAGATACATTGAAAGACATGCGACTTGTGCAAGAAATGTACGCGCGAGGCTTCGACTTTATGCCAATCGATCTCTATCGTGCAAAAGCGAAAGACTTCCAGATTATCGACGGAAAACTAATGCCATCTCTGGCAAGTATCGATGGAATGGGGGAAAAAGCGGCGGAAGCAGTAGAAATTGCCTCCCAAAATGGACCATACTTGTCACTGGATGACTTTAGACAACGAACAAAAGTCAGCAAAACTGTGGTGGATATGATGGCGGATCTGGGCCTCTTTGGAGATCTTCCGCAGAGCAATCAATTATCGTTATTTGATTTTACGTAAGAGAATATAAAAAGAAAGGGTTGATATTCCTTTGATTGAGACGCACTTTCGTTCCACTAAAAACATAGTGGATGTTAAGTTCGAAAAAATCTCGCTAAGCGCCAATGCTTTAGCGGGTCTCTTTCAAAGGTATATTAGCCCTTTTCTCTTGGAATTAAACGTAAAATCAAAGGAACGTTTATTGCTCTTTACGCATCTTGTGGAAGACTGGAATGTACATGCAAAGTGTAAAGAACATCACAATCATGCAAAGAATGATGAGGGTGTTTACAATTTTTATGGACATATGTGGGAGGAGGAAGAGTGCGAAGAGTACAACAAAGAGTGTTGCGGTACAGACTTTTCCAAACCACTGTGCGCCATCCAGCATTTTACCACGTTTGATGAAGTACAATCCCATAATTCCCATGTAGCCTTCTTTGACGATCATCAGTGCAATCAGTGCCCACATGAGTGGATATCGGAATGCTAGGCAAAGTGCCAATGCTGCATGGGTTAATTTGTCAGCAATGGGATCCAATGCTTTCCCAAGTTCAGTTACCTGGTTGAATTTTCGTGCAATGTAGCCATCAAACAAATCGGACAAGCTGGAAATCAGTACAATGGCTGTTGCCACAACATAATTCTCTTTTGCAATGTAGAAATAGCAAAAGACGGGAATTAGTAAGATTCTACAATATCCCATGATGTTAGGAATTGTAAATAAATCTTTTTTGTTAAAGTTTTTCATATATGACACCCTTTCTTTTTTGTGTTGGGAAGTGTAAAAACATACTTCTCGATGATTGATATTTTTTATTAAAGAATATTCTAACACAAAACAGAAAAGATGGAAGCGGTGTAAGGAAAAGTTAAGGTTGGAAACATAGAATAAAGTTGTTAGAATAACAGTATAAGTCCGAAGTATTGAAAGGCATTAAAATAACAGCATAAGAGTGAAACAATAAAGGAGCGAATGAAGAATGAAATACGATTTTACATCGATCTTAGATCGTCATGAGAAGGATGCCATTGCAGTAGATGCGCCATTTTCTGATTTTGGTGGATTTAGTCCTAAGCCACCAAAGGATGGCTTTGATTTTATTCCAATGTGGGTTGCAGATATGAATTTTGCAACCGTGCCAACAGTTACGGAGGCAATGATTGAACGTGTCAAGCATCCAGCCTATGGATATTTTCGACCAACAACAGAATATTTTGATTCCATTATCCAATGGCAGAGAAGAAGAAATCATGTTACAGATTTAAAAGCAGAGAATATTGGATATGAGAATGGTGTGTTAGGAGGAGTGCTCTCAGCCTTATCTTGTTTTGCATCACCTGGAGATGCAGTCTTGTTGCATCGTCCAACATACATTGGCTTTACAGCCAGTCTTTCCAATGGTGGATATCAAATCATACATAGCAATCTGAAAAAGGATCAAGATGGAATTTATCGGATGGATTTTGAAGATATGGAACAGAAAATTAAGGAACATCATATTCATGCGACCATTTTCTGCTCTCCACATAATCCAACTGGTCGTGCATGGGAACGAGAAGAGATTGAAAAGGCAATGGAGATTTTCGAACGGAATCATGTCATGGTGATTTCTGATGAAATCTGGTCAGATTTGTTGTTGAATGGAAATCAACACATTCCAACACAGTCTGTGAGCGAGTATGCAAGACAACATACGGTAGCATTGTATGCTCCAAGTAAAACTTTTAATCTTGCGGGACTCGTTGGATCATATCATATCATTTACAATGAGGCGCTGTGCGATTTAGTTACAGCGAAAAGCAGTAAATCACATTATAATATGATGAACGTGTTATCTATGCATGCTCTGATCGGGGCATACAAGGAAGAAGGATATGAGTGGGTAGATGAACTACGGCAAGTATTATCTGAAAATGTAAATTATGCGATAGAATTTATTCAGAAACATTTTCCGGGTGTGGAGATTACGAAACCAGAGGCAACGTATATGTTGTTTCTTGATTGCACCGATTGGTGCAAGGAACATGGAACATCCATTGACAATTTGTTGAATGCTGGATGGGACGTGGGTGTTGGCTGGCAGGATGGAAGACCATTTCATGGAGAATGTCATATTCGAATGAATCTTGCACTTCCATTTACAAGAGTAAAAGAAGCGTTTGAACGTTTGGAAAAATATGTTTTCATTTGAAAACTTTGTTGAATTAATTTGATAATTGGATAAAGTATTTTCTTGTGTTTTATTTTCCGATATGGTATCCTAAAACCAATCGAGAATGTTCATATCCTTTAGAATCAGTATACGCAGTGCTAGTAGTATATGCAGTGTGTACAGTCTAAACAACAGTGCAGGGCATAAACAAAGGGTATGATGAAGAATAGGCGAAAAAAACGGAGGTATGGATCAATGTATGACTTTAATGAAATTGCAACAACAGATTTAGAGATTGCGGAAGCGATTCAGGCGGAAATGGAACGTCAGAATTCGCACATTGAATTGATCGCTTCTGAGAACTGGGTCAGCAAGGCAGTTATGGCAGCTATGGGAAGTCCATTGACAAATAAATATGCAGAAGGATATCCAGGAAAGCGTTATTACGGTGGATGCCAGTGCGTGGATGTTGTGGAAGATTTGGCAAGAGATCGAGCCAAAGAGTTGTTTGGATGCGAGTATGTCAATGTTCAACCACATTCTGGAGCTCAGGCCAATATGGCGGCAATGTTTGCTATGTTGGAACCAGGAGATAAGATCATGGGAATGAATTTGGACCACGGCGGACATTTGACTCATGGTTCACCAGTCAACTTGTCTGGAAAGTATTTCCAGGTTCGTTTTTATGGAGTCAATGAAGACGGAGTGATTGATTATGAAGAAGTAGAGCGCATTGCCAAAGAGTATCAGCCAAAGCTGATTGTAGCAGGTGCAAGTGCATATGCTAGAACCATTGATTTCAAGAGATTCCGTGAGATTGCAGATGAAGTTGGAGCATATTTGATGGTGGATATTGCTCATATTGCTGGATTGGTTGCTACAGGGTTACACCCAAGCCCAATTCCATATGCTCATGTAACAACGACAACAACTCATAAGACACTTCGTGGACCTCGTGGTGGAATGATCATGAGTAGTAATGAAATGAATGAGAAATTCAATTTTAACAAAGCAGTCTTCCCGGGAACGCAGGGCGGTCCTTTGATGCATGTGATTGCTGGAAAAGCAGTTTGTTTCAAAGAGGCGTTACAGCCAGAATACAAAACCTATATGGAACAGGTTGTGAAAAATGCAAAAGCATTGTGTAACGGATTAAAAAAACGTGGTATTAAAATTGTATCTGGAGATACAGATAACCATTTAATGCTTGTGGATCTGACAGGAAGAGATATTAGCGGAAAAGAGTTGGAGAAGCGTTTGGATGATGCTCATATTACTGCAAATAAAAACACCATTCCAAATGATCCTCGTTCTCCATTTGTTACCAGTGGTGTCCGTCTTGGAACTCCTGCAGTAACTACACGAGGTATGGTAGAGAAAGATATGGATCGTATTGCAGAAATCATTGCGCTTGTGATCGAAAGCGAAGAAAATGTAGAAAAAGCAAGAGAGATGGTTGCAGAATTGACTGCGAAATATCCTCTTTGCTAAGAAGAAAATATAGCCCTTATATTTTCATTTTTGTAAAAACAGACATCGAAAAAGCCAGCACTGTGATGATGCTGGCTTTTTGTAATCTTCATTTCTTTGTATTGCTTTTAAATATTAAATCTAGTCTCTAAGCGTTCGCTGTTGAAGTTAATAAATTTATATAATTAAAAGGTACATTCGTCATTCGATTAAAGCTTTACTACGTTTGTAGCCTGTGGTCCTTTAGCGCCTTCTGTTACTTCAAATTCAACAGACTGGCCTTCTTCTAAGGACTTGAATCCATCCATTACCAATCCTGAGTAGTGAACAAATACGTCTTTTCCTTCGGAATCAGAGATGAATCCATACCCTTTTTGGTTGTTAAACCATTTTACTGTACCTGTCATTGTAGTGCCCTCCATGCATATAAAAATAAATCCAACCAGTACATTTCTATGCTTTGTACTAGCTTGTCATAGATTAGCATATTTAACAATGAAAGTCAATGAATATTAGCAAGTTTTGTAAAAATCAACAAATATTTTCATAAATAAAAATATTTCCAATTATGATTTTAAGGATATGAAAGAGGAAGAAAAGCGATAAAATCTAAGGGGAACGTTGTGTTTTTGGCGGAAAAAGCTTACAATAAAACAATATGCAAAGGAGGTATGGCACATGGGAAAGATATATCAGAATGTGATGGAGTTGGTTGGACGGACTCCCTTGTTGGAGATTGGGAATCTAGAACAAGAGCAGCAGTTGAAGGCGCGGGTTCTTGTGAAGTTGGAGTACTTTAACCCAGCAGGAAGCATTAAGGATCGTGTGGCATTGCAGATGATCCAGGATGCAGAGGAAAGTGGAAAGATTACAAAGGGTGCCACCATCATTGAGCCTACCAGCGGAAATACGGGGATCGGTTTGGCAGCAATTGCAGCATCCAAAGGATACCATGCAATCTTTGTTATGCCAGAGACCATGAGTATAGAGCGTCGGAAGTTGTTGTTAGGATATGGAGCAGAAATTGTGCTGACAGAAGGCTCCAAAGGGATGGCAGGTGCCATTGCAAAGGCAAATGAATTGGAGCAGGAACTGGACAATGCGTTGGTTTTGGGGCAGTTTATGAATCCATCCAATCCAAAGGCCCATTTGCTTACCACGGGAAAGGAAATCTGGGAAGATACAGATGGACAAGTTGATATGCTTGTGGCAGGTGTTGGAACTGGTGGAACCATTACTGGTACAGGACAGTATTTGAAACAGCACAATCCAAAGTTGAAAGTAGTGGCTGTGGAACCGGCTCATTCAGCCGTATTGTCTGGTCAGGAAGCAGGCCCTCATGGATTGCAGGGCATTGGTGCAGGATTTGTACCAGAAGTGTTGGATACGGGAATTTACGATGCCATTGTTCCAGTGCTGGAGGAAGATGCTTATAAGGCTGCAAAATTGTTGGCAAAACGAGAAGGTTTGTTGGTAGGAATTACATCTGGGGCAGCGTTGTTTGTGGCGATGGAAGAAGCGAAGAAAGAAGAACATGCTGGCAAGACCATAGTGGCAATCTTACCAGATACAGGGGAGCGTTATTTATCCACCCCACTCTTTGATTGAGAATATGAATAGGAAAAGAAACTTGAAAACGAAGGAATGAGGATATGGAACGAGAAACAGAGCAGGTAATCCGCCTTTCCGTCCGCTCTCTTGTGGAATTTATTTTGCGAGAGGGAGACATAGACAATCGAACAACAGGAAGTATGGAGAAGGATGCCATGCAACAGGGATCTAGAATTCATCGGAAGATCCAACGGCGGATGGGCTCTGAGTATCGTCCAGAGGTATCCTTAAAGGAACAGTTTCCATGCGATGGATTTTTCCTTCAATTGGAGGGACGCGCTGACGGTATTTTTGTGGAATCAGAGGAAACCTGGATTGATGAAATCAAAGCTGTTTATCGCGAGTTGCGTTATATTGAACAACCTGTAGGCGTGCATTTGGCACAGGCGAAATGCTACGCCTACATTTATGCATCACAGAAACAGATGACAGACATTGGGGTGCAGATGACCTACTGCAACATTGAGACGGAAGAAGTGAAGCAATTTCGAGAACGATACTCCTTGGAAGAGTTGGAACAATGGATCGGGGAATTGATTCATCAATATGAAAAATGGGCCAAGTATGAAATGGAATGGAAACAGATGCGCAATGCTTCGATTCAAGAATGTCAATTTCCATTTTCTTATCGAGAAGGACAGCGGGAGTTGGTTCATTCTGTGTATCGAAGTATTTTGCGGAAGAAAAAGTTGTTTATCCAGGCACCTACTGGTGTAGGAAAAACCATGGCCACTATTTTTCCGGCAGTACGAGCAGTAGGAGAGAATCTGGGTGAGAAGATTTTCTATCTTACAGCTAAAACCATCACAAGAACAGTGGCAGAGCAGGCGTTCCATACATTGCGAGAGCAAGGATTGAAGTTTCAGGTGATTACCTTAACGGCAAAAGAGAAGATTTGTTTCTGCGAGCAAACGGAGTGCAATCCAGATGCTTGTCCTTATGCGAAGGGACATTTTGATCGGGTCAATGATGCAGTTTATGATCTGATCACAAGCGCGCAGGAACTGACACGAGAGGTGCTGGAGGCCCAGGCAAAGGCGTACCAGGTTTGTCCATTTGAAATGGCCTTGGATGTATCTTTGTGGGTGGATGGAGTAATCTGCGATTACAATTATGTTTTTGATCCAAATGCGCATTTGAAGCGATTTTTTGCAGAAGATGGAGAAAAGAATTATCTGTTCTTGATCGACGAGGCTCACAACTTAGTAGAACGAGGACGGGAAATGTACAGTGCAGGATTGTATAAAGAAGATCTGTTGTCTATTAAACGATTGGTTCGACATCAGGATCCCAAGCTGGCAAAACGGTTGGAAGAATGTAACAAATTATTTTTGGAATTGAAACGAGAATGCGAGTCATATCGGATTTTAGACAGCGTATCAATCATTGCATTGAAATTGATGAACGTTTTGGTAGAGTTGGAACGATATTTGGAAGAGCAACCATTGGGAGACAAACGGGAAGAGATTCTCAACTTTTATTTTCAAGTACGAGCATTTTTGAATATTCATGATCTGCTGGATGACAATTATATTATCTATTCTGAATTGGAATCTGGCGGGCGGTTTTTGGTGAAATTGCTTTGTGTGAATCCGGCGGTTAATTTACAAAAGTTTTTGGAACAGGGGAGAAGCACAGTCTTTTTCTCAGCCACCTTATTGCCGATTCAATATTATAAAAAATTGTTAAGTGTGGAAACCGACGACTATGCCATTTATGCCCATTCCTCCTTTCCTTTGGAACATCGTTTGGTTTTGTTAGGCACCGATGTGAGTACAAAATACACCATGCGAGGACGGGAAATGTATGAGCGGTTTGCAGATTATATTTTGCAGACTGTGATGGCAAAAAAAGGAAATTACATGGTGTTCTTCCCCTCGTATCGATTTATGGAAGATGTATACAAGTATTTTCAGGTGAAACAGACGGAAGAGGTGGACAGTGTCATTCAGTCTCAATATATGAACGAGGAGGCTCGAGAGCTATTTCTGGAAGCCTTCGAGGAAAATCGGGAGTGCTCTCTGGTGGGATTTTGCGTTATGGGAGGTATTTTCTCGGAAGGAATCGACCTGACGGAGGATAAGCTCATTGGAGCCATAATCGTAGGAACAGGCATACCACAAGTGTGCAATGATCGAGAAATTATCAAAGGATATTTTGATGCAAGAAAAATGTCTGGATTCGATTATGCCTACTTGTATCCAGGGATGAATAAAGTATTACAGTCTGCAGGACGAGTCATTCGTACGGAGCAGGACAAAGGCGTGATTCTACTGTTGGACGAGCGATTTATGACCCGACGGTATCAGGACATTTTTCCAAGAGAGTGGGCGGATGTGGAACGATGCCGTTTGGGAAATGTACAAGAGAAGTTGGAGCATTTCTGGCAGGAAATAGATAGAAAATAGAGAAGAAAGGAAAAACAATTATGAGAGATCAGTTGACAAAAAGCGATGTGCAGAAAATTCAAGAAGAAATCGAGCATCGAAAATTGGTAGTCCGAAAGGAAGCTATTGAGGCTGTGAAGGAAGCACGAGCTCATGGGGATTTGAGTGAAAACTTTGAATATCACGCGGCAAAAAAAGATAAAAATCGAAACGAAAGCCGGATCCGTTATTTGGAGCGAATGTTAAAGACCGCCATCATTGTGGACGATAGCTCTAAAGAGGACGAAGTTGGAATCAATAACACGGTGGAACTGTATATGGAAGATGACGATGAGGTGGAAACTTATCGCCTGGTAACTTCTGTAAGAGGAAGTTCCATTAACGGATTGATCAGTATTGAGTCTCCTCTTGGAAAAGCTATTCTGGGAAAGAAATTAAATGACCGTGTATTTGTAAAGGTAACCGATGATTTTGGGTACTATGTGGTGATCAAAAAGATTGAAAATACAAACAATGATGCAGAAGATCATATCCGTAGTTTTTAACAAGAATATAGAATATAAAAGAAACCCTCCTGTTGCAGGGACTTCCACCAATGAGATGGAAACACTCTGCAGCAAGAGGGCCTTTTTTAATGTTCTAATTTTTTGTTCGCAGTGGAAAGCATCAGTTTGATTCGGTTCAGTTGATTTACCTCACTGGCACCTGGGTCAAAGTCGATGGCCACAATGTTGGAGTCAGGATAGAGTCTTCGCAACTGTTTGATGACGCCTTTTCCAACTACGTGGTTTGGCAGACAAGCAAATGGCTGGGTACACACAATATTGCTGGCACCGCTGTGAATTAGCTCTAACATTTCTCCAGTTAAGAACCAACCTTCTCCGGTTTGATTTCCAAGGGAAACTACTTCAGAAGCCATAGAAGCAAGCTCTTGGATCTTAGTTGGTGGAGCAAAATGTGTGCTCTTTTCAAATGCTTTTGTAGCAGGAGCACGAAGCCATTCCAGTGCCTTAATTCCCAGATTTCCAAGGAATTTCTTGGATTTATTTAAGCCCAAATGAGACACCTTGAAGTTTTGATTGTAGAAGCAGTAGAGTAGGAAATCTAATAAGTCTGGAACAACTGCTTCTGCACCTTCTGCTTCCAATAAATCTACCAAGTGGTTGTTGGCCTGTGGCAGGAATTTCACCAGAATCTCACCAACAATTCCGACACGAGGCTTTTTCACATCCAGTAACTGGATAGAGTCAAAGTCCTCAATCATTTCTTTACATAGCTTACAGAATTTGGAGCGGGATGGGAATCCGCTGGTCAAAAATTGAATGCAAATATCCACCCATTTTTGATGGATACGATCAGTCTCTCCTGGTACCGCTTCGTATGGTCGCATGCGATAGACACATTTCATGAAAATGTCTCCAAATACCACAGCGTACAATCCGCGCATAGCCAAGGTAGGCGTAATCTGGAAGCCAGGGTTTTTCTCCAAACCGCTTAAGTTCAGAGAAATAACAGGAATCTGTCCATATCCTGCTTTTTTCAGTGCACGACGGATAAATCCAATATAGTTGGAGGCACGGCATCCACCACCAGTTTGGGTAATGATCACCGCCAGTTTATCCACATCGTATTCTCCAGATAAAATGGCATCCATAATCTGTCCTACGACAATCAAAGAAGGATAGCAGGCATCGTTATTGACATATTTCAATCCTGTATCAACGGCATGCTTGTTATCGGTAGGAAGAATCTTGATTCGATAGCCACCAGCACGCAAAGCTGGCTCCAATAACTCAAAATGCATTGGAGACATTTGTGGACAAAGGATGGTGTAAGTTTCCTTCATTTCTTTTGTAAATGGAATACGCTCAAAGGAGGAAGGACGAACGGTTCGTTCTGTTTTGTGCTGTTCGCGTACGCGAATGGCAGCTAACAATGAGCGCACACGGATACGGGCGGCACCTAAGTTGTTTACCTCGTCGATTTTTAAGGAAGTGTAGATCTTGCCAGAATTGGTCAAAATTTCAGCAACCTGATCGGTAGTTACCGCATCCAAGCCGCAACCAAAAGAGTTCAACTGGATTAAGTCCAGATTGTCCACTGTTTTTACATAGTTGGCAGCAGCATACAAACGAGAATGGTACATCCACTGGTCCATAACATTCAAAGGACGCTCTACAGGACTTAAGTGGGAAATGGAATCTTCGGTCAAAACTGCCATATGATAAGAATTGATCAGTTCCGGCAATCCATGATTCACTTCTGGATCCACATGGTAAGGACGGCCTGCAAGGACAATACCTCGGTTGCCAGTTTCCTGTAAGAACTGGATTGTCTCTTCTCCTTTTTTGCGCATGTCTTCTCGACAACTGACCAGTTCCAACCAAGCAGTATGGACTGCAGACTGAATCTCTTTTGCGGGAATAGAAAACTTCTCAGACAATTCCTCTACCAATCGATAGGAAATGGTATCTTCACTTTCAAAATTCAAAAATGGATGCATAAAATCCACTTCATTTTGGATGATCGGATCCATATTATTTTTAATATTTTCTGGATAAGAAGTTACAATTGGACAGTTGTAATGGTTGTTGGCATCTGGGAATTCCTTTCGTTCGTATGGAATGGAAGGATAGAAAATGTGTGTGATTCCCTGATTGATCAACCACTGGACATGTCCGTGAGCCAGCTTGGCTGGATAACATTCAGATTCGCTTGGAATGGACTCGATGCCCAATTCGTAAATGCTTCGTGTAGAAGCAGGAGAGAGCACAACGCGAAAGCCTAATGTAGTGAAAAATGTGAACCAGAATGGATAGTTTTCATACATATTTAACACACGAGGGATACCGATGGTTCCTCGCTTTGCCTCCGTTTCTTCCAGAGGAGTATAGTCAAAATATCGATGGAATTTATAATCAAACAAGTTTGGTAATTTGTGATCACTTTTCTCTTTTCCAAGACCCCGTTCACAACGGTTGCCTGTAATGAACTTTCGTCCACCGCTAAAATGATTGATAGTGAGACGACAGTTGTTGGTACAGCCTTTGCATTTTGTCGTGGTAGTGGAATATTCCAAGGCTTCAATCTCATCGATTGGAAGCATGGTAGTTCCTTCGCAATCTACATAACGCTCTCTGGCAATGAGAGCTGCTCCAAAAGCACCCATGATTCCAGCAATGTCTGGACGAATGGCCTGACAGTTGGCAATCTTTTCGAAGCTTCGAAGCACTGCGTTGTTGTAGAAGGTTCCACCCTGCACTACAATGTGATTTCCCAGTTCTGTGGCGTCGGATACTTTGATTACCTTAAACAAGGCATTTTTGATGACAGAGTAGGCAAGTCCGGCGCTGATATCTGCTACCGAAGCCCCTTCTTTCTGAGCCTGTTTTACTTTGGAATTCATGAATACTGTACAACGAGTTCCAAGATCGATTGGGTTTCGTGCATACAATGCTTCGTGTGCGAAATCCTCTACCGTATAGTTTAATGATTTGGCAAATGTTTCAATAAAGGAACCACATCCAGAAGAACAAGCCTCATTTAACTGAACGCTATCTACAGTTTGGTTCTTGATCTTAATGCATTTCATATCCTGGCCACCAATGTCCAAAATGCAATCCACATCTGGCTCAAAGAAGGATGCTGCATAATAATGAGAGACTGTTTCTACTTCTCCTTCGTCCAAAAGCAAGGCGGATTTGATCAAAGCCTCTCCATACCCAGTGGAACAAGAGTGTACGATTTCCACTCCTTCTGGTAACTTGGAGTAAATGTCTTTGATTGCTCCAATGGTAGTTCCTAAAGGATCTCCATCGTTGTTGTGATAGAAGGAGTACAAAAGAGTTCCGTCTTCCCCCACTAAGGCTGCTTTTGTAGTGGTAGAACCAGCATCAATTCCAAGAAATGCCTTACCACGATAGCTGGAAAGATCCTTCACGGGAACCTGGTGTTTGTCATGACGAGAAATGAATTCCTCATATTCTTCGTTGGTGGCGAAGAGAGGCTCCATACGCTCCACTTCAAAATCCATTTCAATTTTATTGGCCAGTTTTTGCTGCAATTCCTGTAATGCATATGGAGTGTCCAATTTGGAATTCAAAGCAGAACCGATGGCGGCAAATAAATGAGAATGGTTTGGCGCAATGATGTGCTCCTCGTCCAGTTTTAAAGTGCGGACAAATGCCTGACGCAATTCAGATAAAAAATGAAGAGGTCCACCCAAAAAGGCAACGTGACCTCGAATCGGTTTTCCACAAGCCAATCCACTAATGGTCTGATTAACAACCGCCTGGAAAATGGATGCAGCCAAATCTTCTTTGGCAGCCCCTTCGTTGATCAAAGGCTGAATATCGGATTTTGCAAATACACCACAGCGAGCCGCAATGGAATACAAAGCTTGATAATGCTTGGCATATTCATTCAACCCGGAAGCATCAGTCTGCAAAAGAGAAGCCATCTGATCAATGAAAGATCCTGTTCCTCCAGCACAGACTCCGTTCATACGTTGCTCCACATTGCCTCCTTCAAAGTAAATGATCTTGGCATCCTCACCACCTAACTCAATGGCGACGTCGGTCTGAGGAGCGTAATCTTGAAGTGCAGTGGAAACGGCAATGACCTCCTGAACAAAAGGAACGCCCAGATGCTTGGCTAAGGTCAATCCACCAGATCCTGTGATTACTGGAGAGACACGGATAGAACCAAGAGCATGCAGGGCGCGCCCAAGTAAGTCAGAAAGTGTTTCCTGAATATTTGCAAAATGTCTTTCATAATCTGAGAATAAAACGTCGTGATTGTTGTCTAATACAGCAATTTTTACGGTTGTAGATCCGATATCAATTCCCAGAGTATATAATGTATTTGATGTCATATATTATCATCCTTTTTTGTGAAAACGAGTGTTGCTTAATGTTTCCTATTGTCAAAAAGTTCGACAACTAAGCCATTATACTCCTATGAATGTAAAAACACAATTGTCATTCTGAGACAGATGTATGAATTTACATAAATTTAACATAAAATTTACATAAAAATTATTCATAAATTTCATACAAATTATATAAAAAATCCTTTTGACAAACACAGGGGGGAAGGCTACAATGAGTCTATATGCAAAACTCGGGAGCACCTTTTCTTTTTGTGAAAATGTGAGAGTATGGGGAAGCCGATTTTGTAAAAAATAGAAAGAAAAATTGAAAAAGAGGAGATTGAAGACATTTGAATTGGTTGAACAAGTTAGAACGGAAGTTTGGTCGTTATGCAATTCATAATCTGACCATGTATTTGATCGGGGGTTATATCATTGGCTACGGAGTTATGATGTTCGTGCCAAATTTGATGGGCTGGCTCACGTTGGAACCAGCATATATTTTGAGAGGCCAGATTTGGAGAATCATTACTTGGGTGTTGATTCCACCATCGGGCAGTATCTTTACTACAATCATTATGATGATTTTTTACTATTCCTTGGGACAGATGTTGGAGCGAACCTGGGGAGCTTTCCGATATAATGTATATATTTTCTCCGGAATTTTATTTACAGTAATCGGAGCATTCCTCTTGTATGCAATCATCGGCGTGGATGCAGTAGGCTACGGTGGATTTTTCAGTACATACTATATTAATATGTCTATTTTCCTTGCCTTTGCAGTCAGTTACCCAGATATGGAAGTACTGTTGTACTTTATCTTACCGATTAAGATGAAGTGGATGGCTGTTGTATATGCAGTAATGATCCTGTACTCTATTATCAACGGAAATATGTATACAAGAATCGCAATCTTTGCTTCTATTTTGAACTTTATCGTATTTTTCTTGTCCAGCAGAAATATGAAGCCATATATGCCAAAGCAGCAGAAGAGAAAAAGACAGTTTCAGAAGCAGGCATCTGCGCCACATATGACTTATGCAGGAGGAGCAAAGCATCGCTGTGCTGTATGTGGCAGAACAGAACTGGATGATCCAACATTGGAGTTCCGTTTTTGTTCCAAATGTAATGGTAATTATGAATATTGCCAGGACCATTTATTTACACATGAACACATTAAATAATACACATTGATCAAAAGGAGAATTACATGAAGAAGACAAAAGTTATTTGCACCATGGGACCTCGCACAAACGATCCAAACATTATGAGAAGCTTGATCCAAGAAGGAATGGATGTTGCTCGTTTCAACTTCTCACACGGAAGCTATGAAGAACACAAAGGACGTATGGACCAGTTAAAACAGTTGAGAGAGGAAGAACATAAGAATGTAGCTATCCTTCTGGATACAAAGGGACCAGAAATCCGCACCGGATTATTGCAGGGTGGAAAGAAAGTAATCTTGCAGGCGGGTGAAACCTTTGTTTTGACAACAGAGGAAGTAGTAGGAGATCAGACAAAAGTTTCTATCACATACAAAGGATTGATTGACGACATAGACATTGGAAAACACATTTTGATCGATGATGGATTGATTGAGCTGGAAGTTATCAATAAACGAGAACAGGAAATTGTCTGTAAGATTCTTAACGGTGGAGAACTAGGCGAGCGTAAAGGTGTTAACGTACCAAACGTAGCAGTTCGTCTTCCAGCAATCACACAGAAAGACAAAGATGATATTCGTTTTGGTGTAGAACAGGGTATTGACTTTATTGCAGCATCTTTTGTTCGTAATGCGGAATGTGTCTTAGAGATTAAAGCGTTTTTAAAAGAAATCGGTGCACCATATACACCGATTATTGCAAAAGTAGAGAACTCCGAAGGAATTCAGAATATTGATGAAATCATTCGTGCAGCAGATGGGGTCATGGTTGCTCGCGGAGACTTGGGTGTGGAGATTCCAGCTGAGGAAGTTCCATATTTGCAGAAGATGATCATTCAGAAGTGTAACAACAATTTCAAAACAGTTATCACTGCAACACAGATGTTGGATTCTATGATTCGTAACCCACGCCCAACAAGAGCAGAGGTAACAGATGTTGCCAATGCGGTATACGACGGAACAGACGTTGTAATGTTATCAGGAGAAACTGCTTCTGGAAAATATCCAGTAGAAGCATTGCAGATGATGGTGCATATTATTCAGAATACAGAGTTACATTTAGATTACGACAAAATGATTGAAGATGCAGGAGATCATTTAAAATCCAATACATCCAGTGCAATCGGATATTCTTCTGTAGTGGCAGCAAAGAATTTAAATGCGAGATGCATTATTACACCAACTGTATCTGGTGCAACTTCACGTGTGGTTTCCAACCTGAGACCAAAACAGCCAGTGCTTGGTGTGACACCAAACGAAAGAACACTTCGCAGAATGTCTATTTACTGGGGGGTTATTCCAATGAAATCTTTGGGCTTCACAACAACGGATGACATTTGTGAGGGAGCAATTAAGTTGGCAGAAGTAAAGAAATATGTAGAGACAGGAGATATTGTTGTATTGACTGCAGGTATTCCTTCTGCTAACGTACAGAAGGAACAGAGTGGCGTAAGCAACATGATGCGTATTGCGACAATCGAGTAAACGTAGAATCAATTAAGTAAATAAAAAGTCCTCAGTGGCATGTCGAAAGGACATTCATACTGAGGGCTTTTTAATCTATATTAGTTATTTAAAATAATTCAAGAATTCCTCACTGGCTTTTGTTAATGGAATCTGTTCGTTGTAAGCAATCACAAGTTCTCGTGTTGGAAGCTCTTCCTCTGTTTGTACAATGAACATATCATCCATAGATTCTGTTACACAGAAGTCAGGAACAAATGCGATGCCTAATCCAATGCGAGCTAAATCAATCAACAGATCATTACTGGTCAGTTCAATCTCAGGAACTAAATCCAGGTGATGTTGCTGGAACATGCGATGCAGAAACTCACTTGTAGTACTCTTTTTATCCAACATTAAAATCGGATACTTAGAAAGTTGTTCGTAAGTCAGTACTTGTCCCTTCAACTGCTTGAAGGAAGAGCCGGCTACGAATACATCTTTGAATTCGCGAATCTTATGAATCGAAGAAACATTGCTTAAGTAGGCGTTTGGATAGTTGGCAACAATCAAGTCTACTTGCCCAGATTCCAATAGTTCCACACACTTGATAGAAGTTTGATTGATGACCTTGATATGAGCAGTTGGAAAATCTCTGTGAAATCGCTCAAGGTAAGGAACAAGGAAATAGCGACAAATGGTATCACTTGCGCCGATGCGAATCTGACCACCTGTGGAAGCTGCATCCAAAAGTTGAGCCTCGCCTCGTCGGATGAAATGCATAGCAGGTTCAATGTGACGAAGAAGAATTTCACCTTCTGGAGTAAGTTGTACATGTTTTGTGCTTCGGATAAAGAGGGTCTGATCCAACTTTCGCTCCAGCGTTTTGATAGATTGGCTTACTGCAGATTGTGAAATAAACAATTGCTTGGAGGCTTCGGAAAAACTTAAAGTCGATGCCACATGATAAAAAACCTTATATAACTCGTAATTGATGTCCATTATAAGAC